>Ga0208684_1000865_pt1 | contig 18546 bp, 25 predicted proteins | sample MalvireepMed_b05_FD_184245 | JGI IMG/M metagenome (GOLD analysis project Ga0208684, IMG submission 184245) | Marine viral communities from the Global Malaspina Expedition - Malaspina viral metaG DeepMed_b05 (SPAdes) (version 2) | ecosystem: Environmental > Aquatic > Marine > Oceanic | place... | reverse complement strand
CCACCCAGACCCACGGGTGACCTGACAGACCCGATGACCAATCTGCCGGTACGGGGAAGCAGAACGGCCCCACCCGACATAGATGATATGGATGCGCTGGGGAAGGCTTATGATTCGGATATGCCTTTACAGTGGGAAGTGTTGGGGCGCAAGGACGAATTCCTTGACACGGAACCATATGCGTTAAGGCGTTCACTGGCGCAGCGGGGTGGCACAGGATTCAACCCCCAAGATGTGGGAGATTTAACCCACAGGATGGTTCGGGAGCAAGAAGCGTGGGCCAGGGCGGTTGGCGGTGCGGTTGAAGTGAACTATGACGGGATGTCCGTGATGGCAGCTAGGAATACAAATCGGGCTATTGAACAAACCATCGTGCGGCACAATGCCCGCCCGCTTGAACGTATCGTGACAACAGAGAAGCCAGGGTCACCCTTTGACCGTGCCTATGCCTATCAGACCCATGACGGCGGTGTGCATATCAATATGGCGGCGGCTGAAAACGGTTCAGCCCGTTCAATCGGGGCAAGGGCGGCAGCGGATAACGCACGGAAAGCCCAGCAATATGATGCACTGGCATCAGGGGAAAGCACCAAAAAGTACAAGGCATTGATAGCCCAACATGAACAAGAACTGACCAAGATGGTTGCCGAAAGGGAAGCGTTCATCGTGCGGCGGCAAGCAGCGGGGCAAGCCGGTACACAGGAAACCCGTGATTTCATCGCCGCATTTGAAGCGGATGAAAGGGTTGCCCGCCGCTTGATAAAAAAGTGGAAAGAATCCATAGTTGAAGCGGAAAGGCTTCATAAAACCCCAGCAATCAAACGCATAAGAAGCCGCCAGTGGTCAACGGCAGGGACGGTTCCAGAAGATGAACTGACCAATATAATCGTTCATGAGATTGGGCATTACTATCATCGGCGGTATGGCTTCTATGACCCGAAGGCGATGGAAGTATTATCACGGAAATCCAGCAAAGTTCCAGAAGGCTTTCTGCGCCACTATGACCCTGAAACGAAGAAATGGGATGGTACGCATCTAGCACGGGATGAAGCATACAAGATTTCAGAATATGCGGGAACGAATGATTTAGAATTCTTCGCTGAAGCCTTTGCAGATTATCACCAGGGGGGAACACGATTATCCAAAAAGGTCAAAGATTTTGTGAAGGAAGTTATAGAAACCAATACCCAGTTCACTGATGTGGACTTACTGTCAGCCAGAATCATACCATTGGGGGAACGGAAGGGTAATCCCAAATCCATATGGAGCGGGCGATTCAAATGACAACACCACCTTTAGAAGTAATAACAGGTGGCAATTCAGACCAATGTATTTCTTGCCATTGGTACATCGGTGGTATCAGTGGCGGGAACCATGCCTGCTTTGCATTCCCTGAAGGAATACCCTTGGGGATATTCCGTGGGGCAATCAACCACAGTGACCCATACCCAGGCGATAACGGTATCCAGCGGCGGGAAGACGCTGCATGGCGAAAAATATACGAAGAAAGGATGGGACGATGAACGCAACGCTAAACGATGAGACACGCCCGATTATCCGTGAACGCTTCGGGGTGATATGGTGTCCGTTCTGTGACCGCAGCCGCCAGCTAACGATGGATGGTTTGTTCTGTGATGGGTGCAGGGCGGAATTCACGGAATCCCCGGTGGAAGAAGCTGCGCCCGTGGAAACTCCGGCCCCGGCCCCAGCGGAAGAAGAAGCCGTTGACCTATCAGCGGCGGATGTCCCGGCAGCCCCACGGCGCAGGCAAGCCGAATCGTGAACTGCTTCCGTTGCGACTCTGAAGACTTGGTGCTGGCGGCCCTGTGGCCCCAAGACCGCAAGACCTATGCCAGCATCGGCATCGTCATGCGGTTGTGCCGGAACTGCGGCCTGGAACAAAACCATTGTGGGGATGATGAACCATTAGACCCGGCCAGGGCTGCGGAAGAAGCCCCGGCCCATCAGGTAGGGGGGTAGTATGCCGAACAAAGCGAATGCCAAGACCATAAACCGGAAGATGGGGCTGACTCCCAAGGGGCGGGTGAAGCCAGGGCCACCCAAGGACGGACGGCTGAAGAACAACAAAGGGGATAAGTACAAGTAGCCGATTGTATATTTTGCCACGTTGTTTTTAGGTTTTCCATCAACCTATACTGAAAATCTACCGCAACCCTGCGGGTATAAATAGGGGGATTTATGGTCACAGGAAACACGGAACCAGAAGACGCTGGAACCCAAGCAGCCCAGCCGGTGACTCCACCGGAAGGCGATGTCCAGGGCCAAGCACGGGTGTTCACGCAAGAAGATGTGAACCGGATGCAGGCCCAGACACGCAGGGAAACAAGGAACCAGTTCGCTGATTATGCGGAACTGAAGGAAAAGGCTGCGAAGGCTGATGAACTGGAACAAGCACAGTTATCAGGGCAAGAACGGTTGGAAGCCCGTGCCAGTGAAGCGGAGAAGCGGGCAGATGATGCGATGCAGCGGGAACAATCGGCCTTGATAGCGGCGGAAGTCAAAGTGCGGGCCAGTCAACTGGGGATAATCGACCCCGATGCCGCCTACCTGTTATTGGACAGAACCAATGTGCGTTATAACGCAGGGGAAGGCGTAACGGGTGTGGACGATGCCCTGACCCAACTTCTGGACAGCAAGCCGTACCTGAAAGGGCAGGCGAACCGTGCGCCTAATCTGAACCCGCAATCTGGGGAACCCGCCCCAACCCTGCGGTTGTCAGAAGACCAGCGGGAAGCGGCCCGATTGATGGGAATCACTGAAGAAGAATACGCCCAAGGGTTATGACTCTGAATTGCGGATAGAACGCATAAGGGGGAACTGAAATGGCAGCCAATGGATTTGAATGGAGATATAACGTTTCAGGGGGGCGGCCCCTGATTCTGACCTTCCTGATGAAAGATTCGGAAACGCTCACCAGGGGGGATATGCTTAATCTGGAATCCGGTGAAGTGGACTTGCTGGCAACGGGTGACGTTGCGGCGGTTGGCGTGTTTGTGGGGCCGGAAAACCCAGACGATGCCACGGACGGTCAACCCGGCGTGGTGAGCGGCACGGACAGCACCACCGTGGTGAAAGTCATCGCCAACCCCGATGCTGTATACGCTGACCGGAACGATACCAGTTCCCGGCTTGCGGGCGCATTGTTGGACGTTTCCGGTGCAACCGGGGCGCAGACGATAGCCAGCGCAAGCAACAACGAATTTGTGGTCGTTGAACGGAAAAGGCAATCTTCGGATGAAACCCGTATCCAGTTCACCGCCCCAACCCACTATCTTTCCAAGGTTCAATAAGGGGGTCTAGATGCCTTTAACAAGTGGCAATTTCGCAGACCTGTTGAAGCCGGGATTAAAGCGGATTTTTGACATCGGCATGTCCCGCCCCCGGCCAATCATGGAACTTCTTTTCGGGGTGGAAGCGTCCACCCGGTTTGAAGAACAATACCAGGGCATGGGAACCACCGGCCTGGTGCCTGTATTCGATGGCACCGTAGCCTACAAGGATTTCGATGCCGGGTTCAGAACGGACATCCGCAACTACGAAATGGCGATGGGGATACAGGTTGAAAGGCGATTGGTTGACGATGACCAGTTCAATCAGATTCGCAGGCGGGCCAGCAATATGTCGGACGCCTTCAATACCACCATCGAACATGATGCGGCCCAAGTATTCGTGAATGCGTTCACGGATTCGGGCACCAACCGGATGGGCGCATCCACCAACGGGGCAGACAGCGTGGCCCTTCTCAGTACCGCCCACCCGCACGGCCCAGCCAACACGAACAATACCCAGGCGAATGAAGGCACATTAGCCCTGACCATCGACAATCTGGACACCACCCGTCAGGCGATGCGTAACTTCACCGATGACAAAGACCTGTTGTTGGGGGTCAACCCTGACATGCTGCTGGTGCCACCGGAGTTGGAGCGTGACGCAACCCAACTGGTGAGTGAACGGGCTATCTATGAGCCTGGAAGCGCACAGTATGACGTTAACATGTTCAGTGGACGGTTCCGCCCGGTGGTCTGGGATAGGCTCACCGATGCCAATGCCTGGTTCCTGATTGACTCTACGCTGATGAAGCAACACTTAATCTGGCAGTGGCGCATCCGGCCAGAATTCAGCCAAGCCGAAGACTTCGATGGCCTAACCGCAAAATTCAGGGGGTATATGCGGTACGGCATCGGCTGGACTGACTGGCGATGGATTTACGGTCAGAACCCTAGCTAAATAATCTAAGGCAAGCTGGCGGCGGGTTCCCATGCGTTGATGCACCGGCCCCGCCGCTGGTTTCTTGAAGGAGAAACTGGTTATGCCTACGAACTTTCCATCTGGCGTGAAAAGCCGGGGTGTCCCGGTTGAAGGGCTTGGCGGAATCGGCAGCCCGCTGCTGACCACCGGGTCAGTATTCCATGTAGATTCGGGAGCGGATGCGGCTGACAACGACAACGCTGCCACCAATCCAAAACAACCAGCGGCCACCCTGGACGGGGCTATAGGAAAATGCACGGCATCCAACGGGGATGTGATTCTTGTGGCACCAGGCCACACTGAAACCATTTCCGCTGCTGCTGCCATCACGTTTGACGTGGCCGGTATAACGGTCATCGGGATGGGAGTGGGCAACAGCCGCCCAACCATCACCCTGGACACCGCAGCCACCACGGATATAGATGTGACGGCTGATGATGTCCAGATTCATAACCTGATATTCTCGATGAATTACGCTGACATCGTGGAAGTGTTTGACCTTTCGGCGGCGGGGTTCGTGGTCAACAAGTGCCGGTTTGTCGATACCGCAACGAACATGAACTTCGTTGACCTGATAAAAGGCACAACGACCAACAACGAATGTGACCGCCTGGAATTCACCAATAACGTGGTCATCAGCCCAGATACGGGCAACAACGGTGTGATAGACATTGGCGGTGACATCGCTGGGTTGGTCTTCAATAACAACTACATCCGCATGGGTGTTGCCAACTCCGAAGCGATTATTTCAGTGGCAACGGGGAAGGATGTCACCGATTGTGAGATAGCCTACAATCACATCTACAGGTTAAACACCGCTGGTGACCTGTTGATTGATTCGGACACCAGCGATAACACGGGCATCATCGCCCATAACCGTATCGGTCATGCTGACACCGCTTCTGAAATCTTGATTGACGCTGACGGTGTGCGCCAGTTTGATAATCTGGGGAGCGCAACCGATACGGCCAGCGGCTACGTCCTACCAGCCATAGACAGTTAGATGTCCGGCTGCCTTCGGGCAGACATTCAACTGTCACAGGGTGGATGTCCTGGGTGCCTGCCCCCATCGCAGGCATCCAGGGAAAATATAGGAGGGCTGAATGGCATACGGTTATGAATCGGTAACGATAAATACCGGGGCCGCATCCGGTGGTGACGGCTCCGCAACGAACAACAACACGTCCAGCCACGTTGTCACCGGGCAGATATGCTCCATCGGGGTGACATATGGGGATTCCCCACCCAATACTACAGACGTGACGATAGCCACGGCAGGGAATAACGGCCCCGCCCTGACCATCCTGACTCTGACCAACGCCAACACCAGCGGATGGTTCCACCCAAGACACAAGATTGACGATGAAACCGGGGCGGATGTCACTTACGACGGCACGGAAGAAGTCTATGATAAAGTCTGCGTGGCCGATAACATCAAAGTGACGATTGCCCAGGCCAACAGCCCAGACACGGCGGAAGTTGTTGTTGTCTATTACGCTGGACGTTGATGGCTATTGAGCGTCACATAATCAAGGTCAGCACAACGGGTTCCAGTGCTTCGGCAACGGGTTCCCTGGTGACGGCTTTGCCGTATTGCGAATTGCTGGCGGCGTACTTCGACTTTCACGCATCTGCACCAGGCACCACAGACACCACCCTTTCTTCCCCTGGTGACCCCGTGTCAGTGACATTGTTGACCATCACCAACAGTGCCACTGATGCGTGGGTCTATCCATCCATCCAGATGGATGACAACGCCGGGGCTGCTATTACCGGGGCTTATGTGCCAGCGTTGATTCACGGGAATCTGTTGGTGGAACTGGCTGGTTCCGATGCCCTAACCGATGCCCTGACCTTGACGATATTCGTGCGGGTGTAGCTATGGCCTTTTCCTACACGGCTGGTAGTACCGCAGACCGGGATAGGGTACGGCTGGAAATCGGTGATACCGATTCAGACCGGGCCTTATTTGAAGATGCGGAACTGGATGACTTCCTGGCCCAAGAAGGGGATTCCGTTCTGAAGTCAGCGGCCAGGGCTTGTGAGACTTTGGCCGTGCGGTTCGCCAGGGATTTCACTTTTTCGGCAGATGGGGCCAGCTACCAGAAGGGGCAAGTCACCCAGATGTTCCTGGCCCAAGCCAAGCGGTTGCGCCGGAAGGCAAGTGCCACCACCACCGTGATGCCACGGCGGAAGGACGGGTACAGCGTCTACACGGACAGCGATGAAGTGACCGGCCTGAACATCCTTGATTCCGGCACCGGCCAATTCGGGCGGTACAGTGATGGTTGACAAACTGTTACAGGAAGATGATTTGCGGTACATGCGGGCTGCCGTCAAGACGGCGATGCCTGACACCGTGGATGTCCAACGCAAGACCCTGGCGAGTGATAAGCAAGGCGGGTTTTCTGAATCGTGGGCTAACGCCTACCAGAACATCCCGGCCCGTCTTGCGGCCAAGGGCGGGGGGGAATCAGTGGGCCAGGGCCGCCAGGACTTGCAGTTGGACTACACGCTGACGCTGGCCCATGACCAATCCATCGAACAAACAGACCGGGTGGTGCATACCAGCGGGACTTATGAAATCCAATCCATCGACGTGGGAAAATCGTGGGCTGCCACTAAAAGATGCCAGATGCGGCGGCTGTAGGACTGCGGGAAGCCCGTTGCAGGCGGGTGGAATGCCGCAGCTTGCTGGCCCGTATCCGGTTGGACGGAACCAGCCAGGTTGAAATTAAGTGCCGGTTATGTAAAGCTATAACTACCTTCGCACCCGAAACGGTGACGGTGCGGATGAAGCCTGACGGCCAGGGCGGATATGTCGATGTGCCGTTAGGTGACAACTGAATAGAACCCCACCACAGAGACTCTAGGAAGTCCATAAGCGGCCAGACCGCTGGCGGGGATAGATAAGGTGAACGAGGCTCTTGGAAGCCCCTAATCGCCCTTATATGGGCTGTTGGGGGTTTTTGTTTTGGCTGACTTCACGATGAATCTAGCGGTGGAAGTGACCATAGACCCACGGTGGCGGCAGCTAGGCGCACGGGTTCCCAAGGCCGTGGAAATCGCCGCCAGGAACGTGGAGAAGGGTGGCAAGGAACGCATAGCCGCATGGCCCGCCGTGGACACATCGGCCACCATCAACTCCATCAAAGCCCAACCAGCGGGGGGGTTCACAGGGGAGAATCTGGAATGGACAATCGGGCCGTCCACCGAATATTCCGCCTTCATCGAATTCGGAACCAGATATATGCGGGCCAGACCGTTCATGGTGCCAGCCCTGGAAGATGAACGGCCCCGGCTTATTGAAGCCCTGACACAACTGATGCGGGAACTGCGCTGATGGCTAATCTGCGGGTGAACTTGGATACGGCCATCTATGCCACGCTGAACGTGGCATCGGTGACCAACGAAGCCACCGGGGGTGTGTTCAACGGGATTGCGCCCCAGGATATTGAACCGCCCTTCGTGGTGTTCCAGGCCATGAGCAAGGTGGATGATTACTTCGCTTTCACCGGGCGGGGTGGTAGTGCGGTCTACATGGTCAAGGTGATTGACCGGAGCATCTGGCCCAAGGCGGCGGGGAATATAGACACACAGATTGACAGTGTGATGCAAGACGCTGCGTTAAGCATCACCGGCCATTCATTGCTGATGTGTCGCAGGGAATCAGACATCTACCTGACCGAAGACCAGCAAGGCGTGGTTTATCAGCACGTCGGGGGGTTGTACCGGATAATTGCAGACCAAAGTTAATAGATGCGTCCATCATTGGATTATAGAACCGGCCAATGGAAAGAGTAGCCAGGGGCGGTGTGAAAAATGCCATGCCGTCAGGCAATTCAATAATACCCTTCCCGATGTCCAGTTTGCCTTTTCCAAGAAGGAAAATATGTTCCCCCGATATGAACCAGACAACTGAAGAAGAACCAATCTGGTATCTGGCCCTGAAGAAGATGCTGATGGCCCAAGGGCCGGGGGTGAAGCCATCATCCATCCGCATCAACCGGGGCCAACGGTTCGCCCTGGACGGGGATGAACCGCTGGACATCGATGAATTGATACGGCTGAAGGTCGTGAAGATATACGAAGAATCGGACGCTGAATGGGCGCAAGGGGAGTTAGCGAAGGCACCCAAGCCCAGAAGGAGAAGGAACCGTGGCTAGAATCCACGCTAAATCTGCCGGGTTACTGGTCGATGAATTCGATTTCAGCGGCGTGTCCAATGCGATGACTCTTAGCTTTGCCGAAACCCCGGCTGACGTGACGGCCTTTGCGGATAGCGATATGACCTATGTCCAGGGCAAGCCCACCTTCACGTTTGACGTGAATGGGCTTTGGTCAACAAGTTCCCCAAACTACGATGGGGAAATGTTCACCGATTTGACCGCTACGGCAAGGCGGGTGGGCATCTATCCCGGTGGCTTAACTCAGGGGAACGTGGGATACGAAGGGCCAACGCTGATAAGTGCTTCGCCCCGTGTCAGCAGCGTTGGGGATGTCATCGCTTGCAACGTCACCTGGCAGGGCGCAAGCGCACCGTTCCGCAGCCAAATCATCCTGGCAAACACGATTACCTGTAACGGGTCAACCGTGGTAGTCAACGGTACTGGCTATAACAGCGGCGTGATAGCCGCAACGAACACCATCATTGGCATCTGGCGCATGGTGGAACTGGGCGGGTCTGGCACCAACACCATCGCCCTGGAAATTCAAAGTGAAACGAATGACACATGGGGAAGCCCCACAACCAGAATCAACTTTGGAACCGTCACGCAATCCACGGGTGCCAATGGAACGCACATCGTCACCACCGCCACCGCCCCAGGAGCATCAGAATCATGGTGGCGGGTGAAACTTCAATCGTCTGGCACGGGAAGCCGGACGTTCCAAAACTATGTGTCATTCGGCTACTTCGTAACGTAGGAGATAGATATGGCAAGGACGCACGGAAAAGATTCTAATTTCTCGTTCAATTCCGTGGCAATAGAAGATGAATTAAGCAGCATCACGATGAACGCATCGGTGACCGAAAGTGACATCACGGCATTTGGTGACGTTTATCAGAATTTCCTGGCGGGTAAGAAAGACGTTTCCTTCGATGTATCCGGTGCGCTGGATATGGACTTTGCCAGTGATGGGGATGCCACGATATTCGACCATATCGCCCTAACATCTGGCCCGAAGACCTTGATATATGACCCCGATGGGGCTGGGCCGGATACCGATTCACCGGAATACACTTGCACATCCAGCGGGCTGACCGGGGCGATGGTGTCCAGTTATAGCATCAGTCTGCCGGTGGGGGATGCGGCCACATACACGGTCACGTTCCAATGCAGCGGGTCAACCACACGGGCGGTTTCATAGCACGGCTGTATGGGCTTCTCAGGGCCGTACAGACCATATATAGGAGAATGACCGATGGCAAGAACACATGGAAAGGATGCGGATTTCAGTTTCGATTCCGTGGCGATTGAAGATGAACTGTCAAGCGTTAGCCTGAATTTTACCGTACCGGAAGCAGACATCACCGCTTTCGGTGATAGCTATCAAAATTTCCTGGCGGGGAAACCCACCGCCACCATCGACGTTTCGGGGTTCGCTGATTTGGCATCCAGCCAGGGCGATGTGACCATCTTCGGGGAATTAGGATTGGAAGGTGAAGAATGGGATTTTGAACCGGATGGCAGCACGGGATACAACGGTTTTGCCATCGTCACAAGCTATTCCATCACCAGCACGGTTGGTGGGCCGATAACTTATTCGGCCAGTTTCCGGCACAACGGCGGGTCTGCTGCCGCTGATGCAGCCGCTCCCACCAGGGGATAAATCCGCCTGCTAGAAGGCCATAATCGGGAGCCGGGGTGTTCTAAAAACGCCCCGGTTTTCCGAACATCTGTTTGGGTGTTTTTAGCATAACGTTCCGTATATTAGGATGGGTAAGGAAGGAATCTTCGTGGAAACAGCTTAGAACGCCAAAGAAAGGGCATCGGATTTTAGGGGTTTTCGCTGTTTTTGATAGTACATTGTACAAAGTATACAAGACCATGATACTAGGCCAGGGAAAATTAGAACGGTCAAATGTTCTAAAAGGAGAGGCTCCATGAAGCCCAAGATACCAACGGTCAAGGTTCCCAGCGATGAATGCGCCATCAGCATCGGGCAAATCATCGAAGACGGGGAGATAGTCGAACCGGGAACACCGCACTATGTTCACATCGGTGAATGGGTGGAAATCATGCCGGTCATGGCGGTGAAGGAAGTGATGCAGTTAAGCCGTTTGCAACGGGGTAGCGATGACCCCAGCGGCCTGGGGGAAAGCCTGTCCCAACTCTGCATCGAATTGTCCAAGCGCATCATCGCTTGGAACTGGACAGACCTTGTGGGGGAGCCGATGGAGCAACCGTACAACCGGCCCGATGTCATAGAAGAACTGTCATCGGATGAACTGTTGTGGTTGGTCAACGCTTCGGGTGTACAGGAAGGGACAGACACCAGAAAAAAAGGCTCAAACAACTTGGCGAACACATCCTTGGTGACGGCCCCCAGCCAGTAGCGGCAACCGTTAGCATCCTTTGTGAATCCTTCGGATGCCTGCCCAGTGAAGTCATGGATGAAGATTGGAGATTGGTCAGGGATATTTTGGATTACCGGCTGCTGATGTCTGCGAAAGACCAACATAATCAGGATGCGTCCAAGATGCACCCATCCCAGATAACCTTGTGGAAGGAAATGATAGAAGTAGTGGAAACCGATGGCTGACGCTTCAACCGTATCAGTCTTAATCCAGGCCCGTGACCAGGCTTCTGCCCAGTTTCAGAAGATTGAAGGGAACATGGGCAAGATGGCGGCAGGCTTCCAGAAGCACCGCCGTGCCATCGGTCTGGCGGCCACCGCCATCGGTGGTGCCATCACCGGCATTGCTGCTATGTCCGTCAAATCATCATTCGACCAGCAACAGGGGATACGCTCATTAGACCAGGCGTTGAAGAATGTTGGCACTAGTTATGCGGCGCAGAAGCAGCAGATTGAAGCCCTAGCGTCAGCCCAGCAGCGCAAGACCAATTTCGGGGATGAAGAACAACGCAAGGCGTTGCAAGAACTTGTTCAAGTCAGCGGCAGCTACGATGACGCTATGGCCGCCATGATTCCCACGATGGACTTGGCGGCTGCCAAGGAAATGGACTTGGGAGCGGCGGCCACTCTGGTGGCCCGTGCCATCAGTGGTGAAGAAACCGCATTGGGGCGGTATGGCGTTGAAGTCGAAAAGGGTGCTGGCAGCACGGCTGTCCTGACGGAAATCATGGCAAAATTCGGTGGGCAAGCTGAAGCGAATGCAGACCCTATGGCCCAGTTGAAGAACCGTATAGGGGATTTGTTCCAAGTCCTGGGGGATGACCTGTTACCCATTTTAGAAAACCTATTACCAAAAATAGAAGCCGCCACCCGTAGCATCATCGAATGGACGGAAGCCCACCCAACACTAACCAAGGTTCTGGGGCTGACTGCTACGGCTATCGGCGGAATATTGTTGGTGGCAGGGCCGTTGCTTCTGTTGTTGCCTACCATAGTGACAGCCATAGGTCTTGTATCAGTGGCATTTGTGAAACTTAATCTGTCGATGGGGGTCATAACTTTAGTCATCCTTGCAATAGCTGCTGTCATAGCCACTTCTATCATTGTTTGGAAGAACTGGGAAAATTGGTCAGTGAATGTGAAGATTGCGATTGCCGCTCTAAGTGTTGCTCTATTCTTCATCCTTGGCCCACTAGCCTTAATCCCAGCGGCCATCATTGGCATAATTGCCGTCATTAAGAACTGGGACAAGATTATCGTAATAGTGAAGGACAACATCCGCAAATTCGTGGTCAATATCATCGATATGGGGAAGAAGTTTTTAGAAACCATCCGGTCTATGCTGACGTTTGTTCCTGGCATGGACAAAATAAAAAGGGCGATAGATAGCGGCATCAGCAAGCTAGATAGCATGGAAGGGGCCATGCACCGCTGGGCTGATTCCGGTGGTGCCGCTATGGGAGATATGGACGATGAATCTGGGTTTCTGGCAGAAGCAATAGAAACCAACACCGATAAAATGCAGGCATCGTTCAAGCAAACCGCAGAAGTAGTGAAGGAGAGTGCGAAAGGCTGGGGGTTTGAAGTAAACAAGGCAACGGGGATTACTGAGGAAATGGCGGTCAGGACAGCAACGGCAACCCGTAACATAGCGGAAGCCTTCCAAGAAGCCGGGGATGAATCCATGACCGGCGCACAGAAGATAGCAGCGGCAGCCAGACTAGCGGAGAAAGCCACGGCTGAAGCAACGACGAAGATGGAATCGGACTGGGATGCCTGGATGTCTAGCATGGATAGACAAGAGAAGCAGTTGGAAGAAGTTTTTGCTGGTATGACCGATGAAATGGACTTCTTCGCTGGCCCGCAGATGGATGCTTTTCTTGACACGCATAAGGAAAAACTTGGGGACAGCATCGACCAGCTTGATAATTGGGGCGCAAGATACGCAGCGACACTTAAAGAACAAGGTGAAACCCGCAGAGAACTTGAAGATAGGACATATGCGGCTGGCCTGGCCAAGTTCTCTGCGTATATAAAAGCGCAAGAAGACCTACAGGCGGCTGCAACCGCAAAAGAACGGCAAGTGAAGTTAGAAGCGTTCTTCCAAAGTACCCAAGCCATTTCACCAGAAGCGGCGGCGGCACTTGGACTCTCACCCGAAGATGCTAACAAGATGCGGGCACGTAGCCAGGTCGAAAAACAAATAGAGAATCAACAGAGAATCATTTCGGAACAAGAAGCCAGGGGCCAAACACTCCATCGGCACTGGCAAGAATCGGCACAACGGGGTGACCCGTGGTCAGTCCAACGAAGTGCAAACGACCGATACGTTGAACAATCAGCGGTGATTTCCCGTGCGGAAGAAGTGTTGGGTAAATTGCGTAATCGCCTACCATCTATGGCAGGCGGTGGCATATCTGGTGGAGGCTTGGCTCTGGTTGGTGAGCGTGGGCCGGAAGTGGTATCCCTGCCCGGTGGAGCCAGGGTGCATCCCAATGGCACTGGCCCCGGTACGAATAACTTCATCTTCCACGGGGCCGTCTACGGCCTGGAAGACCTACGCCGGGTGGTGGTGGAAGCGGTGCGTGACCATGCCCTATCTGGTGGCTTCCGTGGGGTATTCGGGGAAGCCTGATGCCGTTGAAGAAGGGGAAAAGCAAGAAGGCCGTCAGCTACAACGTGGAAGAACTGAAGAAGTCCGGTTACCCACAGAAGCAGGCGGTGGCAATAGCGATGGCAACAGCTAGAAATCAGCGCAAACGGAAGGCCAAATAATGGCACGGGGAACGTATGTCCTGGCTATTGATTGGAACGGTAACAATTCCTTCAGTGATACAGGGGAAGATGTCACCGCCCGAACCCTGGCCTGTGAATGGCGGCGGGGGAATGACTATGCTTCGCAGTTGGTGGGGAAGGCGATTTCGGGGGTGTTGAATGCTGAATTGAACAATGAATCTGGGGATTACTCCACCTTCAACACGTCCAGCCCGTTGGCAGGGAATCTGGTTCCAGGGCGCAGGGTGAAGCTGACCGGCAACGATGGCACCACTACCAGAACGCTATGGGCAGGGTTCGTTGATTCTATCGAACCGATGCCCAGCGTTAACGGGGCGAACAAGGCCAGGTTGAAGGCGATTGGCCCCTTGGGATTCGTGAATAAATTTGAAGTTAGCACCACCATGTTTGCAAACAAAAAAGCCGGGGAATTGGTTGGTGAAGTGCTGGACGCAGCCGGGTGGGATGATGATGACCGTGACTTGGACACCGGCATCGTGACGTTCCCTAGATTCTGGACGGAGCGGGTCAAGACGTTTGATGCTTTACGCATCATCGAGGAAACTGAAACCGGGCTGCTTGAAGAATCGGCTGATGGGAAGATTGTCTACCGTGACCGTCATGCCCGTTCCACGGACACCCGTTCTACGGCTTCACAAGCCACGTACAGCGATGCAAGCGGGGCAGCCCTATCCTATAGCCACATCGCCCAGATAGACCCCTTAAAATTCATATTTAATGAATTGCGGGCCAAGCTGCAACTGCACAGCGGGGCTTGGATTCTGGGCAGTTCCGCCCTTGGAACCCAGACTGAACTGGCTGATGATGCTGAAGTCCTGTGGACACATCCAGAAACCGGGTCAAATTCGCCCAGCATATCGGCTGGGGCCACCAGGCTTTTCACCGCAGCCTACCCAACCAGCGGCACGGCTTCCACATCCAGGGCCGTTGATTTTTGGACTGACCTAACCGCTACCACTGATTACCTGGCAAACGATTCGGCAGACGGTACGGGAACCAACCGTACCAGCAGCATAACCGTGAGCCTGACCAAACGTGCGCAGTCTATGGACATCAGCCTGGAGAATGGGCATAGCGGCAGCGTTTATATCACGAAGCTACAAACGCAAGGGCATAAGGTGACCGTCAAAGACCCGGTGGAGATAGTGGCAACGGACGCAACTAGCCAGACGGCTTTCGGGAAAAGGACTTTCCCCCATCCTGGGAAGTTCGTGCCAGACACGGAAGAAGCCCAGAACTGGGCCGATTTCCACATCAGTGCTTGGAAAGACCCGGTGCCGTTGCTGCGCTTGACGATGGTTGGGAACCGTTCCACGGCTACACTGACAGACATCCATTCCAGGGACATCAGTGACCTTGTAACCGTGACGGCCAGCAACGATGCGGGTCTGGGGATTGCCGAAGACTTCTTTGTGGAGCAAGTCCACCATCAACTGGATAGCCAGCTAAATCACCGGGCTACGTTTACGCTTTCGCAAGCCAGCGGGTACGCCGGGTTCTTCATCGTTGGGAATTCTAGCCTGGGTAATACCACCCGATTGGCTTATTAGGAGGAATTTATGGCATTCACCACGCCCCGCACGTGGGTCACCGGGGAAGTTGTAACCGCCGCTTTGCTTAATGCCCAACTAAAATCGAATATGGACTTAACTGCGCCTGCCATCCTGACCACGGCTGGTGATATTCTCTACGCTTCTGGGTCTAATGTTCCCGCTCGTGTAGCCAAGGGAAGCAATGGCAACATCATCCACCAGGCCAGTTGCGCCCCAGCGTGGACAGCCAGCCCTAGCCTTACCGGGCTGACGCTATCGGGAGCCTTGGACGTGAACGGCACCATCGACTATGACGGCACCGATGTAGATATGCTATCCAGTGGTGACATCGACCTGGTATCCAGTGCCAACGCCGCCGCCGCCATCTACATCGCCCAGTCCACCGGCACCAGCGGCACGATTAAAATCCACGCCGACACTGGCACCAGCGTGACCGAAGGTGCGGAGTCTATCAACATCTTGTCGGACGTTGGCGGGGTGGGAATCCGCTCCACGGCGAATCTTGCTAACGCAATCAACCTAACCGTGGATGGCGGCACGACCAGTTCAATGACCCTATTCAATGACCAGGGAACTTCGGTGACTGAAGGTGGCGCATCCATTGAGTTGCTGTCGGATGCTGGCGGGGTAGAACTGAGAAGCACCGCCAATCTTGTCAACGCCATAAACCTAACCGTAGACGGTGGCACTACGTCCACCATGACCTTATTCAATGACCAGGGGACAACTTCCACAGAAGGAGCGGCATCCATCCAGCTTTTGAGTGACGTGGGCGGCATCGGAATCAAGTCTGGCTTGAACGCTGCCGGGGCCATCCGGTTGACCGCCGATGCGGGAACGTCTGAAACTATCATTCTTCACGCTGACCAGGGGAGCGGGACTGGCTCGATATGCCTGACCAGCGATGCCGGGGGAATCACGCTGAACCCCGCCACGTTTATCACGGTGGGTGCCAATGCCACCAACGCTGCCGAAGTTCGGATGTTTGAAGACACCGATAACGGGTGCAATTATGTGGCCTTGAAAGCCCCAAACGTGTCCACCAGTTATACGATAACCCTGCCCACCGCCGTTGCTGCCAGTTGCGGCCTTTTCCTAAAATCCACCTGTGCCGGAGTCACATCCTGGGCGGCGGCTGGCGGCGGTCTTGATTCCTGTGCTGACGCAATCATCAACAATGGTTATGGCATCGTACTGGGTAACTGCGCCCAGTTAGCAGGTGGAGATAACCCCGCTAACACGGTGGCTGAATTTCAGATGGTTGGTACAGCCTGCGTGGACACCTCGATGCACCTAATCCGCCACTCTACTGATGCCGAAGGGTTCAGCATCCGATTCGGCAAGAGCCGCAACGCCACTATCGGCTCCAATACCATCGTTGCCGCTTGCGACATAGTAGGGGATATTGTTTTCATGGCAGATGATGGTAGTGATATGCAATCGTATGTCGCTGCGGTACGGGCTAGCATAGATGGCACCCCTGGCAACAATGATATGCCGGGGCGTATATCGTTGTTTACCACGGCTGATGCTGCGGCAGGCGTTACGGAGCGGCTGCGTGTCAGCCAGTGTGGTGCAGTTTCACTGCAATGCGGCAGCCTAACACCAGCGACAGGCTATGGGGCGGGCTGCCCCAACGCAGACGCAGGGGATGGGCCAACGGTAGTTGGAAAGGGGCTGGTAAAAGTGTGGGGTTCTTCGACATCAGGTGGGGGTCTTCAGGCCGGAACGCATAACGTGACCAGTGTAGCGAAATGCACTACGGGAGTCTATGACGTGACGATTGCCACTGATTTTCCCGGTGGTGCATACAAGGCGCAAGCCACTGCTCGTATATGCAGTGCCGCATTTGTTACGACAGATTCCTATGCTGCCGGGACGTTCAAGGTATATACAAGATGTCAGGCTGGCAATGCGGCTGATAAAGTTTTCAATTTCATGATGACGGGGATTTCTTAATGGCGAAATGTATCCTGGTTCCCAAGACAGTATCGCCAAACAATCTAAAGCGTATCCATCCGGCTTATTACAACAAGACTGCTGCCCAGTCCGAAGACGATTTTGTGGCTGGAGTCGTCCGGCGCAATCAAGAAGTGGGACAGGTTCCGTATGAAACCGATGAAGCCAGGAACGCCCATATCGCTGCATTGGACACACGGGATGCCGCCTTAATAGCAGCCGGGGAACCTGTGCCGGAACGGGCCGTATTCCCTGCCGCTGGGCCGCATTACATCGTTGAGGAATCGGCACTACCAGGCGGCAGCGTCAGCGAAGACAACGATTATTTTTTCGACTGTTGGGAGTGGAGCGATGCCGTTGTGGTCAACATGACTAAGGCTCGTGCTTTCCACATGGATGTGATTAGAAAGGCACGGGACATCGAACTGGCTAAACTGGACGTGCCGTGGATGCAGGCCGTGGAAGCGGGGAACACCAGTGACCAGGCTACCATCGCCACTCAGAAGCAGACGTTGCGGGACATCCCAGCCACGTTTGACATCACCACTGGGGTGACCACACCAGACCAGTTAAAGGCCGCTTGGCCCAGCGAATTACCAGCAAGGGAGTAAAACTATGCCAACGCCGGAAATCATCGCCCGAAATACGATGTGGTGGAGTAACGAAGTTGACCGCCTGGAAGCGCAGATAGCGTCCTTGCGGAACGACATGCGCATCTACAACGAAGTCATTGAAGCCCTGCGGTCTGGGGAGTTGCCGTGGGAGCGGGTACAAGTCATGGAAACCGGACAGTTGAAAGTCTTGGAGCCAGCACCGCCCGTTCCCGATACTTGTGTTGAAGAAGTGACCAGGGATTTCGTGAAGCGCAACGGCAAGAAAGATACCGCCGTCGCTGAACTGGTGGAAGTGACTGCCGATGGTGACTAGCAATGTAATCCTTTACGAAGACTCCCAGTACCAGAGCGACGCACCCATCGGGCCGCAACCACCTATCCCGGCTGGCGTACATAACATCGAACTGAGTTGGGACAGAAAGACCGGCTACATGCGGGTCATCATTGAAAGCCGCACCTGGCACTTCAAGGAGTTCCTGGGGAAGGCCGTGGTGGTGGGAACCGATAACCAAAGGGGCCGAATCAACCTTCGGGGGATGGCTAGGATAGACGGGGAAACGCTGACGCTGTACCGCCCACCCAAGGCCGAACCGCATCCATTGGTGGAAGGGGTCAACCGGGAAGCTACTCACAATCGGCTTTGCTACCGGCGCAGTTCCAGGGATTGGCGGCTACGGGATGAACGGCGGCCCGAATCCCGTGATGCCCTGGTGTTTACGGCCAGCTACGTTGGTGACCTGTCGGCTGAGTGGGACAAGAGAGATAACATCGCCCAT
>Ga0208684_1000860_pt1 | contig 18576 bp, 38 predicted proteins | sample MalvireepMed_b05_FD_184245 | JGI IMG/M metagenome (GOLD analysis project Ga0208684, IMG submission 184245) | Marine viral communities from the Global Malaspina Expedition - Malaspina viral metaG DeepMed_b05 (SPAdes) (version 2) | ecosystem: Environmental > Aquatic > Marine > Oceanic | place... | reverse complement strand
ACCACGTTGTATCTCACCAGCTACGACACCCATATAGGCGCCAGTCTCTTTAGCTATCTCTAGCAACCCTAAAGGCTCTACATTCTCGCCCTCACCGAGACTTATCTCAGTACCAGCGCGGTACGGGTCTTCGTCTAGAGTCTTCGATCCGTCCCTGGAACGCACTATCAAGCCCTGCTTCTGGGCTCTAGCAACCATCTCCAGCATGACTGACATGGTGAAGTTATGTTTCTCGTACAGTTCCCGGTTGGAACGGAACAAAGACTCACCATAATCAGCGATCATGTCAGGATCTAGCCGGCCGTTGAAGCGTCCCTGCAAAGGTGGCTGGGCTCCGACCATACCCAGGAATACCGGTACCCGGTCAGCTCCATGTTCCTGAGGCTTCTTCGCAAACTTACCCTGGATCACCACACAGTTCTGTTCGCGGTCGTAGTAATCATAGACATCCATCCCGAATTCATCGGGGTTCTCGTTGCCTATAGTCCACTCATCAAGCTCAAACTTGGGGTATTCTGCCCGTACTTCCTGCAACGTACGCCTGGTCTTGTAGCAAGCCCAATCCAACCCACGATGACCCATACTCCAGTAGGTATGGAGCGGGTCCCACGGCATCACGCTGGCATACGTCGTCCCATCTTCTTCCTTGGCAAACAAGGCCCTGCCGGCGTACCAACCACGTAAACACATGAACCAGGCCAATTGTGCCTGCAATGGAGGCAACAATTGGTTACTCAATTCCTCGTCTACAGCACGCAACAAACCGATCAAGAACCGTTCTTTGTTATCGTTACGCTCCCGCTCCTGGAGCCGATCTCCACGATGAGGGACACGTAATACCATCCTATGAGCAGATATCCAACCGATGATCTTATCCGCATATGTCTGGGGAGCGTTGCTCGTGTAAGACTGATAACCCTCATCAGCCTCGAATGGGACTAGACGGTAGATATCATAGTCATCTTCCATCCGGTCACGCAAAGCTTCAGTCTCATCGGCGTGACGCTGGACAGCATTCATGATCTCGTCAGGATCGCAATCAGACTTAGCCATATATCATCACCAATGCCTAACCTTGATACTCTCACGATCACGTATGGACCCGTACCCGAACCGATCTACGATCCCGTATATCAAGGCTTTGACCCCGTGGTTGTACTTATCCTCAGGGGTCTGCCCCACTATATTACCATCACGGTCTGTCTTCCACTTGTATACCCGCGTCTGACCGTCAAAAGGGTTAGGAGATGCCCCTAACTCACTCAGTACACCCTCAGCTCTTGGTGATATCAGTATCTTTGGCTGACCAGAGAGCGGATCAGGCTTGAAGAAAGCCTTGAGACGCTCGGTGCCCTCGTTGATCCGCACACGCTGGCTCGCAAGATATAACCCGGTCTCCCTCATCCACACCTCAGCCGGCGCCGCCATAGCCTGATGCTGAGTACCAGCCACATCAATCGCCCCGTACTGTACGTCCTGCCACCACTCTCTAGCCTGACATACTCGGATAACCTCATCAGTAACAAGTCCTCGCTCGTAGATCTCATCTATCACACGTATCTGCTCATCTACGATCTGGATCACCTCTACCGCATACGCCCCGGCATACCCGGGGTCCATCCACAGATGCACCGGTAGTCCAGGCTCATACTTGATATCCTCCAGATGCAGATCAGCACGAAACTCCGTAAAGACTAAACCAGTCGGTGGACATGGTATCCCCTCGATCCGCTCCAAGAAGAACTCGTCCGGACTGTTATCCTTCAACGCCTGGATCTCCGGATCCTCACGTCCGCCTGGATACAAGTGATGGTTACTCCAACTAGGCAACGCGAAACTCTGCTCATCCCCTGCACCCGCTAACCACGCCGTTGCTAACTGCGGGTACCACCCCAAAGACCCCTCCATGGTCCCACTCAAGAACATCCACCCCTTCCTGGGCGCCAGACGGCTCCGTATCCGGTAGAACGTCTCATGGTCCAACTGACTAGCCTCACAGCCCACAATCCCGTTCGGGGCCCTCATAGCCAACGTGCGGGGGTCCTTACCACTCTTCGTCTCGATCCGCGTCCCGTCCGCTAACACTATCCGCCCAGGATCAACACGCTTGGTAGACTCAGCAAGAACCCCCAACGCAGCGAAATCACTCACCAAGTAATCAAACTCAGCTCGTGTACGCTCATAGTCCGCTGCTACCAACCAGTACAGCCCAGGCCCCTCTGTATCCATGAACCGGCTCAGCAGATACTTGCTCGCCACCATACTCTTCCCTGCCTGCTCACCACCACTCACAAGCACATAACGCTTACGACACTCCAGGATCCCACGCTGCAACGGCGTAGGCTCGAACTCCACCTTATCGAATAAATAATCAACAACTGTAGGCGCAAGCGGCATCAGCCTATCTCCGTCGTACCCTCAGGTATGCTCCACCCACTGATCTCTGCCCCCATCTGACGCTTCAAGAAATCCTGCACAGCCCCATCCTTGACGTTAGTCAAGAAGATCGGCGTACGCTCCCCCACATACCCGCCAATGATGTTGAAGTTGAAATGCTCCAACGCATCCTCCTCACTGGTCCCGTCCGCCATCAAGATCTCCATCACCAGGTCCTGGTCATATGTAGCTATCGGACCCGAATTGAACTGCCACCCAAACCCCACGAACGCTGCATCAAACTCATCGATGAACAACGTACCCTCGAAATCATCCCACTGTGAGAAGTACTCACACAACGTCCTGGGCTCCGCCGGCCGGCTAACTTCCTCTGCCATCCTGAGACCCCCTTTTACTGAAAAATGAACCGTCGAGGTTACCTACTAATATAACACCGTGCCTACTAAGCCGTGCCCTACCCCGGGCCGCCTGGGTGACGGAATCCGCCATCCGACCGACGGAATCCCTCCGGATTCGAGGACCCGATTCGACCGTCAATCGTCGCCCTGGTCGATGGGCTCAGGGCCCACCGGGCCCAGTGGGTCCGGATCCCTCCGGACCGAGAGCAGCTCTTGTGCCTGGGCTATCGCCCGGTCGGCGTCCGTCACAGTGGACGCGGACACCGGAGCCGTGGACGCGGACAGGGCCCGGAGCTCGGCCAGCGTAGTCCGGGCGTCCATGGGCTCGGGTGCCGTAGCCGGGCGGAAGCCGGGAACGTAGTGGTTCAAGAGGCTCAGGAGTAACACCGGAGACTGGCCCGGGCGCAGACGCTGTACCAACGACCAGGAGAGAGCCAACAGCCTATCCGCGAACGACTCCCGGGCCCCGTCCATCCTGGCAAGGAAGCCGAGCGTGTCACGCTGCCGCCAGTCGTTGACCGTACGCTTGCTTACTCCGGCCGCTTCGGCCGCGTGGACGATGCCCGGCGTCGTCTCCAGGGCCTCGAGGAAGCGGGTCTGTCTGTCCCAGACGGCCAAGTCTGTCATCGCTCTTTTTCTCTCCGGAGATGCTGCAGTGCTAGCAATCATCCGTCTCAGCTCGCTGCCCCGGTCGTCGACCTGGTCGACGTTGTCCTGGTCGACGTGGCCGAGTCCCGGGCGGACAAGGTCGAGCAGCTCGTTATCGGTGCCGCGATCTCTTTCTTTCTCTTCCATGGGCCCAGTTAACCACCAGGGCCCAGACAACACAAGGGCCCACAACGGAGGAGCTCAAGATTCAGGAAACGGACTACCGACCAAACAACCGACCCGACCCAGAACACCTGAAAGGAATTAAAACCCCTTTAAAACGGACGTCATGCACGCCTAACCCCTAAAATGGCGCCCATTTCAGGGCCCCGGGCCCGGTCGACGTCAACCACCAGGGCGGAGGGCCCGAAGCCCCCGGCGGAGGGCCCACCGGCCCAGACCACAGTACACAGCCACCGTTACCAGCTCACTACCGTTCACTGGTAACGGTTCCCTGAGTACAGTTAACAGTAACTGTATACAGTACCTATATATACGATTGAAACAGATTGAAACTCCGGGCCCGTTCTGCTACCGTGGAGACTCCGGCAAACCCAAACGCACACAGGAGGCCCACAGATGGCGAACCCAGACCTACAGGCAGACGCTCGGAAGCCCTGGAGCCAGGTCGTCCAGGAATACGATATCCGGGAATGCGTGAGATGCACCGCCTTGATTGCCAACCATCGAGCGTATGGACGCCCACCCCAGCCCACCGACTCCACCCTATGCGAATGTTGCGAACCGGAGGCCAAATAATGTCACACCCGATTACCCTTAACCCCGGCGCACCCTCGGAGATGACCGCCGAACCCGGCGCGATCTCTATTCCGGACTTGTGGCACATCGCCCAGGAGCTCAAGGGCACCGGAGCCACCATTGTCGTCGACTTCACCGACGACGGAAAGCCCGTCGAGAAACTGGCCGGTGACTATGTCCTGGACTGTTGGCACCTGGCCCACGCTCTCCGCCGGTATCTCATCGACCACCAGGAGGCCCACGCATGACCAACGACACCCCCATTCCCTACCAGGTGACCGCCAAAGGGCGCGACTTCCTGAGTCGCGCCCCGGTCGACGTTCCCGGCACCGGTGTCCAGTTTGGCGACCGCTGGGTTGCCCTGGTACCGGCCGCGTACGAGCTGCAATGCTCGTGTGGGCACCAGCGATTGAATGTCCAGCTCGGCGACTTCGAGACCGGGCCCGGCGGAGTTTACCTGTGGGACTGCCCATCCTGTGACACCCGAATAGAGTTCGACGGAAACGACATCCAGCTAGCTTGACCGGTTCCGCCTCTGGGCCCATCCACCAGGGCGGGCCCAGTCCGGAGCCGGTCAACCTACCGGTTGACCAGCTTACACACACACACAGGAGGCCATACCATGGGCCAAGAACACCCGACCCAGTGGGAGATACCCACAACCACGGACACCACGTACAACGGCTGGAAGAACCGCCCGACCTGGTGCGTCACGTTGTGGCTGGACAACGACTCCCCGGCAACCTCGGAATACCTCTACGAGCTCAGCAACCGCAAGCACAACGCTCCCCACGTCCTGGCCGACATCCTCCGCGAGCAGGTTAATGCCTGGTGGTATGACCTGGTGGAGCTCCACGAGCTCCCCAGCGCGTCAATGTGGGCGGATCTAATGACCGGCACCCTGCAGGACGTCGACTGGCAGGGAATCATTGACGCCCACCGGGAGCTTGACTAATGACTACCCCGAACGACCAGGGCCCGGCGGAAGCCGGGCCCATTGTCGACTTCGACTCTATGCCCGAGGAATTTTTTGACCGAATCATTGACGGCGCACAACGCCAAATGTTTGGGACTGATAACGTGGGCTTTTGCCTAGCTTGCAAGGAAGAGGCCGACGGATGCGAACCAGACGCCCGGAAGTACGAGTGCGAGCACTGCGGAGCCTTCGAGGTATACGGAGCGTCCGAAATCCTAATGATGGGCGGAGCCTAAAAACATAGGGCCCGGGCCCTAACCGGCCCGGGCCCGGTATGGACCGATGAAACAACTTGAACTAATACAACTGGACACAATCCCGACCCGGCCCGAATGGCTGAAGACTAGCACCGGGCCAACCGCCGTCTGGGAGCTGTACAACGACGGGCACCCGACCGGTTGGTCGTTAGACGACCACCGACGCATATTCCGCGCCTCATTCCCGTGGCACCTGATACACGCGGACGGACGCACAATCAAGCCCAAGTATGCAATGGGATGGAAGACCGCCAACGAAGCCCGTAACGCTGGCCTCAGGGCCTACCAGGGCACACTAGAGCTCCGCCCGGCGTCGATGATCCCATGGAAAACCAAAGGGAAGCCGTTGACCGACTCCGGGCACGCAATCAGAGACGTCTATCTACTAGGAGACCCATGCTAAAACGCGAAGCCAAACAAATCACCGGGGGCCTGAGTGCTCCCGGCAAAATGCCGGAAGGCGCATGGAGTATCAGCGCGTATGACTGCAACATTGGCAGCATACTCCGGAAGATACCGACCGCCCTGGGTCGTGACACGGTATGTAGCAAGTGCTACGCCCTGGAGCGTCGCTATCTATTCCCGGCCGTGCAACGGGCCCTGGAGCGTCGTCTCGAAGCCCTGAAACATCCACAGTGGGCCGACGCTATGGTGGTATTGATAACAGGGAAAAGACATTTTCGGTGGTTCGACTCTGGAGACCTTCAGGGCGACGACCACCTGGCATTAATCCTCGAAGTCGTGACACGGACACCGGACACGATGCATTGGTTACCGACCCGGGAATACCTGGTTATCTCACGGTATCTCAGGAGCTCCGGGGACACCCAACCGCCGAATCTATGCATCAGGCTATCAAACCAGTGGATTGACGGAGTCACCGGCAACATGGAAGACAGCGGAGTCGAAGACATCGATGTCCAGGTGCAGCCGTTGAACACGCTCCCATGGAGCGTAGTCAAACGCAACCGGGAATACCCCGAAGGCTACCATTGCCCAGCGCACGACCAGGGCAACAAGTGCGGAGAGTGTCGGGCGTGCTGGGATCAGAGCGTGAAGTTAATCGTATACCCGGAAAACTAGGAGGTAAGGCATGGCATACGCCACGGTATTCAGCCCATGCGTCAATTGTGGGCGTCTATTCGGGTATAACCCCCACAAGGTGCCCAGCATACCGGTAAACGGCGTCAGGGAGCCGGTATGTCGACCGTGTATAGACGCGGAGAACGCACGACGGAGAGCCGCAATGATAGCAACTGGCATCGACCTGGAGCTGCTCCCCGACCCACACCCCGAGGCATATGAGCCCATCCACGAAAGCGAACTCTGAACGTCGACCAGGGCACCGGACCGTACCGGTGCCCAAGTCGCCGCTCATAGCGGCAAATACACACAATGGGCGGAGGTTTTTATGACCCAACTAGGCAGCCTGAGATGTGACGTGCAGATATCGTGCGCCGACAGCCCCATGGTGGACAGACTCACGTGCTGTAGCTGTGGTTGCGGACGCGCATATTGTGACCGTTGCAGCAAGACTTACCACGTACTCGCGAGACAACGCATCAAAATCTATAGGAGCAACATCAGACCCATACTGGAGGCCAAGTGATGCCAGAATTCCGAATAACTACAACCCAGCACGTCACCTACGTATACGAGGTTGACGCTGAGACATCAGCAGAAGCGTTCTCAGCCTGGAGCAACAAACTAACCCGAGCCGACGCCGTTGACTCCTTCACCGACCAGGAGAAGTGGCAAGAAACCGAAGAAATCGACCCGGAAGAAGGAGGCAAGTGATGCCCGTATTCGAGGTAGTAATCCTAGAGCGCAATTATTCCGCCATTACCAAGTATGTGTATGCGGATTCCAAAGAACAGTTGCAGGCCGTAGACAGCAACGACTGGGGAGACATCCCAGATTATTACATTGACATAGAGACGTTAGAGTCCAACATCGATGAAATCAACCTCATAGATGACACAGAGCTCATCAAGGTGCTGGAGCAGAGGAACCAGGTGCATAAGCTCCCACACCAACACGGGGACAGAGCGATAGCTTCATACGTGCGATCTGATTCTTGTGGCGCATGGATATGCTCTTGTGGAGCCCACTTCAGCTACCGGGGCAAAGACAAGGAGCCGGGCCCGATGCTGGCCCGGTGCTACTGTGGCTGGGCAGCAGACGGTGGCAACGGCGTCGCCCAGCTCAGGGCTGCAGGCGAGAACGTGGAGGATGATTACTAATGATTATCACAGGCGAACAAGTAGCAGCTATCGCCAAGGCCCTGAACGATGCTGATAGCTTCTACGAGATGTTCGAGGGCTGGGAAGGAGTACCAGAGCGCGTAGAGAACCTGAACCTGGCCTGGAAGGCCCTAGAAGAGCTCCAACTGCCATTAGACTGAGGCCGAGCCCTGGAGACCAAGCTCCAGGGCTTCCCCCAGTCTAACGACTGAGAAACACACAGGAGGTTGCCATGGGATACAAAATCTGGATACACATCGAGGAACACGAAGAGGGCACCGATGACTACCAAGACACCGGGATGCCTGAAGACGTGACAGAGCTCGATACATTGGAGGAAGCGGACGCATTCGTAATGGCCCTAGTTCGCTTTGGACAGACATACCTTGCACAACATTCTAATTACTAGGAGGCACACGATGGGAGTGCTATTTGTACCGGACCAGGACCCTGTAGAGGTAACTCCGGAGAACGGCAAGAAGTTCACGCTGGACGAAGTCCAGACACTGATAGGAGGTAAGTACGGCAAGGTGTACGCGGAGCCGGTGATATTGCCCAAGGGCACCAAGTACCAGGACAAGAAGATTGGGTTGTTCATGGTCGACGAAGAGGGACGATTCAAAGAGGGCAACGCGCTGAACGTCAACGCAGTCATGTTGGACGGCGACCGCCGACTACTGTTCGGGAACGCGCTACTCACATGGCCCAGGGAGTTCTAATGACTGACTACGAGGGACTCAAGCTAGCACTCAGGCTAGCAGTAACAGCACCTCACGAAGAGGCATCACAGGCTTGCGTCGCTATGGCGAAATTCATAGCTACCCAGTTGGAGCCCGAAGAGGTAGAACGGGCGAAGATGGAAGTAGAGATGGAAGTCGACAGTTTGCTGGAGGTGATTGGAGATGGGAGTTAACATCAGCCCCATTCCTGACCGGGACAGCCTGGACTACATCAGTCTACGGATCTACATCAAAGACGGAAGGCTCGACCAGGTGGTGCCAGAGCACCCCTGGGAGGGCCAGGTGAGTCTCCAGGTCGTCTACGGGACAGACTTCCCACTGCCGTCCGACAAGCAATCATCCAAGGTCTGTAAAGACGACAAGTGTCCAGAGGGGCCCGAGGTTCACTGGCACGACTGGATGGACGTAGCCGTATTCAGGGCTACGAAGAGCTAGCCTAGACGCGAAACGTCCCCGGGAAATCTAGGAAACCCGGGGACGCATCGCACACACACGGGAGGTTAACCCGTGCGTGCATATTAACACAAAGGTAGGAGGCACAAGCCATGGAAGCACACGAGATACCCGGCATAGTCCAGGAGCTGGTCACGTCGCTAGCACATCTCAAGGAGACAGCAAGCGACAAGGAATCAGACTTACAGACAATGGAGGAAGACATTACCCGAGCCCGAACGGAGCTCGATAACGCAGCCAACGAGTGGGACAACATCCTGGAGCAGCTGAGCGACTTCAACCCAGAGCGGTTAAGCACAGCAATCGAAGAGGCCGAGCGTCTCCTGGGAGATAACTAAAATGGGTGACTGGGAGAAGACAAACAACAAAGACAAACTGGAGTGCGAGATTCCAGACTGCTCAAACGTAGCAGCCCTCATATTCCTGCCAGCGTTCGAGTCTCCTGGTGGTTGGTCTGGCGACCACCACCAGTACGACCCGGGCCTGGAGATAGCATTCGTTTGCGACGAACATCAACCGGAACGATTCAAGGAGGCACGATGAAACTAAGGGACCTGAGGATTAAACACCGGCTATCGCAGATAGCACTCGCAGAGCTCGCAGGCGTCACGAACCACACTATTCTCAACATAGAGAAACAGTATTACAGGCCGGCAACAGAGACCATAAGCGCTGTCGCTAATGCGCTTCAGGTCGATCCCATGGACGTCGACGAGTTCAGAGCTGCTATGGCTACCAGGATGATATTCAAGAAACCACCATGGAGGAAAGAATGATATTAGAACGCGCATTCTTTGAGTGGCTGGGTACAGTAGTGCTCACCCTCAACAAAGACCACAACATCGATATGACGCGGTTAGGGCATGGATGGTACCTGGAGAACCCGGAAGCATCCAAGCGCATTCAGGAGTTCTTCCTGCAAGCCTACGAACAGAAGCGCAAACCAGATGAAGTGGTTACGGAAATCCTCCGACAAACAGGCCAGGGCCCGGCATAAGCCGGGCCCCTTTTTTGTCTACAACCTGGTTCCAGGATGTACACTTTGGTATTGACTTTGACCATAACAGTAGCTGTAAACTTGAACAATGCAAAAAACACATAAGGCACCCAAGCAACAGATTCACGTTACATTGGACGCGGACATCGACCACGCGCTGGGGGAAGTCGCGGAGAGTGAGGGGTTGACCAGGGCGTTCTTAATTCGGATAGCAGTCAAACGATTGATAGCTGATTTGAGAGACCACCCTGAGACAGTGACGCTAACCACAGGAGGTACGCATGACGCTGGCACAGACTCGTGAGCGTGTTCATCAGGAGATTGAGGCTCTCCAGGACGAAAAGAGCACAGTGGACATCCAGATTACCGTCCACAACAGAGACCTGGTCCTGTTGATGGATCGTTCCAAGCATATAGCGGAAAACATAGAGAAATTGAGCGGCATCATACCGGTGCTAAAGCAACTAGAGGAGGCAGATAAGTAATGGCAGACAAGACAGAAGTGATAAACGTCACAGAGTTCGCAGGGGCTTCAGACCGCAAGGGGAACGATTGCTGGAAGCTAAAGGCGGTAGTGCCCTGGAGTGATTACCCGATAGAGTATTTTGAATGGCCTAGAGTGAACGGGGAATCTGCATTCCAGCTAGGGCAGTACCGGGTCGAGTTCAACAAGGGTAATTCGTTCCGCAACAAGCAGGGTTCAGACCGGGACTACGACTACTACTGGAACCCTATCACTATGACCTTTGTGGGCGCCGCAGAGAACGGGGGCAGCTCAAGTAACGGCGAGCAGCCAGCCAACAATAACTTCCAGCCCAACCGTAACAGTGGGGGTGGCAGTGCAACGTCAGACACGAAGAAAGACCGGTCGATGGCTATTTCTTACGCCAAGGATCTGTGTTGCGCCGACAAGATAGAACGCGGAGAGATGTACGAGGTAGCCACAGGTATCCTCCAATTCATCGAGGGTGGCCCAGAAGCAGTGCAAGAGGAGTAGCAGGATGAAAACCCTAAGTCTTTTACCAGAGTTTGCTGGTCTGGAAGTGACTAATCGCAAAGATGACGTTTGGTCTGAAAAGACCCAGATGTTCGAGCGTTACTACCAGATAGGTGATTTGCCGGCGATGCCATCAGTGACCACGGTCCTGGACATGATTGGCAAGCCGGGGCTTAGAGACTGGAAGATGAACAAAGCCTGGGAGCACGCCTACGGTATAGCCATGGCAGAGCCATGGCCCCAGTGTCCAGAGTCAGAGGTCAAGCGTCCTAAGACCTCCTGGAGGGCCCGGTTGGACACACTGAAAAGGGAGTCCAAGGCTGCAGGGCCTGTGATAATGGACATAGCCAGGAAGATAGGGGAGGACGCTCACGGCAGCATCGCTGCTGAGCTCCAGGGGGAACTGTACACGTTCAAGTATGCTGATGAGTTTGACGAGAAAGCCATGGCGCAGCTCCAGCAAGCTGTCCATTCCTACCAGGCATGGAGAGAGGAGGCAGACATCCTGCCTCTCTGGACGGAGCAAACGGTCTGGTCAGTCGAGCATCATTATGCTGGCTCTCCAGACCTTGTGGGGGTCGAAGGCGACAAGGTTGTGCTGTTCGACTGGAAGACCGGCGCCGGGATCTACCCAGAGCACGGCGCCCAGGTCGCAGCTTATGCCAGCGCCATCGAAGAGCTCACTGGAACCAAAGTGGACGAATGCCGTGTAGTCCACCTGTTCAAGAACGAACTAGGATACAAGGAGCACATCGTAGAGGACTGGAAAGAAGCCTTCAAGACATTCCAAGCTTCTTTGCACCTTTTCAATGCCTGGCATGACGGAATATTCGCTACTCACGATAGCTGAGCAAGCATTAGATAACGGGATATCGATAGTCCCACCACGCAACGATGGCACCAAGGCACCCTTAGGGAGATGGCAGACATACCAGGAGCAATGGCCGACACTAGATGAGATAACACAGTGGTACACCGATGCCAGCATCACTGGCATCGGTGTAGTTTGTGGACAAGTATCTGGAAATCTAGAATGCATAGACTTTGATCGCAAAGACGCATACGAAGAGTTCATCGACCAGGCCCAACTGGCTGGTCTTAGTGGACTTGTCGACCGCATCGAAGCCGGTTACCTGGAAAGTACTCCCAAAGGGATGCATTGGTTGTGGCGGTGTAGTGAGATATCTCACAATCTCAAACTTGCCAACAACGAACAAGACGAAACCCTCATCGAAATCCGGGGAGAAGGTGGGTACGTCATCATTGCGCCCACCAGCGGCACAGTCCACCCGTCCGGTCAGCCGTATACCCTGTTGCAAGGAAGCATCGCAACAATCCCGGCCATCACGCCTGAGGAACGCCAATTACTACTGGACCTCGCTAAATCGCTCGATAAAAACGCACGGAGAGCCGATTTGCGGGGGTCGGAAGACCAAAGTCGACCTGGTGACCATTACAACACAGAATCCACCTGGTCTGATGTCCTGTTGCCGGCAGGATGGCAAAAAATATACACCCGGGACGGCGTTACCTACTGGCAACGGCCCGGGAAGACAGTGGGTATCAGTGGAACGACCAACTATGCGGGTACGGATCTGTTCTATGTCTTCACTTCCAGTACAGAGTTCGACCCGAACACTGCATACAGCAAGTTTGGGGCCCATGCGGTACTGGAGCATGATGGCGACCATTCCCGAGCAGCCGCAGCACTCCGCGCACGAGGATTCGGGGATTCTCCCTCCTCGATTCCCGTGCCGGACGACCCATCCGACGCCCCCTCACCGGCGCCGGGTGGGTCATTTTCGTTCACTCCCTGGACAGAGCTCTTGCAGGAGCCAGCCGAAACCCAGTCCTGGCTCTGGGACAAGACACTGGCAACCAGCTCGATCTCCATCCTTGTTAGTCGACCAAAGGTTGGCAAGAGTACCCTGGCCCGGTCTATCGCAACCACTGTCGCCACCGGAGGTACCTTACTGGGTCGCACAGTGGAACCGGGTACAGTCCTCTTCCTCCAATTCAGCGCAGAAGGGAAACGTAGTGAGCTCAAGGACGCCCTGGTCCGCTCTGGCGTCCAGCTGGAAGACAGGATATGGGTCTACACCGGGCCCACGGTCGAGGAACCGATCTACGCCCTGGAGAAAGCTGTGGCACAGCACAGACCAAGTCTTGTGGTCATCGACACCATGATACGGTGGGTGCCGGTCGCTGATGCCAACGATTACGCCGAGATGTCTAGAGTGACCGAGGCTATAGCCACCATGGCAAGACTTAGTGGCGCCCACATCATGATGCTCCACCACGCCGGCAAAGCAGACCGGGACATGGGAGACAGTGTCCTGGGCAGTACCGCTATCTTTGGTTCTGTCGATACCATGCTAGCGATGAGGAACCGGGACGGCCGACGCACTCTGGAAAGCCGCCAGCGTTACGGCGAGGATATGGAAGAGACAGTCCTGGAGCTGGACTTTGATACCGGTCTGCTGATGGCAGTTGGTTCTCTTGACGAGGTAGAGTTCCGGGACGTGAGAGAAGCTATCATGGGCCACGTCACTGACGGGATGACCCGGCAACAGATCGTAGACGGTGTAGAAGGGAAGACTGCAGTGGTTGGACGTGCCATCCGACAGCTGATGACCGAAGGATACCTAGAACGCCTTGGCGCCGGTACCAGGTCAGACCCCATGAGGTACCTGGTGCATTCAACACCGCGTGAGGACCGGGGCCGTGTACGCTGGAGAGACTTGTAGTGGTGCACCCTGCAGCCCAGCTGATAACGGAGCTCGATGACAGCGGGGTCATCATCGGCCTGGAAGAAGATGGAGAGATATGGGTAACACCCTCGACCGCACTGAATGCAAGCCTGAAGCAAGACTTACAGAAACACGGCCAAGTCCTGGAGCAGCTGCTGTTGCTACAGTTTGGTCAATCAGAACTCGACGAAGACCACAACGCATTCATGGATGGAGGTGGCAGTGAGGAATTCGGCAGACTGTTCGACGAATGGTACTCAAGAGACCAGCTTCTCCGGAACGTCCTCAGATACACCGGATGTATCTACGGGGACGGAAAAGAATGTCCAGATACCGTTGTCAGATGCGAACAATGCGTTCCCACACAAAAAAAACGGAGGTTCAAGAAACTATGAACTGGTTCACTCGTGTCCTAAATGTTTTCAAGAAAACGCAGTCCATCGAGAATCCGACCATTACGGAGCCTACGATAGTTGTAGAATCTGTGGTTGGCTCGACAACATCCACTGCGACTACCCCATCGAGGACTCACGCACCAAATACTAAACCACGAGGGCGAGGACTCCATCGACGCTGGCGGATCCTGGCAGACAGGTATCCCAATGTTGAACTAGAAGCAACAGAGCGTTACGGGATGCTCAGCTCGCACTACTTGGAAGAGAACGGAGTAAAGGTAGTCTGCAAATGCCTTGCCTGCAGGCAAGCATTCGACACCTGGGAAAAGGGGAGAGACCATGAATGTCAGCACGAAAAAGCCTTCCGTCAAATCACGAGGAGACATATCCCTCGATCGACTGTCTCGAAAAAAGACCAACCCGGAAGTGCTGCAGCGGGGGGTCCTAGCGATAGACCCAGGATCACACCAAACCGGGTGGGCGTGGTGGAAGACAATGGAGGAAGTCCACCCAGCAGCGGTCGGAGTGATAGAGGTACCAAACGGAAGCCTGGCCGAAAGAGCAACACTGGTAAGGTCTGAGCTCCAGAAGATCTATGAGCTCTGCGATCCGATATTGGGGTCAGTCGCGATCGAAAGACCGATACCCAGGCATCGCAAACCAGCGATCTCCCTGGAGGCAGTGTTCTCCGAGATCAACACCTGGTCACGAGGGCTAGGGAAAAAACGAGGGGTTAGCCCTGGCCTTGTTGTCCGCACTTACAACAACCAGACCATCAAAGCCACAGTGTCTCCAAGATGCGGGGAGTGGGCTAAAGATGGGAGCGCCAAAGAGAAACTCATGGCCGGCGTGATAGGGCACCTGGGCACTGAGTACCGCTACTACCCAGAAGACGCTATCGATGCCATCGCCGTAGGTCTACTGCACCTCCTGGTCATCCGCCAGGAGGTGCTAGTTGACATGATGCTCAAGGACGTCCCTGAATAACCCTAGTCTCCTTCCATTATTTTCATCGCGAGCGCCACCATCCCACCTACGGTCCCGGTTGCTATTTCCACCATGTCAGAATAAATAGCGTAGCCAGTGATGGCTCCAAGCAGGGCTATCGCTGTGAATATCTGGGGTCGTATCTTGCCTATCATTTCAATACCTCTTGGACAGCCAACCCTACCACCGCAACGGTGATTATACCCATCAGCATAAGAACGATCTTGAGCTGACCCTTCACGTAGGCAACCTCCACCACCAGATGCCTGAAATCGTTATTCAGAAACTTATGGAACTGCTCGGTTAGCTCTCTAATCTCCCGCATTGCGTTCACTTGCCAGGCACCAGATACACATCAGCGTGGTAGCGCAGCCGCATAGCACAAGCTGGTGCCAGCCCATCTGACACTTGAACCACTGCAACAGTCTATTTGGCCTGCGTCTGATCACTTAACTATGATGCTCTTATCGACAAACGTATCTGCGAGAGTATGTATGATAGTGTCGCTGCCGATGTCCACGGCTACGGTATTGATATTTCCGTCGTCACCAATCTCGACATTAGTGAGATTGAAATTGCCAGCCTTGATGAAGTCCAAGTCTATCGGCCCCGTGGAACAGTGACCTGTGATTGACACATCTTTTATGTAGGCGTCTCCTGCCAGGCTAATGAGCAGTCTGTCTACCGTGCCTGAAGCATTATAGATACCTGCGCCGCGCGTTGATTCCACTGTGATGTCGGGCGCACCCGCGCTGTTCTGGGTCGGGCCAACGTGGTGTCCATCTACATTTCCGCTCAGTGTCAACTTGTGTATGAAGCTGGCGTTCATAGTCAGGGTGGGTGCCACTAGCTCGTTCATCGTGAACGTGTCCACCCAGAGATAGCCTGTCCCTGCGGCACGCTCAACGGCCATGCAGTCCACCGATGCTTTTCCCATCTCAAGTACGGCGGTCAGTGACTCCATCCTAGAGCCGTCAGCCATGCGTATCTCTAGGGTCTGTGATTCCGTGCCGTCTTCATTAAGCGGCAACTGCTGGCCCATCGTTCCCAGCCCGTCCTCGCTGGCGTAGTAGGCCGCCCCGCTATCAGGCCAGTTCCATGACCCGTGAACGACATCGCGGATGGTGAAATACATCCCCGTACCCACCGCCGCTAACGACACCAGGACTGTGAAGACGATTATCTTCAGCGTGGCACGGCTGCCGAATGAGATTCTAGGCACACTGATCCCTGGCATAGCAGGGACCGGCACCTTCCGATGCCCTACCAGATGGGCTAGTTTCTCAAAGAGACTCATTTCTTATCCCCTCCGTTGGAGAACAAAGACTGCAAGATTCCCACACATGGGATGGTTAGGATGCTTAAAACTGTTAATAAAGGCTCGATATTATTTAGAACTGCCTCGCTGTTTGTCGCAGAAATTATGATGCGGGATCCGAGGAACAACCAGGTAAAAATCACGGGCGCCGCTATGATCAGACGGACGATATCTTGACTCGTCATCTGTACCCGGTTCTCGTCCCGTCGTTCTGGTTTCTGCTCCTCCTCTTCTTCTGCCATTACTCATATAGGTGGGCTACATCATCCTTGTCGATGATGGCGTAGCCGTTGTGGTAGATGTGGGCGATGCTGTCATTCGCGTGCCACTCTGCGTTCAGGTCGCCAACGTAACTCTTGGTAAGTACCAGCGCATCAGGGTGGTTCCAGTCCATGCGCTCGTCACGCAGCCGCCACTCTTGGGACGGCCTACGGTAGCAGAGGCGGTTGTGAGTCTTCTCGCGCCTGATCCCTTCCACCTCCTCATGAGGTGGAGCGTTAGGGTCGCGCCACATGGTCAGAGTCTCGCCGTTAATCTGGGCTATAGCGCGTAGGTTAAGTCTGCCCCGCTTGTTGTCGCAGGAGAGAACCTGTGCCTTGCCCAGGTACTCTTTGAACCAGTACTTCTGACCCTCGATGATGACGCGCATATACCCACGCTTCCGATCCCACGACAACTCGATGTCATGGATGCCAGCGGGAATAGGCGGCTGGTATCCAATGGGATCAGAAGACTGGTACTGCGCGTCCTCGTAGACTTGCTGGCTAGCTTGCATTGACCAGTTCCTTGGAGTCTTTCTTGCCGTTCTTTTCCGGTGCCTGTACGCAAGTCTCAGTGATGGGAGCAGGCTTTGGTGGCTGTAACCGAATCTCGCCAGTCTCCATCACCTGTACTCTCTCCATCGTGACTTCGCCCCCGTACACCATCATGTCTGGGTTCTTCAAACCACGGACGATGTTTTCGGCAAATGCTTGCTTACTGGACACCTCGCCAAGATTACGGCCCAGTTCCTTGATGGCCTCTCTGAGATGTTTGTTCTCAACTTCTAGTGCAAATTCTTCGCCTGTATTAGCCATACTCCTCCTATTCTCTATCCGGCAATTCTGGCGGCCAAGCCGCTTTAAGGGCGGCTGGGTCTGCGTAACTATCCAGGCTGAAGGTCGCAGGCAAATCGCGCAACACCTGTTTCTTGGCCTTGACTGCATCTTGCTCTGAACTGGTTCCAGACTCGTTGGCTACCATCAGATTGATATCCTCTTTCGCCAACTCCTCATTACGCACCCTGCGAATCTCTGCCAGGTGGATGGCTCTGGCTTTGGTCATGTTTACATTTACTGGCATCAGTCACTCCACTCCCAGGCGTCTCTAAAATAGCGGTCAGTAGGCAAGTCAGTGTCCTCGCACTCAGCAGTCAACGCCAGAGCGCGGTGGCCTGATATACCAGCAGCGATAGCATCACGAGTGTGAACGGCGGGGTCGAAATGAGTGGTCATGTCCGTGGTGCGGCTTAACTCAAACAGGGCCTTGTCCAGTCTATTACCGTCAGGGTCGTCGCCAGTAATCTCTGTAATAGATAGCCTGCCATCGGCGGCTATTGTCAAATATCTCTTAGCCATTACTGGTCTCCAAAGGCCGCAGTCGAGGTAGGCATGTCTATGAGGGCATCACCAGCATGGTCTCTGATGCGGTGAACTATCGACCCAGTAGCGGCACAATCCCATTCCAAGTGAATATTTGAGTTTGTCCCACCAAAAAACCCGCCCACTGTGGAGTAATTAGTGTTGGAAAAGTCCACATCCCAAACGATAACTCGGTCGCCAGTGCCTGTGTCAGTAATGCTGGTGATATTATAACTGTCTGGGTAGCACGCGGAGCCTACAATTACTCCGTAGCCGTCGATTCTAACCCAGCCCTTCGCCACCCCAGGCGAGTTCTTAACCAGGTCGGGTGGGGCATAAAGCGTTCCTGTTGCTTCACACTCCATGTTGGCTTTACTAGCCTCAGTTGGGCCGCCACCAGAAGCACACTCCCAAGCAACCGCCGTCCCTCCACCAGTAGAGGTCAGCACCTGGCCGTCACTACCGTAGTTGGCACCGCCGATACCTATCTCGCCCTGGCTGGTGAAGCGGAACTTCTCAGTTGCGGCTTCGCTGTGGCCCGTGTAGAAAATCAAGTCAGTCGCGTTGACGGCACAGGTGAACGTGGCCTGTGCTACTGCTCTGATTCCAGCGGCTATGGCTATAGCGTCAGTCCCACCAGCT
>Ga0208684_1000850_pt1 | contig 18745 bp, 40 predicted proteins | sample MalvireepMed_b05_FD_184245 | JGI IMG/M metagenome (GOLD analysis project Ga0208684, IMG submission 184245) | Marine viral communities from the Global Malaspina Expedition - Malaspina viral metaG DeepMed_b05 (SPAdes) (version 2) | ecosystem: Environmental > Aquatic > Marine > Oceanic | place... | reverse complement strand
TGGCCTAATGTAAAAAGTATTGCAGACCCTATAAAAACAGGTATAAGAGTAGTGTAGTCCATAGTAGTAAGTATCCTTTTATATATAATAAACAATAGTAAAGTATAAACAATTAACTGTCTTTGTGATTTCTCTAATTTCTCCTGAAAGGTCGTGCTGACGAAACAAGCTATAAAGGGGGATATTTGCCCACAAGTATATATATTAAAGATGTAAAGTGGGGATTATTACCCATTAGTTGGATAGTCTATGTGCATATCTGGATCATTTCCTTTGTTATTTGGGAAGTGAATAGATATAATGCTTGGTGTTATAGTAAAAAAGTAAGATGTAATAGCCATAGTGTCTAAGTCTTTCTGTTTATCATATCTTTTATGATAGAAACAGACCCTACCTCGCTGGCAGTTGCCTCTATCCCATCCTTTATACAGATTAAACTTGCGTTTGCCTTCATATCCTTCTGGCTTGCCGCATTTAGTTATAATACTAGCTACAATGTATGATTCTAAGTCAGGAGTGTATTTTATTAAGTCGGCGATAGGTGTATCTACTCGCTTCTTGCGGGACTTCTCAGGTGCTTTTTGTTCTTCCATTGCTGTCTCCATGTCAATCTCCATTCAATTAAAGTGCTTGTGGGTTACACATCTATTATAATATACACATCGGGGATTTCAAGCCCAATCTTTAGAAAAAAGTCAAAATTTTTCCGGCCGCATTTGTGCGAAATTTGCTCGGCGATATGATAATAAGGTATATTACTCATCATGAGTCTTTCTTGTTGAGTAGTTCTTCGTTTAATCTAAAGGTTATTTGTTATATTTCCTTACTGCGTTCATATTAGCAGAAAAGAATTTAACATATTATATAACTCTCCACCTTAGTTATAATGCTAAGTACATTAGTGGATTGAGTATATTATTTAATGTTAGTCTGTAGTATTTATACTTAGTTATATATTTAACTTATGTGTATCACACAGTATGATATTATATCTATCTTTTTTCCTATGCTAATATTTTTTACCTTATTTTTTACGGTCAGAATATATGGTGATTTTAGCTGGCTGTCAACAGTGACCAATCGTCTGAGGTGATTAGATGAGACATGAGAACCCATATGAGCCTCCAAAGTGCGATCCTAGTCCCAAATTGGCTCCAGAGCATCAAGAGCCTCCTATAGACTGGTCAGGACTCACTCTAGTCCTCTCCATCTTCTTTTCAGTTATTATATTAGCTCTTCTATTTATCTATTATATTAGCTGACTATCTTCCATAGCCAGTCGTCGGGTATGAAGAGCAGGGACAGAATACCCCCCTTTTAGTTATAATATTAATTGTGTATATAGTATTAACGAAGGGAGATAACACGCATGAAAAATTTCATAATTGGATTACTCACTACACTTAGTATTATATCTATAGCATTAAATTGTCTTTTGATATATATACTAGTCGAGGCAGCAACACAGCAGATCATCATTACCAAGGGGTTACTAGACCTTATATTTTAGCTGACTACTCACCATAAGCAATCGTTGGGAACGGTAAGGTGAGACACTATCAGTATACCATCTGTATCGGTCAGGCGCTACTGGAATCTTGAGAGAAAGTCAAAAATTTCCGGTGGATTTTGGCTGACCAGATTGGATAACCAGTAGTGTGGTAGGAATAGGAAAGACATTGACCTACATACCCCCTATAGTAAGTATAAAAATACACTATATACACATACTTACATTATACCATATTATCGACCATATACAATACAAAACTTTAATAAAAAAAATACCCCACCTTTGGGGGGTTACCGACCGGGGCGGCTCGCCCCCCACGAGAGGGGTAATTGTCTAGACGTAAAAAAACCCGCCACCGACCTTAGCCGATGACGGGAATTGCTATCGCTCATTCACCCATTTCAGAAATCCTGAGATAAGCCCGACGACGAACGATAGTACCACCACCACGAATAGCGTTGAACTATTTTTCGGGTCGCTCAAACCGTAGCCGCATAGATTTTCTCAAAATCCTTGTCGGTTAGAGTATCGGCACGGGAAACCAATCCACTCCAACGAGATTCTGACATATCCAACATCGAGCCACCAATCTGGTCGAACTTGACCCACGATTGATTGTTAAAGACTTGACCAGCACGAGTAATCGCATTGACTACGCCGAATAGGTTTTTGTCTTGACGCTCATTGTCAACCCATTGCCCGAACACTTCAGACGCTTCAGTTCTGGAAAACTTATTTTCCATTGCAACGGCAGCGAACACGCTTTTCATCGTAACGTCCTGCACTTCCATTTCACGCAACTCAAGCAACTTGCGAACACCCATTGGCAACAGTGGCAACTGTTCGTTGATGTTGGCGGCAATCTGGTCGCCTAGTTCAATCAAGTCGATAGTGCCGATATGGCGTTTCTTAATTGCGGAACCTTCAACTTGACCCCAAATACAACCGTTCAAGCAGATAGAGCGAAACAATGACGGAACCTGTTGAATTCGACGTTTGCCGATTTCACAATTACCAATTGACATCATACCACCATAATCAGAATCGTCTGATTGTCCGTAGTCGATAATGGTATCAGGCAAAAGGATATTACCGAAAATGGTATCCTCATCACCACGCCAATGCGACAATCGACCTTCAGGCAAATTGGTTCGCAACTGCTCAAGATACCAACGATTATCAATCGGTGCATAACGGTCTGTTACGAACGCACGACAAGTTCCATCGGTATACGTTCGCATACGATATATTTTGTCTTGGTCTAATCGACGCAATGCGTTGTTTCCCAACGCAGCCATAACAGCGGCATCGTCCTCATCAAAATCCTCTTGCAAACGTAGCTTTTGGATTACTGTAGACGATGGAACCTTAGAGCGAATTGAGAATTGCTGTAGTGACCAGTCTGTAGGAACAAACTCACGACCTTGAACATCGAAAGCAAATTCACCATCTTCATTTACAACCGCACTGATATTTTTAACGGGTGCTAAAATATCTTCACGTTCTTCAGCCGAACGCTGTAGGTTTTCCATAGCGTCATCGTAGGATATAGTGGTTGCCCACCAATCTTTGTGGACATGCGTTTTTTCTTGGAATCCTGTGCCTGTCTGTCCTCGCAATTCACGAACGAACGAACCTGCATCTGCGTCTGCTGTCATATTGAGTTTTTCGTAGTGACTCATAACTTAACCTTTCAAAAAAATAAACAACCTTTATACTAATAGTATACTATATATATCGTCAATTGCAAGCGAAAACTTTAACAATTTAGTAACTTTTTAGGACATCTTTATGGTGATTAAAAACAGCCTCTACATAAGATTTTCCGTTTCTACATTCCATAACCACATGAGGCGCCCAAAGCATAGGTTTCTCGTTGCTATAATTAATAAATGTTTCATTCTTATAGGGGTTGTAAAGGACTGAAGTACAAAAATCAGGGATATTAGGTACACGCTCAACAACGTAACCACTAACGCCAGCGTGGACATTCTTCTTTTTTTCTCTTAGTACTTTTTTACGTCCCGCTTGACCCACTAAGAACCTAGCGTCTTTCAGCATGATATGTTTTGTATGTGCTACAACCTTACCGCCTTGCCTGACGCTCCAAACCTTTTTATGCAGGTTGAAGTAAACGTAAACCCGTCGATTCAAATCTATCATAATTTTCTCCTTTGTGATACTCTTAGTATACTATATATATCGGCAAATAGCAAGGGGAAACTTTAGAGAAAATGGATCTTTTTTACCCCCTCCTGTGGGGGGTGGGCCGCCGGGGCCGGTCCCGTTGTTTGACCGGCACCCCTACAGCACATATATGTTTTCCGGCGAAGCCTTGCCAAGCATCCAATCACAATCCTTTAGCCGTCTACCGTTTCCCTCATCTTCAAACGCTTGCATTATCAGTCTTTCATGGTCGCCGTTTTCAGGGAAGTTCGGAGGAATCTCAATTCTTACCACGTCGCCACTCGACGCATCTAGTACCCATATGTATTCATATACGTGTGGTTGAAATTTGTATTTTTTAGTCATTTTTAACCTCTGGGCTATATGCGTGTTTAGTTAATCGTTCAGTTAAGTCGTCCAACCTCTCGGCATTTAATCCAACTTCATCGTCTGCCAATTCTTTAGGGCAAATCTGGTCGTCGTATTCTGCTAATGCGTCAAGTAAGTTTTCGCAATCTCTTTTACTCAGTTTCATTTTCTTCTCCATCGAACCTGTATATACCCCATCGACTCAATTGTATTTTTTCATCATCATCTTGAAAAATAATGGCGTGCCAATCAGGGTCAACAAGCGTGAGGCGTTCAATTAATTCCGTAGTAATCGTAGCGGCGGCATCTTCGGCGGTATCCGCTTCAACGGTATTGGTAAGGGTAATATCCCACTTGTCTCCATCGTGGGCAAAATCTACATACCGATTGCCATAGTCTGGAATACTATCTGGATTAACTTCGTCAGCGTCGATTACTAATGTAATACCTATTTCAAATTTCGTCATTTTCTTTCCCTTCGTTTACATACTCTATATAATCAACCCATTCAAGCCCATACATATCTACAAGCATATCAATTTGTTGTTCTGTTATCATTTTATTTTCTTTCGTATAAAAAATGGTCGCCCACGTCACCAGCAGTCACGTAGTTAAACAGACCTTTGGTTCAGTGGGCAACCACACAACAACAACAACAACTAGCTTATTGTCTGCGTTGGGTTTACCATACGTCCATCGTAAAAGGCTTTTGCTTCGCCGTTCGGAAGTTCGACGGTTACAAGCTGTTCAGAGCGTTCGCCCTTAATCTTGCCGTACCGTACCGTTTGGTTTGCCAACGGACTTTTCTCAATGTTCCGAACGCCAACAACAGTGCCGCTATAGTTTCCGGCTAACTTGTTGTAGTTCGTAGCGGTCACGCCGCTTTTCAACATTCTTGAATCCGCACCTTTTAGATAGGTGAACGCAATCTCTTTACCAATTTCAAAACTTGTCATAATCATTTTCTCCAACATAAAAAACTTTCTCTAGTTACTGTTACAACGTCTATTATACCATACTATACTTTCATTTTCAACCCCTTTTTTCTAGAATAACTACCTTTTCCCTTTAATTCTTTTAGTGCCGTTGCCGCTTCGCTTCCCTTTGGTTGTGTGCCGTGAATCAGCAACGCAAAATCTTGGTCACGCATCGACGGTCTTGCCGCGTGTGAATCGTCGTGGTCAATCTCTAATCCTAATGCTTCGGCTTCTGCTTCACTGAATACCACTTTAGCCGAACGTAGATTGTGTTCATCAATCATATAGTCATTACTACCACCATAACTTGCCGTCAAAATAAAATTGTCTAAGATAGGCATTTCGTTTGGAATATCAATCCAATATCGCAAACTCTTAGTATAAGCATAGAATAGTGTATTAGGATTTTCGCTTGCAGTCAACCACCACGCCCACATATAATCAGAATTGAAAAAATCGCCTGCAACGTGAATACGGACAATGCCTGCATCTTTTGGCATACTATCCATTAGTAATAAATCCATATTGTTGGATTGTCGCAATAGGTCAAAATTGTGTTTGCGTGAATTGAACACGTTTGTATATTGCACTTCTTGCGACGCAGAGAAACAACGGAACTCATTATGTACACCGTCTTTGATTTTACGCCTACCGTCTAATTGCACTACGGCTTTAGATAGACATGCCTTTGCATATGGGCAAGAATAACCACTTAGTAAATCCAACGAATAGATTTTACGCTTGTCTGTTAAAAATTCCGCCAATTCGGGAACTTGTTTTAGTGCTTCTGTTTTTGCGTTTGCGTTTGAGAATTTTAGCATCTTGTTTCCTTTGTTGTTATTGTTAATTGCTTATACTCTAAGTATACTATATTTATCGTCATTTGCAAGCTAAAACTTCAGAAAAAGCGAAAAAAAAACCAAAATACTTTCCCCCTCCAATGGGGGGCGGGCCGCCCCGGCCCCTCACCCCCCACTAGGGGGTAAAAGGAAAAGAAAAGGGGACAGTCCAAAACCTGCGTCCCAACAACCCAAGTTGGTTTTACGTTGGCGGGCAATCTCTGAGCAATGGACTAAGTTCACTGGATTGCGAGCTAGTCCCCAATTCTTCACACGGAATCAGATTTTCGCGCTAGCGTTATAACGCGCTTTTGCGACCCGTCGAATATACGACGGTTGTCCGGTGTGTAGAACTTCACCCGTCGCGCCGTTTTGGATTTGCGCCCAACGGTCACGGCTTTTGTTCATGGTATTTACAACAACCCGAACAGGCATAGCAACATTTGCATTAATCTTTTTCATAACTTCGTCTCCGTGTAAAAATCTAATAAAGTAAAAATACTGGTTCAGGCGTTGAGCGACTCCGCCACCTGAGTTTAATGCTTGCGTATACATAGCCGTCCGAAGCACCAGTAATTAAAAATGGCGTTTTAGAGTGCGCCACCACTCACGAAAGGAATTTCCTAAGCTGTTTCCGATTCAGCGTCTTCTGGTTCAGCGGCGAGTTTTCGTGCTTCCTCCGCTTTTTCCTCGTCTTGCTCTGCAATCTTATTATTGACCACTTGAGCAATTGCACGCAATGAACTTTCGTCCACATGTAGCTTCAGTTCACCACCTTCGACGGTCAACTGTAATTCGTTATGCCAACCGTAGTAGACATGACTAATATTCTTCGCTTCGATAACTCTTGAAACTTTAACCATTTCAAATCCCTTTCAAAAAAAACTAACTTCCTAAACATACTTCAATTATAACATACGTTTTTCAAATTGCAAGTAAAAACTACCACCAACTTGAATAAACTACCGTTTGCCCATCGGCTAAAGCCTTGCGAGCATTGACACAAAACTCTAAATCAGACTCTTTATAATAGTCACTAGAATCGTCACCAAAGAAGAATCCACCTGTCTCTGGTAGTTCGTCGCCCTTGACACTAGCCTCAAGTGCGTCAATATCTTCAAGAGTCAACTCGACATCGACGCAATTAAATTCGCCCTCGCCACCCTTTTCGACATAGAGATTTTCCATAAAACCCTGAAGATGTGGATGCTTTCGCCAATAGGCGAGTTCTTCCGATTCGTAGTTTCCTTCTTCGTCTTTAGTATCTAATCTGATTGCCGCATATTGGTCTAAACCCATTTCATTTCTCCGTGATAAGTGTTAATTCGTTACTCTTTTATTATACTATATTTATCGGCGTTTGCAAGCACAATCTTTAACTTTTCTTGCTTTTTTTGCTAACTTTTGCTGGCTTGGCTGGCTCTCAGCTACCATCAATCGTCAGGCTGGTATTGCTGGTACAATCCCCTAACTTTGGCTGGCTTGCAATCAGCTTCAGTCGCCTTAAATGATAAGGTAAGACAACAGATGGGAAGCCATACCACCACGACAGGAGGTAAGCGTATTGTCACCTTGACCTGTCGCCCCTTCTCCGACTGAACGGCTAGGAGGCTTTAACTGGGCTGTTGTCTATATTACCATTATACTATATATATCGACATTTTCAAGCTAGAACTTTAGAAAAAACCGGATTATTTTTTACCCCTCTCATGGGGGGCGAGCCGCCCCGGCCGCGCACCCCCCACTAGGGGGGATACCGGCGATCCGGTTCTAACTCCAAGCCTCGTTGAGTTCGTCGGCTTCAATCTGTGCAGACATAATCCGATAAACCAACATTGAGTAAGCCATCATAATTTCCGATGTGCTAGCCATCATGTGTTCCATGCTCGCCCCTAATTCAATAGCCTGCTCAGCCTGTTGCATGAACACCAAGCCCATACTAGCTAAAGCACCAGCTAAGTCTTCGTTGCCTTCTTCGCTCATTTTTATCAGGCTCTCATGGGTAAAATCATTTGGCGATTGCGTGTGCATTTTTGAGATAGTCGCCAAGATTGTCGATTCGCTTATTTGTGGTATAGTCATTTTTTAGTCCTCGTTGATTGTGGTGTAAAGTCCAATTATAAAAAGTATCATGATGATGATAGTTAAATTCATACTACTCGTTTTCTTCTAGTTCCAACTCCATAGCAGATGCAAAAGCCTGTTCATTTCGATATAGCTTATGTTCGTTTACTTCGTAGGGGATTTCAGATTTTGTGGAAACCGCTTCACGGTATCGGTTCAGAATGTCAAGACGTTCGGGATTATCTGACATTACCTCGCCGTCCTGAATTACAACGGATTCCTCTCGCATGTTCTTAACCTTCGGTGCAACTTCTGCATCGTAGATTTTATTCATTCGCTTGAGCGTCGAACCACCTTCACGGTTATCGTGATAGCGTTCCGGCAATATTTCATTGGGAACCCAAATCGCTTCGAGAATTGCGGCTTCAAGATTTTCTTTTAGTTCGTTGAATTTACTTTCGTAATTCATAGTTGACCCTTTCGTTAAGTCGTTTGTTGTTATGTATATATTATACCATAACATCTATTCAATGTCAAGGGCAAATTGCTGAAATTCTGAAATTTCTTTTTCCCATTCCCAACCGATTGGCGGCTCTAGTTCTTCTAGCTGTTTACCCTGAACCGTTATAGCGTGGGCAATGTCAAGCTCTAGCAGGCTAGACAATCCAAATTCAGATTCATCACCTTCTACATAGCCATAGAATATACCGTCTGGGTCAGCATCTTCTAACTGCCAAACTTCCCAACCGTTAGGTAGTAAGTGCCAAGATAGAACTGTTACAGGATTGCCGTATTGTGTTGTTGCTTTTCGTCCAGCCATAATATATTCCCTTTCGTGGAATTGTTTTAATTGTTATTCTTTGATTATATAATATATATCGTCCAATTGCAATAGCAAACTTTAATAATTCCCAGAAAAAAGCAAAATACTTTCCCCCTCTTTCGGGGGGTGAGCCGCCCCGGCCCGCAACCCCCTAGCGGTGGGGTAATAAAAAACTGGCCGCACCCGCTAAGGTACGACCAGCCAACGAAAGGACGCCGCGCTATTAAGCCACGCGGCAGGCTATGCGATTTTATTTATATCGTAGTCAGTAACTGGTATTGACAAATCATGCAATTCCCAATTCTGCGTTTCGTTTACTTCTTCCTCTAGACTTCTAGGACTCTCGCTTATTTTGATTTCCGTACAGCCTACTATACCTACCAAGCAAACAACAATCCCCGCAATCAAGATTAGCGTTGATAACGCCGACCATGTTAATTCTTTACGACTCATAAAAATTTCCTATCGTGTGATGATTATAATATATGTTCCAAATGTTCCCCACGCCACAGCAACGAGCCAGAACAAAATGACCGAAGATTCTTCGCAAATTCTTTTAACGATTGAAAGTTTCTTACTCATTGTCAACCACCTTCCAGCGTCCTGCCTTTATTGCCGCTTCGGCATCTTTCAGGGGAAACGTCAAAGACTGTTCGCCCTTCTTGCCGGTTAGCGTGATGTTCTTCGATGTGATTTTGGTTACTGTGGTTTTTTCAATACCATTCATAACCACGCTATTGATTCCTAGAATCTTTTTCATTTCTTTTCCTTCGCTTAAAGAGAATTTTGCCATTCGCTACGTTGCGTTTGGCGTGTACGTTTTCGTTTTAGTCGATTGTCGTGGACTTGGTGCGTACTGGCTTGATGTCCAATAGACGGCTTGCCCACTTTAATCGTCATCGTTATTGTTTTTTTCTTATTGCTCATACTTATATTATACCATACTTATCGTCAATGTCAAGTCTAAACTTGAAAAAATCGGGCGAACTAGGCGAAAGTCTAATTCTAAACGCTTTACCGCTACGCTACCCATTATGTTAAATCAAAAGTAATTCGTTTTTTGTTACTTCGTTTAAGTGTTTAATCAATCCAGTTAAATATTCTACTTGTTCTTCGTAGAATACTTTGTCTGCCTCAATCAATTCACATTCTCCAGTTATTAAATGGGTGTGCATGTTTAATTGCTTTTCGTATTCCCGCTGTGCAATTACCAACTCTATACCAATAGCTTCTAGCGTTGACCTTTGTACGGCGTATGTTTTTCTATTTCCCGTCATGTTGATATAACTCCCTATGTCCGTCGTCTGATTCAATTTCTTCCCAATTGTTTGCGAAATCTTCAAACGTTTCCAATTCCCCAATTGTCAACTCGTCTGATTCTTCCCATTCTTCAGCCACTCGCATAGGTGGTTCTAAACAGAATTGTTCATCTTCCATATCTATTGCTAGGTCTAGTTCGTCCATGCCTACTACAAAGTTTCTAGGCGAAAATTCTTTATTGAACCGTTCTAGGTCAACAATTTTCATAACGCCGTAACTATTTGTTTTCATTGGTAGGCTATCACCTTCCATGCGTAGCAGGAATATTCCCTTGCCAAGAAACACACAACTAACTACTCTCTCGTTTTGTAGTAGTGCTTCACTAATATCTTTATTTGAAATCATTATATTCTCTCTTTCGTTAAACTCTTATACTTTGATTATACTATATATATCGGCAATGTCAAGCCTAAACTTTAATAATTCCCGATTAATTTTCCCTTCGTTGGGTATAAACTTCCGGATCTTTGGCGGTGCTAAATTGCCTAGTCCACAACCCAAAAATCTTGCGAGCTTCTGCTTTATCTATATCGAATTCATATTGTAATTCTCTCGGCGCGCCCATCATATTGATTTCGCCGCTTTCTCGCAATTCGTCCAAGTATATAAAGTAGTGTAAATATTCGTCCATCATTTAATTCCCTTTCATTGAAGTTTCTTATATATATAGTATACCATACACTATACAAATTGCAAGCACAAAATCATTATTTTTCCAAAATTCTCTGAAATAATTCTGCACCAACTAAACCAATTACACACGCCGAAATTAGTAAATATAACATAGTTTCTCCTTTATTGTTTGTTACTTGTTATATAATATATATCGACACGATTACCCCTAAACCTTAAACAAAAACCAAAAAATAACCAAAATACTTTTCCCCCACCGTTGGGGGGTGAGCCGCCGGGGCCGGTTCGGTTTTGTCAACCCCTAAAATAAAAAACAACCGCGCGCCTGATTGATGAAACGGCATAGCCGAAAGGCCCCAAACGCGGGCTGTATTGTTGAAAGCTTACTGCACCCCACCGATTCGAGTCGGTGCAGCTTCGTGTTGATAGGCTGTGGAACCGTGACCAATTCTTATCACCGGTCGTTCGTCTGCAAAACTTGGCGCTCGATAATGGGTGACTTTTTGCAGTTCACCCAAATCCCGCATTCCGCTTTAGAGTGCAGTAAACTCTCAATTGTATTTGGAACAGTGACTCTCAATCCTAACCGGCAGCCTGCGTACATCGTTGAGAGGTGGCTTATACGGTTCCTGTTCCGGTTGTATGGTTGACCTGAATCCCACAGGTCTTACGGTTGTCGTTGTTAAGGTGTCTATACCGTTAATGTACCACCATGTTATTTAGCTTTTCACTATACCGTTCTCCTTGTCATTGATTGCATAAGTTTCGTCGTGCAGAGCAACGATTTCTTTTGCTACGGCTTTCCAAACCCGTTCCCAGATTTCTATAGTTTCTGTATCATTGGCTTCTTTAGCCTTACTGAACTGCGTACCAATTCTAGTACGGATTTCATAAAGCGGTTTCAGCTTCTGCTGTATTTGGTATCGTCTACTAGTCATAATTTTCCCTTTCGTTATACTTCCATTATACTATATTTATCGGCAATTGCAACTAAAATCTTTAACTTTTTCCAAAGTTTTCTAGCTCTATCCACGTTAGTGCATAGGCATTGATTTCAATATAGCTCATACCATGCGCCAGCATGTTTCTAGCCGTTTCTTGGGTATCCTTGTTGATTTCGCCCTTGTAGCCTAAAGCGACTGACAGGTTTTCTAACATCTCTTTCATTTTGCTTCTCCGTTGATTTCAATTTCGTTTATCGTACTATCGAGCATTTCAATACTCACTTGGATATTCTTACGGACAACACGGTTGTCGGTTCTATCCCACATTCTCCAAAGGTTGTCTATAGCCTGTTGGCATTCTTCTTTAGTTAGCATATTCTTCTCCTTAACAACTTACTTCCCTATTATATATATCGACATTTTAGCATAATAACTTTAATCGCACAAGCCCAAATCCATTATTTTCTCAGAATAAACCCAACTATTTTCCCCCCTCGCGTGGGGGGCTGCGTGCCGGGGCCGCTGGTCGGCTGGCTGGCTGGCTGCTGGCTGGCTAGGACTCAGACACAATCGTCGGGGGCGATTAGCTGCGACTCGCCGCCGCCTTGGCGATTAGTTCCAACCCTTCGCCGTCTTGGCAATTACCGCCGCAAATGCTCGCGAAGCATCGAAGCGTCGAGTGCCGCCAAATTGCCGCCGTGCCGCTGCCCTAACGCCTGCCAACGCTTCGGCTTCCTCCGCTTCCATCGCCCGAATGTCGGCGACCTCTTGGGCGTCAAGCCACGCCTGAAAATCCGCAGTATCCTCAACTTGAATTTGTGATGTAAATTTGTCCATGATAATAATCCCTTTCGTTGGATTTGGTTAATTGTTATACCTTGATTATACAATATATATCGGCTGTTGTCAACCCTAAACTTTAGTTTTTTCCCTAAAAATCAAACATGCAATCACAGTCGTGTTCATACTGACCGTGATCCCAATCATCACCGCCATAGAAATCCTGCCACTCGTCATACTCAGACGGTTGTCCGTCGTCATAAGGCTCGTCCTCATAAAGTTCCCAATCCACAACAGGGTTGTCCACAAGTGGCTCACCGCACTCGGTGCATACTTGGTCAGAGGTTGAAACGTTTTCGCAATATTCGCAGTTAATCATAATAGTCCCTTTCGCAGAACAGGTTAATTTGTTAACCCCATTATAATATATATCGGCACATCTGTCAAGCGGAATCCAGTAAAAAGCAGAAAAAATTCAAAATACTTTTACCCCCCTAGTGGGGGGCGGCGGGCCGGGGCCGGTCCGGTTTTGTCAACCCCTATTTTGTATCAATCAAGCAGGACACGGCGCCTATTAGTATTGCAATTATTAGATATGTCATTCTGTTGCCTCTTTATCTTCTTTGACTTCGGACTCTGCCCACGTATTACCTTTGGCAATAGATGGCTCGCCTTTACCACCAAACAAACAATAGATTTTTCCCTGTTCGGGCTTGTCTTCAGTCTCTTGCTTTTCAGCAATAACTGGCTTACAATTCCAGTATTTCCACGCGGTTTTATTGTTTCTCATTTTAGTCCCTTTCATTGAACTGTCTTAATTTTTATATGGGCGACACGGTAGGGAATCGAACCCTACGAAATTAGCAGTTATTAATCACGGCTAGCTTGCCGATTGAAAAACTTAAAACACACAGAGCCCGTCGGTTGCCGTTTAAGTTTTAGACTAACAAAAGAGCTATCTAATTTCTCCTTGTCGTGCCATTGTGCGGTGCGGTATTGTTATGGTCTTAACCGTTGACCTGCCATTGTTTACGCTCTTAGGCTTGACGTGTCGGTGTTATACTGTTCGACATCAGTACCACTTTATAGGTAGTGGTTACGGCTTACAGCACCTTGCTGAACTCGCACCTGTTGCATACTCAGCGAACCTTTGCCGCTTTTCGACATACGAACTAGGTTCGGGTTGCTTTTAGCAACACTTGCCAGAACTCGTTTTTGACTTTTGCTTAATTTGAACATTCTATTTTCTCCTTCCTGTTTAATTTCTTATGTTTACATTATACCACAAATTACTTTTTTTGTCAAGAGCAATTCATGTTTTTTTCTAGAATTTCTCCAACTATTTCGTTGGCTTGTTCATAGCTTAAATTGTGGTGGATTTCTATTCCACCTGTTGGACTAGTGACGTTCATCAATCGCATACTTGGAATGTATTCAAATGTGAAGTTGTGAATTGTAACTGTCTTAGTACCTTTAATCATTCTATTCTCACTTTCGTTATTAACTTTTGTCTTATATAGTATATATAGTGCGAATACCGTGCCAAAAGTCCTGATTCTGTGCCATTGAAATATTTTGTTTTGGTTATTATATTAAACCCTACTATACAAGCGTTTCAGCCGAATAAAAGATATGATTATTTTTATTTTATTTGGCACGCTCTTATTGAGACTCGAAAACTGTACTCAAAATGATGACACCTGTAGTCAAGATGATACAGCGATGATATTGTTCTAGCATAGTAGTGTAATAAGTGCCGGTAATCTGGCAACGTGTAGTCAGTTTGTTAGACTTTTCCTTATTGAGACTGAGATTTTTACCCCCTCGTGTGGGGGGTCGGCGGCCGGGGCCGCTCCGATTTTGTCAACCCCTCTCGTGTCCACCAATTCCATCGCGCCAGTTGGATTGCATAAGCTAAGACAAGCCCTAATCTTTCACTTCGGACTCTGCCCAAGTATTACCGGCAGCAATACACGCTTCACCTTTACCACCAAACAAAGAATAGATTTTTCCCTGCTCGGGTTTGTCTTCGTGTAGCGACATATCAGACGGATAAACAACACCAGTATGTTCACCTTCGGATAGAATCTGCAAATTCCAATCAGGCTGTTCAGCCTTGAGAACATCGAAGCGGGTTTGTGCTTCGGCTAGAGTCGAAAACGCTTCAACCCATTCTGTCCAGTTTCGTCTTATTACAAATAACATATTAGTTCCTTTCATTGAACTGTTTTAATTTGTTTTGGCGGCGGTATTGTTTACTTGTTAACCGTTCAAGTGTCGTTGTTAACCTGTTCAACTTCAGGTGTCGTTGTTTACTTGTTCAACTTCAAGTGTCGGTGTTATACTGTTCGGCATCAGTTGCTTGTTATACCTAAATTGTATCATAAATTGGTCGCTGTGTCAATAGTAATCTGATTTATTTCTGAACTTTTTAGCATCTTTTTTCTTACCTTAATAACTTAACTCTCTACTATATATATCGTCATTTTAGCAGAAATTCTTTAATCAATCAAGCCCAAATCCAGTATTTTCTCAGAATAAAGGTAACTATTTTTCCCCCTCTTGTGGGGGGTGAGGGGCCGGGGCCGGTTCGATTTTGTCAATAGTAAAAACCGACCACACCCCGAAAGATGTAGCCGGTCAACGAAAGGACACCGCGTTTTAAATAATAGAATTAGCTACGCGGCAAGCTATGTAACAATCTCCTGAATAAACTTTTCTTTTGTTCTTTCGCTTCTCGCCGTTTCTTGTTTTCTATCCGCTGATAAAATCGGCTAAGTTCAACAGCGTGTATTCTTCTCATTCTCATAAGGTTTCCTTTATTTCGGGTAGTCCTACCATGTGATTCGCTCTTGCTCTCACGTCAGATACAGGATAAACTCCTGCCTGCCAATTATTTTTACATACGACTACAATCAGCGTTTCATCGTTTTGGTGAAGCATAGCCGAAAAACCTCTGTCGATTAAAACATTAGCAGCGGCATCAATATGGCTATCTGCCCATGACCATTGGTGAACCACAGTTTCATTGTCGGCATATTGTACTAGATAATTATTCATTTTAGTTCCTTTCATTGAACTGTTTTGATTTGCTTCGCTGCGGCTTTGTTTACTTGTTAGCCGTTCAAGTGTCGTTGTTTACCTGTTCAACTTCAGGTGTCGGTGTTATACTGTTCGGCATCAGTTTTCGTCATGTCACGGGTTTCGACTCTACCGCCTATTAAGGCTACCGTTTTAGTTTTGCATTGGATTAGTTTCGTTTCTTGGTTAAAGGCACAGGTCGTTGTTGTTTGTTATGTTTACATTATAACATAAAAAGTTAGTTTTGTCAATAGCAATCAGGACTTTTTTCTAAAATAAATCAAACTAATTCAGCCTTACAATCTAGGCTAGAAGCTAGTTCAATATTAGCTTCATCGTCATCATAAAAATATGTTGTATCGTGATTGTCGATGATTGTCATTAGAACCGATTGTTTAGCTTTTGCTATATTAGTATTTGAATCCTTACCAACGCAATGAATCATTTTAGCCGTGATATTAAAACGTGCTAGGAATCCGGCGATTGGACTAGATGCGATTTCATTACGAGCAGTTAAAATATAAAGGCTATGACCTTCGGCGTGAATCTCTTTAGCCAGTTCAATTAATCCAAGAGGTTTCCCATTGATAATAAATTCAGGGTTTTTGAATTCACTAAAATCAAAACTTTCACCATCAGCCAATTTATACGTATTGTATTCGGCAGGTGTTAAAACTTGCGACGGTACACGGTATTTTCTTACCAGCACTTTAGCGTTAGTACTTGCTAGAGTATCATCGAAATCGAAAACGAATGCTTTAGTTTTATTATTGTTATTGTTTTTCATAATGTAATTATACCATAAAAAGTTAGTTTTGTCAAGCCCTATTTAGCTTTTTTTACTTAATATATCCGAGTTTTCTAGCAAGCTTGGTATTCATTAGTTTGGTGGTTTGTTGATATATATCAGGATTGCCATTAAGAACACCCTTCGAGTTTGCTATAGCTTTTTTGTAAGCCTTACTGTTTGGGTCAAGCTTAACACTTTTTATAGTTACCAGAGTGTTAACTCCGCTTATCATTTTTCTTCCGGCGTTTGCCATTTTATTTTTCCTTAATAACTTAACTTCTTATGCTTTAATTATATACTAAACTTGCCGATTTGTCAAGCCCTATTACCAGTTTTTTTGCAGAAAATGCAATATTTCTAATGTCCACCATAGTATTGCAAAGTTCACAATACAGAACACTAACAAACTCAAAACCCAACCAAACTCATTTACTAAATCTCTAATCATCTTAATTTCCTTTCGATTGCTTAACTTCTTATATGTTAAGTATACTATATTTATCGGCACAAGTCAAGGTAAATCTTTAGAAAAAAGGGAAAAAACCACAAAGTATTTTACCCCCCTCGTGGGGGGTCGGCGGCCGGGGCCCCTCACCCCCCATTAGTGGGTGTACTGGCTAGCCCCCTACATAGCGTGGCTGGGTTAGCTACGACTACCCGAAGTACCTCATACCAAGCTCAAACATATACGCTAGTACATACGCCCATATCGCCGAGAGCAATACCCATCGGCGTATGACATGCCCCTTATATCGTTCGGCAAGTAGTTGCTGCTGTTCTAATCGTTCTCTTGAGTTCATTACCTATATCCTTATGTGTGTTAGCCTGCTACCCATTCATGTAGTCGTTGCTTCGTCCACTTGCGTGGTACATCAAACATATCCATATCCATTGGACAACCGCAAGCAATCCACACACGTACCATGGTGTGCATATCTACTAATGACTCATAGGGTGATACGTTGAATATCATTGGTGTACCAATCTCTTGACCCTCACGAGTATCATAGCGTACTACAGTGCATATCTTCTTAGCTGTAGCTACATCGCCATTGTAATCGTATTCAGTTATCTTATCAATCAAGATACGATGACTGTTGTATACTACGTTTAAGATGTTTGTTTCAGTTGTCTTCATTGTGTTACTCTCTTTCGTTGAGTTGTTTAGTATGCTTATATTATATACTATACGCTAGTATATGTCAAGCCCTAATCTTCATATAATTCTATATGTCCATCATCGCTTTCTAGTTCTTCCCAGTTAGCTTCATGGTGTTCATACTCAGCTTCATCGCATCGCATGTCTACTTCATCTAGTTCAATCTCATCTGATTGTACTGATGCTACCATTGCCAATAGTTCGCTAGGTGTTAATGTCATCTTAATCTCTCTTTCGTTGATTGTATTGTTGTTTATCATGTCTGTATTATATACTATGTTTGTTGTTTTGTCAAGCCCTAAATCAAACTTTTTTCAAGTTTTTTTCAGCGTGTACTCTCATAGCACACCAGCGAGCTGCACTAATGTTTTCAGGTCGCTTGTCTGTATATAGAATGTAGTTTAAAAATCGTGCTAGTGTCATAATCTTATCCTTAATAACTTAACTTCTCTATTACTTATATCGTCATTATAACAGACAATCTTTAATTTGTCAAGAGCAAATGATACATTTTATAGAAATAATACTAAGTATTTTTACCCCCCTCGTAGGGGGTGGGCCGCCCGGGCCCCTCACCCCCCATTAGTGGGGATTCCGTTAGTTACTACCGAACTGGTTACAGTAAGCCTGTTTGAGCTTACCGTATTCGTCACGTCCAACCTTGAACGCGGCAACTTCCCAATGTGGGGCGTACTCTGTATTGAGTACGATTTCAACATCACCATATTCAGCGATGTAATCGGCAGCGGCTTTGGGATTGCTCACCATCCTACGGGCGTCCGTCTTGGGCAGGTCAACAGAGTGACCTTTCCACACGTCGCTTAACATTTCGGCAGTAAACTCTAAATCTGATATTCTAGTCATTGTATTCCCTTTCGTTGGAATGTTGTTGTTTGTCATACTAGTATTATATACTATATGCTATTACTTGTCAAGCCCTATTAGCGTCCGATTAAACTATTAAACACAACTAATTTATCATTGGCATCTAGCTTAAGACGATTGTCATTAGCATCAATGATATACCAGCTATCACTAGCGAAGTTCATACGTCGCATATGATGTAGTGCATTTTGCACTGTAGTGAAGTTGGCATATGTATCATAGTTACCGTTAATGTGTTTGATAACTCTTACGTTGTGTGTTGCATTAATCATTGTGTTGTTTCCTTTGTTGTTTGTATCGTTGTTTGTCATGCTCTTATTATATACTAAGTATCGTCATTTGTCAAGGGCAATCTTAACTTTATTTGTATTTTTTTAGTAAGTATTTTTTATCGTTACTATT
>Ga0208684_1000848_pt1 | contig 18863 bp, 35 predicted proteins | sample MalvireepMed_b05_FD_184245 | JGI IMG/M metagenome (GOLD analysis project Ga0208684, IMG submission 184245) | Marine viral communities from the Global Malaspina Expedition - Malaspina viral metaG DeepMed_b05 (SPAdes) (version 2) | ecosystem: Environmental > Aquatic > Marine > Oceanic | place... | reverse complement strand
GGACAAAATACCTCCCAGGTTTTTAAATATGGATTGCATTAATGGCGATAATAGTGATATAAGATTTACCGAACCTCAAGGTGTAGTGGTGGCATTGTATGCAAAAGGAAAAGCACGGCAAGATAAAACCGGTTTTGTGGTAGAATAGGGAAAATGAAAATGAAATATCAAATTGAACATAAATTTTGGTATGGTTGGGACATTTTAAACAAGAATGACACTTACCCAACTAGAGAAAAAGCACAAGCTGAAATAAATAAGTTAATTAATGACACTGTGGAAGGCTATCAATTCAGAATAGAGAAAATAAATAACTGGACGACCGAAGTAGTGGCTGAAATTGTTAGAGGATTAAAGGAGAAAAATACAAAATGAAATATAAACACGCTAAAAAAATTACAGGAAATCAACCTAGTTGGGCATTAAAAAATATGATTAAAGCTTTATCATTACACGCTTGGTTAAACACACCAAAAGAAAACGAACGGTTACAAGCGGCCAAGTTAATATTAAAAGTTGACAATAACGAACTGGAAAATGTCAGAGGACCAATGGGTTTAACTTTGGAACGTGACAAATATATTAAAGCAACCCTGACCGATGTATTATAGGAGAATTAATATGTCTAAACCCTATTTTATTGTTGTTCGTTTTGTAAAACAAGATCGAATAAAAATTTGGAAAGATTACAACCCTTATTATACTTGGGGATCAGCAGCTTATGAAATCCTGGGCTACGCTGACACCTTTCGTGAGGCTAAAAAAATAAAAGCTGATGGAGTTATCGTTGACAGCTAAGTACAGATGTGCTATAAGATAAGCACGAAAGGAAAAAGAAATGAATAAAAAAATAACAGAAATAACAGGCTACATTGGGATGATCTTAGTTCATTCGGCGTTGCTTCCCACAACAATTTCACACCTAGTGGGATGGTCAACAAACCTACCGCCATTGAGTATGGTTTTAATTTTACAGATAGGTCTACTCGCTTTTTTAGTTCGAGCAATAGCACAAAAGGACTGTCTATATATTATTTCAAACAGCTTTGGTTTCGCAACTCAGAGTATAATGCTAGCGTTAATACTTTTAAAATGAGCAGGAAAAAGAAACCCAAAATTTACAACCCATTTGCCAAGAGTTTATACCATAAAATTTTTAGCAAACGAGTTGTACCTAATAAGAAAAAAACTTTTAAATTTAAATTAAAAAGAGAGGATAATATAAATGAAAATCAAGATTGAATACACCCTGGACTTAGGAACTAGTCAACTCGAAAGGCTACAGGATGCTTATGAAATAGATAAAAATGGCTGGGGTGTAGGGATCTATCAGCAGGGCTACACATTCAGACAATGGGTTAAAGCTGTCGCTGAGTTAAACCCAAGAACTTTTTCAGATTTAAATATAAATTGTTAGCCTGATGTTAAACAGAATTAAAATAATAATAAATGATTTATTTCTTTGTACTTTCTGTGGATTAATTGCATTAACCCTGCATTTTTTATTGACATTCTGATTTAAATCATGGTATAAATAGCGACATCGAAAGGGAAATAAGATGTTAAAACTTTACATCAATTTTTTAACGGGGTTTTCACTAACGGCATTGATGATTGGAGCAACAGGAATTATAATAATTCTACCAGCCTTTAACACAATGAGCATATTACACCTGCTTGTAGGATTTATAGGTGTGCTGGGACTGTACGCAACAAGGAGTTTTTATAATGAGTAGTCTAGAAAAAGATCAGCTTCTTGAAATGGCATGGGAAAAATTGTTTGAGGAAAATTTTAAATTAACCTTGTCTTACATTAAAGACTATGATAAAGCAGAGTCCAAGGCTATAGAAATGACGGACAAACAAACCGAAAACCATGCAGAAATACTTGAAGATTTTATCAACGGAAACTATGGAGAGTGACATGCTGATACCACAGTTTAATACGCTCGAAGACATCGAAAATTTTATCGACAATTCTGATGACGCTTTTTATGCACCCCTCGTGAAGGTAATCTTCGAACCTTACAAAGAAGACATAGAGGAACTGGATGAATACGAAGTGGTCGATGACGTTAACCAACAGTTGATCCTGGAAGAAGATATAATAAGACAATCATACAGGTGGGATGATGAAGTATACGAAGTGTAATAAGTGTAACGGTTTCAATGAGTTATTGTATCAAGTTAATTCTGTTTCTTACTTCTATTGTGCAGACTGTGATACTGAAACAACAATTTCACTTGAGGTTGCTGGAGCCTATGAAAAATTAGCGGAAAGGTATGGTGAGTGATGGGTATAAAAACAGATCTTTACAAAGTAAAATCCATAGAAGTTAAGCATAAAAATTTTGCAGACTTCTCACTCGTGACGTTGGTCTTGACGCATAACTCACATGGTACGGCTACATCGACGGAGGAAAAGTACACCTTGGAAATGTATGTTGACAAAGATCAATCGTTTGAGAGCCTCCAGTATCAGAAGCCTATCAAAAAATCTTGGTGGTCTGATTATAAAAAGTGGTTAAGAAAAGGAAAGGGTGAGTGATGGGTGAATACACCAAGGAATACTCCAAGATCGTTGGATACACAGTCCAAAGTATAACTATGGATGATGAAAGCTTTCCAGGATGTGAGCTTTATGGTTTAGTTTTAACCAAGGGAAAACAGAAACGTATTGCGTGGGTACTACGTGATATTGAAGGTAACGGCGATGGTTTCCTTGATATCGAGGAGGTACAATAAAAATAAATGTTAAAATATAAACTTTTAATTTTATTATTATCTATTCTTTCTTTAGTTTCTATAATTTTAATTATAATATAATTTATGTATTGTACTATATTATAATCTATGCTATAATATAATATAATATAGGAGAAAGCAAAGCGGAACTCAGTGATATGCAACGCCCGAAGATATGTTTCAAAGGAACAAGGAGGGAAACAACGTCCTTGCTTAAAGTGAAATGCATATAGCTGATAGTAGGGTGTCACTGGAGGGTTCGAGTCCCTCTTCTCCTGCTCAACCTAGAGGATAGTGATAACTGCAATCGAATTTTTAAAAGGTAATGACCAATGAATAAAAATAAATATCTCCAAGAATTGACAAGTCAAGAAATAAAAAATTCTTTAATTACAGATATGCATATGCTGTATGATGGGAGTTGGGTTCCTGATTGGGACAGCATAGAAAGTCATATAGATTTAATTAAAGAACTACACCAAAGAACAGCAACATAGGATACAGATATGCCAACTGAGAAATATACCTGGGGTTATAGAATGAAAGAAGAAAATAAAATTAAACTTACCTCGAAACAAATAGATTACTTAGCAAATTTCTTTGAAGAAGATCTACATAATCTATGTCCTTATGTTATTGACTATAGGCAGCTAGTAGAAGATGGTATTAATACTTATAACAAAAGAGGTTTGAATGATTAAAGATTTTCCAGAGGGAATTAAAGGAACTTCTAAAATAAGTGAAGCTATCTTTAGGTATATTAATACATGGAAGGTAAGTTCATTAAAAGAATATGTACACGATAGATTGTATTGGTACTATAAAAAGGAAGCTACTGAAGAAGAAGTTAAAATGTTTTTGAAACGACATGGAGAAAAAGAAGATGGCTAAGAAAAAACCTGAAACATTTGAGTGGTCTTGGGAGGATAGGACAGAACTTACTCTCATACAGTACCTAGAAAAAGCTGTAGGATATTTGGGACAAGCTAATCAAAACATACGTGACTCTGAAGGTGATCCTACCCTTTCTGATTGGAGAAAACTACAGAAAGGTATGTATGCTGTAAGTAGATTGATCCGTGATCTTAAAGAGAGGGAAAAGAAATGAGTGTCACTGAAGGTAAAGTCTGGGGGAATACACAACCTCTACTCCAGACACCAGCCATAGAGATCCATAGAATAAAAGTAAAGGAAGGTGGGTACTGCTCCAAGCATACCCATCAATCTAAGATCAATGCCTTCTATGTGTTGAGTGGTGTCTTACAAATCAGTCGATGGAAGAACTACGTCCATGAGGTTAGTAAAATTATACAACCTGGATATGACCAACATCAAATGGTAGACATCACCAAGTTATATCACGATGATATGTGTGTTGTACCAGCAGGGGAACCCCATATGTTCACAGCACTGGAAGATACAGTAGCACTAGAGATCTATTGGGCTGAATTAAATCATAATGATATTCACAGAGATTTAATTGGTGGTATAAATGAAAGTAATAACCTAACACTCTTTGAAGAAGAAGAATTTCCTGCTCATATTTATGCCAAGAAAACTAAGACTTCTATTAATTGAAAGAATATTAACATGGAAAAAGTACCCGCAATTACAGTTGACTCTATTAAAGATAAACCTATGGTAGTAATAGGCTCCCTGTCTGACATGGATATTATTAATCAACTAGACTTTCTAACCAAAACTATTTGTAAGCTAGAAGAAATAAGAACTAATAAGGGCAAGCAACTACAAAAATATGTAGAACAACACAGGTTTGAATGATGAAAAAAATAATATTATTACTTGCTGTTCTTAGTACACCTGTCTTTGCTGAGGACAATGAAAGATGTTTGGCTGAGGCTATTTACTTTGAAGCCAGAGGAGAAACTTTTATAGGACAGCTTGCTGTAGGTACTGTGATTATGAAAAGAGTTGAAAGCTCTAGGTTTCCCAACTCTGTATGTAAGGTAGTCAGGGCAGGAAAGTACTGGAAAGGTAACCCTGTTAGGAACGCATGTCAGTTTAGTTATTGGTGTGATGGTAAGAGTGAAAGCATTGAAGATTACCAAGACCTCGAAGCCACTAACGCAGCATTGCTAGTCATGCAGGGTGTTCGACTATGGCATGTACGTGGGGCCACCCATTACCATGCTTCCTATGTACATCCCTTATGGGCAAGGCAAATGAAACGAACCGCTATCATAGGAAAACATATTTTTTACAGGGAAAAATAAATGAAAGCTTTTATAATTGTAGCAACAGATAAGCTAAGACTTTATCTTAAAAAAGATATAAATTCTTTTGATGTTTTGGCAGAGCCATCAGGAAAGTGTTTAACCTTTGACTCCAAGAGCGAAGCTTTAACATTCTTACATGATGTTGTATCAGAGAATGAATGGAATAATTATTACATGCAAAATTCTAATATTCATATTGACAGGTTACACTAATGAATACTATTGAAAAACAAATGAGCAAGCAGATAATAAAATTAAACAGGCTACTTAAAGAAGCTAACAATACAATTAAGAAACAACAACAAGATATATCCAGGCTTACTCAGGCTGGAGAGAATCGTGGACAATGGGTGGAGTTAAATAATGACTAAAAATTTATGGCAGAAAGACAGAGAAAGTTTATTTAGGGACTTGGTACAGCAGTACCGTGATGAAGGCTATGACAACAAGGATGCTAAACGGTTTGCCAAGCAGGAAATTAATGAGATCATGGAAGACAAAGAGGACTTTGTTTCAGACCTATGGCAGGAAACTTTCGAGGAAGATTAATGTGGAATTTAATTTGTCATCGTGGTAGAGAAAAAAACATAGTTAATAGTTTTCCTACATCCAAAGCTGCCAAGGAAGAGCTTTATAATAGGATAGGATTATGCTATACTCTACATGCTGACCCCTTTAAAATTTACAGTATCGGAAAAGGAAAACCCAATGTCAATACTTCCAAGAGGGAAAGGCCCGTGCGAAAGGTGCGGATCGAGTGATGCAAAACATACCTATGATGATGGGGGTGCTTACTGTTTTAGTTGTAAGACAAGCTTCCCCAAAAGAGAGTTACGGTCAACGAGAAAAGTACCTATCCAAAGCGACTCCCCCCCAATCATGGGAGAAGTAGGAGAACTTTTAGATAGGGGGATAAAAAAAGAAACAGCCTCATTTTATAAAACACTTGTTAATAACAGTGGCAACACGATAACCCATCACATCTATCCATATTATAATATGGAAGGTACTTTTATATGTAATAAGTTTCGTGAAGTTAACACCAAGGCTGGTTTACCAACAAAAAGGTTCTGGAGTGAGGGTAATATAAGGGATGCGGGTCTGTTTGGACACCAGTTATTTAAACAGAAAGCCAAGTACATCTCTCTCTGTGAGGGTGAGGTTGATGCCATGTCTGTTTATCAAATGCATGGGTCTAAGTATCCCTCAGTATCTATAAAGAATGGGGCCACTAGTGCTGAAGAAAATTGCAAGCAGTCCTTTGAGTATCTTAATATGTTTGAAACTATCGTTATCTGTTTTGATAATGACACGGCAGGTAAGGAAGCTGCACAAAAAGTAGCCTCCCTCTTTGAACCTAACAAATGTAAGATCGTAGCCCTTGAATTAAAAGACCCTAACGAATATCTAAAGAAAGGACAATCAGAGAAGTTTGTCAAAGCCTGGTGGCAAGCTAAAGCCTATACCCCTGCTGGTATTATTAACCTACATACTCTGGGGGATAGTCTTTATGATGAGAATTATTGTGATACCTGTCTCTATCCTTGGCCTGACATGAATGAAAAGACCTATGGCATGAGGACAGGGGAGCTTGTTACTTTCACCAGTGGGGCTGGCATGGGAAAGAGTAGTATTATGCGAGAGTTAATGCATCACCTGATGCTGAATGTTAAGGATAACATTGGTGTCTTGGCTCTGGAAGAGAGCATCAAGAATACAGCCTTCAACATTATGAGCGTCGAAGCTAACGCCAGACTCTATATAAAAGAAGTCAGAGATACTTACACCTTGGAGCAGTTGAAAGAATGGCAAGCCAAGACAATAGGAACAGAAAGGTTCTTTGCCTTCGATCACTTTGGTTCTATTACCAATGATGAAATACTGGAACGGGTACGCTTCATGGCAAAGGCTCTTGATTGTAAGTGGGTTTTCCTAGACCATCTGAGTATACTTGTATCAGGGCAGGAAGATGTGGGGGATGAAAGAAAATCTATTGATATTCTAATGACTAAACTTAGATCCCTAGTGGAGGAAACAGGTATTGCTTTATTACTTGTTAGTCATCTTCGCAGACCTACAGGGGATAGAGGACATGAGGAAGGAAGAGAGGTTAGCCTATCACATCTTCGAGGATCAGCCTCTATTGCCCATCTCAGTGATAGTGTGATTGCCTTGGAAAGAAATCAACAGGCTGATGATGACACAGAAGCCCATACAACAACTGTTAGGATACTAAAGAACAGATATACAGGAGAGACAGGAATTGCTTGCCAGTTATTCTATAATAGAAACACAGGCAGGATGACACAGGTTGATAATCCTTTTGCAGTAACCTAGAGGAGATAGCTATGACAGTACGAAAAAGATTTGATCCCGTTTTATATCAAGTTGCAGACCGTGATGCCAAGGCAGCTACACTTGGTTGGTTGAAGGCACTAAAATTTATCACGGTGGATACAACAGAGAGAAAAGACTTTGATATTATTTGTAAATCTGTTGAGGAAAAGAGACACCTCTATGAAGTAGAGATTAAATATTCATGGAAAGGAGAGTGGCCCGATCACTGGGAAGAAATAAGGATTCCCCATAGAAAGCAACGCCTTATAAACAAATGGACAAAGGAGTGTCCTGAAGATACTTTCACATTTATTATTTTTAGAAACGATTGTCAAAAGGCATGGCATATTAACGCCAAGACTTTATTAACCTGTGACGTTAAGGAAGCTAAGAATAGGTATACAGGTAACAAAGGGGAGAAGTTCTTTCATATTCCTGTGAAGGAAGCTTCACTGGTAGACATGCTATGACCAAGGTTGTTCTTGACATTGAAACAGACGGGCTTGATGCCACACAAATACACTGTATTGTGGCCCGAAGTTATAAGACAGGGCAGGAACTAACTTGGGTAGGAGAAGAATGTAAAAATTTTAATTCTTGGTCTAGGAGAAAAGATCTAAAACAATTCATTATGCATAATGGTATAAGTTTTGATGCTCCTGTCCTGAATAGATTAACAGGATCTGCTATAAAGATAGCACAGATTAGAGACACTCTCCTAGAGTCCCAACTTCTTAATCCCATAAGGGAGGAAGGACATTCTCTGGAAGCTTGGGGAAAGAAGTTATCGTTTGAGAAGGGGGAGTTCAAGGAGTTCAGTGAGTACAATGAAGACATGCTTGAGTACTGTAAGAGGGATGTAGAGCTTACACATAAGTTAGCCCTAACCCTGGAGAAAGAAAAAAATATTGATTTTCAAAAAGCCTATGACCTTGAGAGTCGAGTCAGAACAATCATTGATCAACAACAGATAAATGGTTTTGCTTTTAATGTAAGGGAAGCTTCTATCTTACATTCCCGTCTGGAGGATGAGCAAAGTTCTCTGGAAAAAAAATCAAAGGTATTGTTTCCTCCTGAAATAATAGAGACTATCAGCAAGGTCAGGAAGGTACGCAATAAAAAAGAAATTATATTTAACATAGCCTCTAGGAAACAGATTGCTGATAAACTAAAGGCCGAAGGTTGGGAACCCACAGAGAAAACAGAGAAAGATAATATCATTATTAATGAAGCTGTCCTGAATAAGATTATAAAAAATAAGAAAAGCAGTGACAAGTTAAAGAGCCTAGCTGAAATGTTTAACCGTTACTTCCTGCTTCAGAAAAGGACAGGGCTATTGAAAGGGTGGTTCAAAGAGTGCGATGAAGATGATAGGGTCAGAGGTAAAGTATTAACACTAAGAACGATCACTGGAAGAATGGCCCATAATAATCCTAACATGGCTCAAGTACCAGCCGTATACTCCCCCTATGGTAAGGAATGCAGAAGCCTTTGGACTGTCTCCAACCCTGATACACATTCTCTGGTAGGGACAGATGCCAGTGGCCTTGAGTTAAGATGCCTGGCTCACTACATGGATGACACTAAGTTTACAGACGCTGTTCTTAGTGGGGATGTACACACAGCAAATCAGAAAATGGCTGGACTGAAGACAAGAGATCAGGCCAAGACTTTTATCTATGCTTTTTTGTATGGGGCTGGCCCTGCCAAGATAGGTAAGATAGTAGGTGGAAGTGCTGGGAAAGGTCAGAACCTTATTAAAAGATTTTTATCCAACATGCCAGCTCTAAAAAAATTAAGAGATGATGTACACCACCAAGCCGCCAAAGAAGGAACTATACTAGGACTAGACGATAGACGCTTACACATCAGACATGAACACGCAGCCCTGAATACCCTTATACAAGGAGCAGGAGCGATTGTCTGTAAGCAATGGTTGGTTCATCTCATAGATAAAATAGAAGAGGCAGGGCTTGATGCCAAGCTGGTGGCTTCCGTCCATGATGAATATCAATTTGAAGTTCTTAATAAAGACACCAGAAGATTTGGTGAGTTAACTAAAGAAGCTATCCAACAAGCAACACAAACTCTTGAGATGAACTGTGCCCTTGACTGTGATTATAAAGTTGGAAAAACTTGGGCAGATACTCATTGAAGTTGTTGACACATATTTAAAAGTGTGGTATAATTCTACTGATTTAAATAAAGGAGAAAAATATTATGGCAAGATTAGACGCTGTTTTTTTAGAAAATTGTACGAGTTTTTATGCTAACCTTTTAGAGCCTTATCGGAACACTGACTATGACATAGAAAGGTGGCAAGTAACCTTAAAGGTTGAGGGTAAAAATAAAAAAGCCCTTGTGGATGCCAACCTTGCAGCACACATCGAAGTTGTTGATGATGCTTTAAAAGCGGAAAAGGAAAGTAAGGGGAGGATTGAAAGGCGTCCTAACGGTGAATACTTTCAGGCCAAACGTAAGACAACAGGAGAAGGGAATGGTAAGCAATGGGATAAGCCGCCTATGAAAATGATAGATGCTTTTAATAATCCTTTTGTTATACCCAATGGCGTGACTATAGGAGATGGGAGTGTTTTAAGCGTTAAGATCCAGCCCTTTGTTTCTCCCCGAAGTCCTAGAGGTGGGATGGGTTCTGAACTAGAGCTTGTCCAAGTAGTAAAATTAGAGGCGTATACAATAGAGGAGGAGGCTTCTGGATTCGCCAGCCATGAAGGAAAGAAGGGAGATTTTTATAAGAGTCCAGAGACAGATAACGAACCCGCATTCACCATCTAGGGAAGGAAGGGTATCTGTAAACTAAGATTGACCTCCAGACTGTATTCTCTTAGAGTCATGAGAATGGATTTGAAAATCTGATACAGATACCCTTATCTTTTTATCAAATGAAAACAATAGACACACTCGTAGCAGACATTTATAATTTATTTAATCTTGATCCTATTCAGAAAGAAGAGGACGAGGTGGATAAACTAATAGATACTTTTGGTGAGATGCTAAAGCTTCACATCAAAGATTTTCTCTATAGAAAACCTAATGGGAGAAGTTCTTTACGTCTTTCAGGTATAGGGAAACCTGATAGACAGCTATGGTATGATATAAATACCAAAGGAGAAGACACATCCCTGACCCCAAGCACTAGGATAAAATTTTTATATGGTTATATTCTGGAGGAGCTTCTTCTTCTATGTGCTTCCATATCAGGACATAAAGTAGAAGCACAACAGAAAGAGGTAGAGATAGAAGGGATAAAGGGACATCAGGATGCCATGATTGATGGTGTCTTGGTGGATTGTAAGTCCTCCTCTGGCAGGAGCTTTGATAAGTTTAAATCTAATAATCTTTTAGAAGATGATCCCTTTGGATATATAGCCCAGATATCTGCCTATGCGGAAGCCAATGGTGTAGACAAGGCCGCTTTCCTGGCCATAGATAAATCAACAGGTGAAATATGTTTATCTCCTGTTCATGCAATGGAGATGATCAATGCCAGCAGCCGGGTTAAACATCTTAAAAAAACTGTATCATCAGATAAGATACCCGATAGATGTTACAGTCCTCTTGCTGATGGTAAGTCTGGTAACTATCGGCTTCCTATTGGTTGTATTTATTGTAGACATAAGCGTGTGTGTTGGGCTGATGTTAACCAAGGTAAGGGCATTCGGGTTTTTAATTATGCAAGAAGTAAAAAGTATCTTGTACAGGTACATAAAGAACCAGAGGTTCCAGAAGTAATCAACTGGTAATGCATTGGAAATACAAACATGAACCCGATACTAGGAATAGTTTCGGTTTTGTCTACATCATTACCAATAGAAAAACAAAGAAAGCTTATATTGGCTGCAAGCAATACTGGAATTACAAGAAGGGAAAGAAATTTAGAGAGTCTAATTGGAAGATATACATGGGATCTTCTAAGTACTTGCTGGAAGATATAGAAAAGTTAGGAAAGAAAAGTTTTAGGTTCAGGATTATAGGGGAATTTAAAAACAAAAGAAGTCTAAAATATTACGAGTGTTACTATCAGATGAAATTTAAAGTACTTACAGAAAGACTAGAGGGAACGGACGAGCCAGCCTACTATAATAACTATGTAGGGGGTAAGTTTTATAGACCAGTACAGGAAGAAATTTAATGTATGAAAATATTAACTGATGCTATAGAAGAACTCTATGAACAGAGTAGGAAAAGCCCTCACAAATCCTTATATCTTTCCGTAATATTACAGGCTATTCTAGATGCAACAAAGAAAGGAGAAGAAAGTGAGATCAGGGTGTATCGAGATCAGGCACAAGCTTGGTTGTTCACATCTATAGGTGTCACCTGCGAAAATTTTGAACTCGTCTGTGATTATGCTGGACTCTCTCCAGAGTATGTTAGAAAATTTGCCCATCATGTAGTTAATTCAGACAACCTTGTTTATATCAGAAAAAAAATTACCACATTGTTAGGATAATATTATGGCTGAAGATAGAGATGATTTTATTATAAAAAGTATTAGAGAAGACAGGGAAATAAGAGAGGCTCTAACAGAAGAAGAGCCATTGAAAAAGCAGATTGGTGGTGATCATTATAAGAATTGTAAGATCCAACCTGTTGAATATATCTGTGCTAACAAGCTGGACTTTTTGGAAGGGAACATCGTTAAGTATATAACAAGACATCGTACTAAATCAGAAGGAGCCAAGGATATAGAGAAGGTTATTCACTATGCTGAACTCATCCTTCAACTTGTCTATAACAAAAACAAATAGGAGGGGAACTCATGTTTAAGTCTAACCGTAATCCACAATTCAGATCTAAATTCAGTGAAGATATATTCTATACTAAATATTCCCATAAAGAAGCAGAGACTTTTCATGAGCTTTCCTGTACACTGGTAGAAGATGTCTGTCAGGAAAAACTAACCAGAGATGAGAAGGAACAACTCATAGATCACATCTCCAACCTGAGATTTATTCCAGGAGGCCGTTACCTTTACTATGCAGGAAGGGACAAGAAGTTTTTTAACAACTGTTACCTACTCAGAGCAGAAGAAGATAGCCGTGAAGATTGGGCTAACCTCTCTTGGAAGTCTGAGTCCTGCCTGATGACAGGTGGTGGTATCGGATGTGACTACAGCACCTACAGACCTGAAGGCCAGACACTGAGAAGTACAGGTGGAATTAGTAGTGGTCCCATACCCAAGATGATGATGATCAATGAGATTGGCAGACGGGTTATGCAAGGTGGGAGTAGACGGTCAGCTATCTATGCCAGCCTGAACTGGAAGCATGGAGATATTTTTAAGTTTCTTGAAGCTAAGAACTGGAAGGACATGCCTGTAGGCTCAACGGGTCAGACAATCTTTGATATTAAACAGGATGACTTTGATTTCCCTGCCCCACTGGACATGACAAACATCAGTGTTAACTATGATACTGAATGGCTTTTAAATTATTGGAAAGAAGGAGATGTAGGGGATGTCTTTAGGACTAATGTACGTCAGGCACTTAGCACTGCTGAACCAGGCTTCAGTTTCAATTTCTTCGAGAAGGAAAAGGAGACATTGCGTAACGCTTGTACGGAGGTTACATCTGAAGATGATAGCGATGTGTGTAATCTGGGTAGCCTTAACTTTGCTCGTATTGCTGACACAGATCAGTTGCAAGAGGTTGTCCACCTTGCCACCAAGTTCCTCCTCTGTGGAACACTACGAGCCAAGCTCCCTTACAACAAGGTTAGTCTGGTCAGGGAAAAGAACAGGAGATTGGGGTTGGGTCTTATGGGTTTGCATGAGTGGCTTATCCAACGAGGACACAAGTATGAAACAACTCCTCTACTGCACAGATGGCTCAAGGTCTATGAGGCAGAGTCAGATAAAACAGCCAAGGAATTTGCAGAAGAACTATCTATATCCAGACCTGTGGCTGTACGAGCAGTTGCTCCAACAGGAACCATCGGTATTCTTGCTGGAACCTCCACTGGTGTTGAACCCATCTTTGCTGTCTCCTACAAAAGAAGATACCTGAAGAACAGGCGTTGGCATTATCAGTATGTTATCGACAGTGCTGCTCAAGAGATGATAGATCTGTATGACATCAAGCCTGAGAGTATTGAGTCAGCCCTTGATCTGATAAAGGATTACGAACGTAGGCTTAACTTCCAAGCTAATGTACAGGAGTATGTAGATATGTCTATCTCTAGTACAATTAACCTACCTCAGTGGGGTACTGAAGATAACAATGAAGATCTAGTAGAACCTTTTGCTGAGACACTAGCCAAGTATGCCCATCGACTTAGAGGCTTTACCTGTTTCCCTGATGGGTGTAGAGGAGGTCAACCCCTGACAGCCGTACCTTATGAAGAGGCTAAAGAAAAACTAGGTGAAGAATTTGAAGATAACATACAGACACACGATATCTGTGAGCTATCTACTTCTTCAGGAGTATGCGGTACATGATAATTCTTTTAGCTTTAATTTTAATTGGAGCTATTTCTCCCTGGATTTTTCCTGAACCAATCTGGAAAACAATCTATGTCTTTACAATATTATTGTATATAACAATGGTTGTTTTAATTGTTATACACCAAAGAACAGGAATACTCTCTAACATAGAGAAATATATTTCTTTATCTTTTTAAAAAAGGCTTGACATAAATAGAACATTAGTGTATAATATATAATAGAAAACTAAAAAGTTAATTAGTATAATTGAAGATAGCGGGTCTGTACTATCGAGGCCAGAGCATTAGGTATCGTGTTTGTCGCACGTAAAAATGACCACCAAAGCTCCATAACTTCAAAATAATTTAATCAAGAGAAGTAATTTATTTTACTGTCTCTTTGTTTGTTTAATTTTATTTAGGAGATATGGTGACAAAACACACTATTAATACAATCTATGTAGGATATGATCCCAAAGAAAAAATAGCCTATGATGTTCTTAAATTTTCCATTGAAAGAATTTCCACTAAAACTGTAGATATTAAACCCCTTCGCAGGGACATCCTTGAACGTATGAGATTATACTGGAGAGAGTACGATGTTTCAGAGAATGGTCAGTATATAGATAGAGTAGATGAAAGACCTTTCTCTACTGAGTTTAGTTTCACAAGGTTCCTTGTACCTGCCTTGAATATGTATCAGGGTTGGGCCTTGTATATGGATTGTGATATGTATCTAAGAACAGATATAACAGAACTGTTTGAGGAACACAGGCTTGATTTCTATCCCCTCTACTGTGTTAAGCACAACTATAATCCTGAAGAAGAATATAAAATGGATGGTAGGAAACAGGCACAGTATCCTAGAAAGAATTGGTCTAGCTTGATGTTATTTAATTGTGCCCATCCTTACCATGAAAGTCTGTCAGTAATAGATGTTAATGAAAAACCAGGGACATGGTTGCATAGGTTTCAATGGTTGCCTGATAAAGAAGCTGACATAGGAACCATCAACGAAGAATGGAACTGGCTGGATGGTCATTCAGATCCAAAGCTAGAGGCCAAGAATGTACACTTTACTACGGGCGGTCCTTGGTTTAAAGAATGGAAATGCCAAAGGGATATTGATGGTCAGTATGCTGCTGAATGGAACAGCGATTACTCATGGCTTTCCATGAATGGATTGATAGAGGATCTCCATGTCTGATATAAAAGTTGTTACCTGCTTTAATGAAACATACCTACAGAATTTTTCTTCCCATCTTATAAATTTTATCTATAAGAACTGGGAAAAATCTATTGAGCTTCATTGTTATTATTATGATCTGGATCTAACAAACTACTCTCTTCCTCAAGCTAAGAACATACATTATCATAATCTAGCAGAAGTTGAAGATTATAAAAACTTTCTCGAACAGTTTTCTACACATGACGGTACTGAAGGAGGCATCCTTCCTTATAACGATACGATAGATGCTATCAAGTTTATGCCAAAGGTTATGGCCTTGACTGAATGTGCTTTCAATCATAATGATGGTTGGCTATTCTGGCTGGATGCTGATGTTATTAGTCGAAGAAGACTCTGGGTAAAAGATCTATATAACATGATGCCAGAACAGAGAGATAACTGTGACATGCTATGCCTGAGTGAGGATGATCACTTCTTCCAAGGTTTTAATCTATCTAGACAAACTCCTGTTGATCTCCTTGGTGATCTAAGGGGGGCCTATATCTCTGGGGAATTTTTAAACTACCGAGAATGGAAAGATGGTTTCATTCTAAACAGACTAAGAACAATCTATGATGCTCATGGTATGAGAACTCATGAAATTGACAAAGATAATTCTGCTATCCCTGAATTATTCTTACACCTTCAAGGGAGTACAAATGTTGCTCTAAGGGATGAAGATGGTAAACGTGTTGTTGAATTATCAGATACAAAAACATCTCCCGATATTCTACCTAATAGATATAAACAACTAGCTGATGTTATAAGATTTTATAAACCTAAACAAACTATACTGGAAACAGGTACATGGAATGGTGGACGGGCTATTGAAATGGCTCTTGCTTCTTTTGAACATGTACATGCAGTCCATTATATAGGTTATGATTTATTCGAAGATGCTACTATTGAATCTGATGAAGAAGAGTTTAATGTTAAACCTCATAATACTTTGAAGGCCGTAGAAAAAAGACTAGAAGAGTTTGCTGAAGTCTGTAAAACCAGAGACAAGAAAACCTTTACCTTTGAACTATATAAAGGGAATGTCAGGGATACTCTTAAATCTAATTACCTAGATGAAGTAGATTTTGCCATGATAGGAAGTGGAAATAGTTTCAAGACGGTTGACCATGAATATAATCTATTAAAGAATGTTCCTATTGTTGTTCTTGATCATTACTTTACCAAGGATGATGATGATGGCTTACCTCCCGAAAGATACCAGGGAAGCAAGGAAGTCTTTGATGCTGTTCTGACAAAGAAAGTAGAAGAGCAGAAGACTACGAAAGACGGTTGGACAAACTTTGATGAGAAGTCAACAACCAGAAAGTATGTACTACCTTCAGGAGACAAGGTATCAGGTGGTGGTCATACACATCTCTGTCTGTTCCTACATGATCCTGATCTGAAAGCTTGTCCTGATGAACTTAAACGTGTACCTATTGTTGTACATCCAAGGGATTGTGTACCCAAGGATTACATCAGGGATAATATTAAGACAAATATGGATCTCATACCCAAGGATAAATGGGTAGATAAACATCCTGCCCATAGAGAGACAGCTATCCTTGTTTCAGCAGGACCATATACAGACTATGATGAACTCAGAAAAACCATCAAAGATAATCCCAAAGCTAAAGTTATAGCCGTTAAACATTCCTATCCTGCCTTGGTTAAGAACAAGATTAAACCTTGGGCTTGTGTCATACTAGATCCCAGACCTATTACAGGAACCAGTACTCATGGTGTTGTTAGGAAAGAACTGTTTAAAAAGCTGTATAAAGACACACGGTTTATGCTGGCTTCCATGACTGATCCTTCTGTAACCAAGTTTCTTATTGAAAAGAAATGTAAACTCTGGGGATGGCATGCCTTTACTGACTCTCTCAGAGATGAGAAGGAACAGGGTAAGCAGATCAAGAACCAGCAGGTTAAACTTATGGAAGAGTTAGGCATTCCCAAGGGAGCTACCCTGATTACAGGCGGAACTTGTGCAGCCATGAGAGCCATAGGACTGCTTCATACAATGGGCTTCAGGAATATCCATCTCTTTGGCTATGATTGCTGCATGGAAGAGCCTACCAAGGAACAGAAGACAGAAGTAACGGGTGATATAGAAGGCGGTGAAACACCAAGACCCAAGTACTTTCAAGTTACAGTTGGTGAGAATACCTACTGGACTACAGGAGAACTGCTGGCTATGGCTCAAGATTGTGAGAAAGTTTTTTCAGATGATGGTCTGGAAGGGATGTTAACCTTGCATGGAAAGGACACAATGATATCTGACCTATGGAAAATAAAAGAAGAGAGGGAAAAACGTACCCAGTTTGCAGGTTATTATGATTGAAGCTAATAGTTTTTTCAGTCGTTATACAACCTCCAAGGATTATACATATCTTCTTGGTGAGTACAAAGACATGCATAAAAGTGCTGAAGGTATGTTCAATGGAAGAAGTCTTGTTAAGTTTGTTGATATTATCAAGCATTATCTCAAGAGGCATAACTGTCAGTCCTTTCTGGACTATGGTTGTGGCAAGGGATACCTCTATACCAAGGACTTTCGTAAAGTCACCAAGGCCAAGGAACTTACCAAGTCTCTGCCTGAATACTGGAACATAGATAATTATAAACTCTATGATCCTGGGCATGAAGAACATAGTGAGCTACCTACAGGAAAGTTTGATGCTGTTATTAGTACAGATGTAATGGAACACATACCTGAGAGTGATCTTAGATGGGTATCACAGGAGATATTCGGGTTTGCCAAGAAGATGGTCTTCCTGAACATTGCTTGTATGGCAGCTTTAAAGAAACTAAAGGATGGAAGGAATGCCCATGTATCGCTATTTCCTTCCCATGATTGGTTACAGTTCTTGGCAGAGATCTCTGAAAGATATCCCCATCTGGTTATCTATGTCTTTGCTGATGAATTTAATAAAGAAGAGAAGCTGGAAACTTCTGGTTACAAGATTGTACGAAGACCTAATATTATTCCTCTGACAAAGATGGAGGATGGAAAAACATTTATAGGAGAAGAGTAGTGGCTTCTAATTATTATACTAAGTTTATAAAAGAAATATTAAAGGAGTCTGAAAATAATATATGGGATTTAGCTAAAGAAGAATGGGAATTATCTCATATTAAATGGGCACATCAAGAAGAATCCTATAGTTGTTTATGTGGTCATATACCTATCTGTGAATTATGTTATATAAGAAATAAATTTAATAATACCATTCTTTTAGTAGGCAATGTATGTATAACTAAATTTACTGACATACCTTCTAACTTAATTTTTACAAGTTTGAAAAAAATATTTAAAGATATAGAAAAATCTTTAAATGAATATACACTAGAGTATTGTTTTGGAAAATGTTTTATTAATAATTGGGAATATAATTTTTTATTAGATACAAGATCTAAAAGAAATTTAAGTAGTAAACAACTTTTTAAAAGAAAATCTATTAATACAAAAATTATAAATAAATTTAAACAGTTACCTAAAGCTGCATAAAGGAGAAGAAACATGTTAGGAATAGCCGATTCAATTATCGGAGTTGCTGGTAAAGTTCTTGATAAGTTTGTAGAAGATAAAGATCTTAAAACCAAGCTAGACTTTGAACTGCGTAAAGCTTATGCTGATGCTAATCTGGCACAGATAGATGTTAACAAGGAGCAAGCCAAGCATCCTTCTATCTTTGTAGCAGGGGCCAGACCAAGCATCATGTGGATATGTGCCTTCGGACTTGGTTGGCAGTTTGTCTTTCAACCTATTGCTGTATGGTATATGGCTCTGACAGCAAGTCCTATTGTCCTGCCGATTATACCCACTGAAGGATTGCTGAGTTTAACTCTGGCATTACTAGGACTAGGGG
>Ga0208684_1000840_pt1 | contig 18978 bp, 22 predicted proteins | sample MalvireepMed_b05_FD_184245 | JGI IMG/M metagenome (GOLD analysis project Ga0208684, IMG submission 184245) | Marine viral communities from the Global Malaspina Expedition - Malaspina viral metaG DeepMed_b05 (SPAdes) (version 2) | ecosystem: Environmental > Aquatic > Marine > Oceanic | place... | reverse complement strand
CTTGCCACTGTTGCAGGTCAGCTGTTTGTGAGGCTGCGCCTTGAACGATAACGCCAACGTCTGTATTGGCAAAGTTGGTCACGTCCAGCATAGCATCAGGAGCGCTTGTTCGATTGATACCGAACTTCGTGCTCGCAACCAAATTTCCGTTAGTTGCTCCCACTGCGTCATTGAAGTTGCCAGAGAGAATCCAGTTATTTGTCCCCTGCCCTATAAGCAGCCCAGAAATAGGCGTAATCTGCTGATATCCAATAGCAATCGAATTAGCAGCATTGGCATTAGAGTCAGGCCCAAGGCATATCGAATGGTCACCCGCCTGTGCGCTAGCACCAATCGCCGTGGCATATGAGTCAGAGGACCTAGTGTAATAACCTATCCCTACCGAATATTGCTCATCTATGGTGGAATAATCCCCAATGGCAACTGTTCGATATGAATTAGCCTTTGAGAAGATACCTATGGCGACAGAATTCTGCGCGGTAGAGCGCGCAGCATTTCCTATTGCGACGGAGTACGAGGTAGCGTTCGCCTGATTCCCAATCGCTACGGTCTGAGTGCCGCCTGCAACGCTCTCGCGTCCTATGGCGACACTGTAATTGTTAGTCGTATAAGCACCAGATCCAATACTTACGACCCCAATGCGAGCAGCATCCGCATCACTCGTAACAATCGTCCCGACCTTAAGGATACCGGAACCAGCTTTCGCGTAGGTGAATTCGCTTTCACCGCCGAACGAAGAACCACCATCATTAAACTGAACGTAGGTGTCTGAGCCACCTGGTGTTCCACCTCCACCGCCACCACCGCTTCCACTAATCGTCACCACACTAGGATTACCACTAGCTAACGAAACTGTAACAATTCCGGCCCCAGTATACTTGACTGTATCTGTAGTAGCAATATTGGAATTATTGGAACCATCAGTAGCAGTCCAATATTGGTAGTTATCTTTTCCTGCAGCAATACCAGAAACTACTAGAATATCAGCTGCGTTAATATCACCAGTGGCGGTAATGTTAGTAGTATTGGTTGCGATATTGGTAGCGTTAGTCGTAATGTTAGTGGTGTTCGTCGCAGCAACCCCAGATACCTCTAGAATGTCTGCTGCATTGATCGCACCCGTCGCCGTAATATTCGTAGCGTTAGTCGTAATGTTAGTGGTGTTCGTCGCAGTAACCCCAGATACCTCTAGGATATCTGCTGCATTAATATTTCCCGTCGCAGTAATGTTACTGGCGTTGGTAGAGATGTTGGACGTGTTCGTCGAAATGTTAGCAGCATTCGTATCGGTAACGCCCGACACGTAAATAATATCGTCGTGGTTTCGTTGACCAGTCGCAGCAATGTTCGACGTATTGACTGTAATCGCAGCAGCATTCGTTGCACCCGTGGCCGCGATGTTTGTAACATTAGTCGCGATGTTCGACGTGTTCGTCGAGATGTTGCTCGTATTCGTAGCAACGTCGCCGGAAACCTCTATGATATCAGCAGCGTTGATGGCACCCGTCGCTGTAATGTTAGTAGCATTGGTTGCGATATTGGTAGTATTCGTCGCAGCGACCCCCGACACATCTAGAATGTCTGCTGCATTAATATTTCCCGTCGCAGTAATGTTACTGGCGTTGGTAGAGATGTTGGACGTGTTCGTCGAAATGTTAGCGGCATTCGTATCGGTAACACCCGACACGTAGATAATGTCGTCATGGTTCCTTTGACCAGTCGCCGCAATATTGGTAGTATTCGTCGCAGCGACCCCCGACACCTCTAGGATGTCTGCTGCGTTAATCCCACCCGTCGCCGTAATGTTTGTGACGTTCGTTGCGATATTGGTAGCGTTAGTCGTAATGTTAGTGGTGTTCGTCGCAGCAACCCCAGATACCTCTAGAATGTCTGCTGCATTGATCGCACCCGTCGCCGTAATATTCGTTGCATTCGTAACAGTAAGACCAGAAACGATATTAATGTCAGCTACAGCCGAAGTAACCTGGGTAGTACCATCCGCCCATCTAACCGTATTAAAAGATCCAGTTCCGCTAACCTGTAGTTGATATTGGGGGTCCATTCCAATACCAACAAAATTACCCGATGTTTTAGCAATAGATTTATCAGCAGGATAAGTAATAAAAACCGTGGCATCTCCACCCAGATTTATTTTACTATCGTCGCTATTAGAAGTGGAAAAAATTTCTGCTCTAGATAGAGTATTCCCAACACTATTGTACGTACCGAGGCCAACTTCAAAATTGTTACCTTCAGTAATAGTATAATAAGTAGAATTACCGCTACCAATACCAGAAATAGCTACAAAACCAGCAGAAGCACCACCCAACGACAATGTGCCGCTACCGGTGGTGCTTGTACTCTCCTTTGCACGATCCAGAAATCTAATAGGCATGTCTTACTTTCATATTAAGGATTGTCAGGATCGACCACAGATGGAGGAGCAGGTACATTATGAGCTGCATCTTCCTTGGCTTTTTTAACCTCGTAAGCATGAGTGTTATTAATTAAATAATCCCTTGTCATTCTATTCGCAAACTGATGCGTTGTTTCCGGGTTAGGAATTCTCGGGGGGATATCAGGGTCGGGAGGGTCTAACTGAGGATCATAAGCTGGGTTATCAATAATAGGCTGATACCTATAATTCGCACACATTGCAGTAATAACCCGCTCTACTGCATCATCCGCAATCTCTACACAAAAAGTTGCCATAATTAACTCCTTAATTTTTATTACATATTTTTATCCTATGATAGGAAGAAATACATCCACCTAAAAAGAAAGCCAGTGGCAGCATCTGCCACCACCGGCTCTATAAATTTTTACATAGCAGTTGATCTTAGAACGCGCCCAAGAGGACTCTTCTAGTATCCAACGCCGCAAAGCCATGCTCGGCCCAGCCGTACATACCAGCACGTCGTTGACGGTGAAGAGCCTCATCTTCAAAGACCTGAACCGGAGCGCGAACGGGCATCACAAAGCTGTCATTATTTCTCAAGTCCAGACCAACCAAAATCTCATTCTTGCCAGCAGGCATTGTGCCGCTAAGATCGACAGTATAGAAGTTCTGGTATTCTTGACCTTCACCAAGCTCATCGAGAGTGTGAAGATTAACTTGGAAAATTCGCACCAGCAAACCACCTTCTTTGGTAATCAGATCACGACGAGTAAACTCATCAACCTCATCCACACCCCAGTTACGAATGTCTTCATGACCTTCGGGACTAAGATAGAGGTCAGTCAACTCACCACGATTAATCGAAGTGGAGTTACCGCCACCGTTACGTCGCATCACGACTTTCAGCAAAGAAACAAGTCTTTTGCTAAACATTCCGCTTGAAGCGTCACCATCATAAATCAAGATATTACGATCAGCACCAGCTGATAGCAACGTATGCCATCCATCATCATTCATCTTCTTGACAAACTGACCCTGGAGGACATCCATCGCACGACCCACAACATCCCATCTTGCATCGCGCGCGTACTTAAGAAGCCAGTCAATGGAAGCTCCAACATCATAAGTAGGAACCATGACGTAGTCGCCTTCAACGTGTCGCTCTGGGATACGACCATGATTAGGAATTGTAAACGCCACGAATTCCTTCTCCGTTCCGGGAGCGAGGAAATCAAGGGGGAACTCAGCAGTAGCACCAGGCTGCAAATTGATGGCTTCAAAAATACCATCAAGAATGTTGCCGCTCATAACGCCTTTGCGGAGAGGAAGCTCTAACGCCTTGGCCAACTCAGCAGTTGCGGCAAGAGACTCTTCTCTTTTTAAAGAACCGGCTCTCGACAAGAGTTGGTTCATCTCAGGGGTAGGTTCAAAAAACTTTTTGCTCATTCTAGTATCTCCTAATATATTATTTGTTTGTTATACAATATTAATTTGGATCTTAGCGTAACCGTCAGCGTCTTTCTTAGACAACCAACGACCCACCTGATCGCTGTGGCTACTAGCCGTAGCCGAACAGAATGAACCGCCCGGAACAAAGTGAGCAGCCTCACCCAGCGTAATAGCACCCGAAATCTGATCGGTAACAACAAATCCAGCACGAAGCAACAGAACCTTACCACCCTTTTGCATCTCATCTTGATCATAATTAATATGTTGTCGAGTAAGATCCAAGTTCACCATATCGTTCAATAGAAGGCCCACAGGCTCGTCAGAAAGAGCGGAAGCAACTTTGACAGCCGCTGCTGACTGGTCCATCGCCGCTCCAGAACCTTGGGTACTGGCCACGCACATAAGGCCACGCTCAGCCACTTCATCCATAAAAAAGCTAAGATCAGTTAAATGCTCATTTCTAGTCGGTCTCAATGCCATTTTTTTATCTCCTGACTATTTATTTGTTTAAAATATGATCAGTAACCCAATCTTGAAGACCAGCGCGTACTGCGTCAATCTCTTCTGATTGCGTCTCTTCAGTATCAGCCTCAACAGACAAGTCAACCGACTCTTCTGCTTCTGCAGTCTCTAACACTTCTTCTTCAGAGGCAACGGCCTCTTCTTCAGCCTCCTCTTCAGTTTGCGCCTCGGTCTCTTCCTCCTGCGACTCTGCTTCAACCTCTACAGGTTTAACAGAAGCAAAGGTATCAACCATCATGGCAAATTGATCATCAGTCAAAGAATCAAAAATCTCCATTTTCGCTTCAGCATCTTCTTGAGTAAGACCAGCGCCAACCAAAGCTGCCACTCGCTTCTCAATTTTCTGCCGATGCTCAATCTCTTGAAGTTCAGATTGCACTTTTTCAAGAGCCTCTGTGGCTTCAGTCAATTGGGTTTGAAGACTGTCCATCTCTTCGCTTTTAGAAGCAGAAGCCTCTTGGCTCTCCTTAAGATCTATGGCCAGAGCTTGCACATTATCTGTCAGCTCTTTAATTTGCGTATCATATTTCTCAAGATTAGCTTTTGAAAGCTTGTCAGTCAGCTCTTTATTATCTGCCTTAACGGCAGAGAGAGCTTCCTTTAGCTCTTTGACTTGATCGTTTAAAAGATCATTACTCATAGTATTACTCTCCTTCAAAACAATAGATTGATTTTGCTTTTCTACTGAAATAGATACACCATTAGAAGTAGAAAACAAGTTTTTAGACGAAATTGAAACATTGTTAAACTCAGTAAGTTGATTTTTATCAAAAATAATACTGTCGGGATTAGCAGGCTTATTGACAAATCCCTTACCACTAAATATAATATTTCTCAACAGTCTACCTATTTTATGATCCTCATACCCTCCCTTTCCTCCATAGGCCCTCAGATGCTTTGTAAGAAATGCAGTCTCTTCGTTGCGAGCCAGAATGTGACGCTGACCATCTGGGTCTACTACAGCATAATCAAATCCATTAAAAAGACACTCCATAGATACAAATTTATTACCGGCTTCAATTTCCTTAATTAAATTCTCAGCTCTGCTTTTATAAGCTGGATCTTGCCACTGTCTATAAATAACAGAAGCTACTAATATATGATAGTAATCCGGTAAGCTTTCTGAATTGATATTTTTGTCAATAACTTTCATTTCTTTATCAACTGACCAATTATCGACAATACCCCCGACGATTTGGCGTTCGTCGTGCTCTAGGTTAGCAGGTTTATACTTAGGTGTATTTTGAGCAGCCCAGACCTCTCCTTTATCAAATACATCATCATTTTTATTCCAGGAGGTTGTAACTAAAATAGAATAAACATGATAAATATCTTTGTCATCCATAGCCGCTGTTGATATAGATAGATTATCAAAAGCTTTAGTTAGATCTTGTTTTTCATCTAACAGGATAGGAGACTCATAAGCAATAGAAGATTGGGTCTTAATTTGATGTTCCAAACCTGCCTCTTTTTCAGCATCAAATACTAGCATCTGCATCTCCGTTACCTAGTTTTATAATCGGCATAAAAAGAAGCTCGAATGCCTCGAATCTCTTCTATACTCAATTTTCTTTGAATATTTTCAGAAGCGGAATCTATCCACTCCCTACATTCTCTATGTACACCATCTGACAACTTTTCGTCTAATCCTGACAAAACATTTTCATCAGCAAGGTCTTGGAGACACTCTAGGTTACACAAAACCTCAAATTTCATATCTTCTGTTTGCTCAAATTCCTTGGCCGTCAAGCTTCTCATATTCTTTTTATTAAAATGACTAAGTAATCCAGGATTAAGTACTTTAGCTATTTTAGCCTGCGCATCCTTGGCCCAAAGCTCAATAGCAGCTTTATTTCTAGGTTTAAAAGTTCTCGGTTTTCTGCCATTTTGGTCCCGAGTATTTGGTGGTCGTCCCGGAGTCCCTGGCGCTTGTGGAGTCTGTGCCTTCGGAGCCCTCTTTCTAGCCTGTTTATTTCTCATCTCTAAAGCAGATTGATCCCCATTCTTCTCCTGTAACTCAACTCCGACTTGAGTAGGAGACACCACCCCCGTCTGCAAAGCAATCTTCTCAAGTCCATATTGTTTGTCTACAGAATGATAAGGACTAATTTTTTCCATATCTTTGGCTACTCTACGTTTTTCCTCTTCCGCCACTCGTCGCCTTTCCATTTCCGGCTTAGCTTTAATATGACGTTGTACAAACTCGTCACTTAGGATATTTCGATCAGCCATACCCACAAGTAAGTTAATCATAGCAGCTGGATCATCCAAATACATATAATCAAACTCAACCTGAGCAGGAAACCTAAATCCCATAGATTTTTTAACAATATTTAATTGTTCGTTCCAAAACTCTAAAACAATACCTCTAATGTAATTTAGTCGTTCCGTTAAAGTTTTTAAAGAAATAAAGTTATTAGTAGTTCCCGAAGCCCCAAAGGTTCCGGTAAGCGTTGGGGGAATACCCAAGCAAGCATAAATAGCCATAAGGGTAGGACGATACTTCTCTTCCCCTAAGAATCTCTGTACATCAGTTCCTGTTTCAATAAGTTCAATGTCAGGACCCCAAACCATATCTATAGTTCCACCACCAACATTAGATCCTAGAATCTCTTGAAGGGTCGAAGATGCGGTAGGAGTAGGAGCAAGCTTATGCTCCAAGCTGCCCAGCTTCCATACTCTAATTTTAGAAATAGCTCCGTCTAAAGCAGCTTTATCAGCCAACTTCAATCTATCATACAATATAAGATCATTAAAACAAGAAAAGGTCATAGGGTCGGCCCATTCTTGCCAATCATCTTTTTTATAATGATATACAAACGTTTTATCTGGAGGTAGAAGCACTTTTTTACTTCCTATAGCAGCATCCAAAATTTCGTCAGGAAGTTCTGCTACAATACTTCTTTCAACACTGTCTTGGCTATTTTGTAGTTGTCTAATATGCTGAGCCAAGCGACGGGGTAAAATAATTGCATACTGTCTCTTCTTACCACTGAGAGTAGCGACAGGACCCCCCACCACTTCCACTGTGAGAGGATCAAGAAAATTATACTGCCAGGGAATTTCTCCTTTTTGAAAATCATCTGTTTTAAGAACAGCGTTCATATCAGGAGATGCTAATGACTGTTGCATCTGTAGTCTTTTGGCCTTATTGACCTTAGCAGTCTTCATACGTATAGGTACATTTGCTTCTCGAAGAAGCAGGTTGCAAAGTCTCTCAGAAACTTCTTTTCCTTTAACACGAGCAAACCAGTCGTTATAAAACTTTTCCACACGATGATTCTGATGAACTAAACGAACGCCTTGGCAAGCGAAATCTCCCATAAGATCTATAGCATTTCTAATTAGACCTATTCTACGATAGGCTAAACGAGCAAAAGCAATAATCTCCTTGGGACTATCAGGAACTGCTTGATCTGGTCGAAACCAATTGAAATCAGCCTCCCTCAGTCCCGGACGACCGCTAAGATAGCCAGTCATATCCTTAAAATTTCTGCTCCTAGATGAAAATGTAGCAGTAGCAGATTCTTGAATAGATTGAGTATACGCAGCAAGGGCCGTAGTCCTTTCTGCTTCATTTTCCCAACTTATATAAGCTGCTTCATCCCCAGAAGTATGTCGTCCTTTTGGATATTTTGCTTTAGCCACTCTTCTAACCTTTATACATGAGAATTATAATGCCTATTATACAGTACACCAATACATATTAATTTCTACGAATAGCAAAGCATGTATTTTTATTCAAATTCTCTGCCCATTCTTGCCCAAAATACATTTGACCTGGGGGTAACGCCTTCCCTGCAGCTCCCGGAACAATTACTTTCCCAATAGTTCCATACACAGGAGGAGGAAGCTCTCTATGTATAGAGCGAGCGATCATATTAGCAATCACAATAGCGCTGTACCTATCTTTTCTCATACGCCCTTTTCTTCCTGTTTTAATCTTAATTTCAGGGGTGTCAAATTTTTCTCTTCCCCCAGCTGTTACTGACATCACTACGGTGACTAACTCATTTTTTAGTTCTTCTATTTCCATAACACAGTCTTCCAAAGTATCGTACAACCTAAGAGAATATGAGTCTCCCACCTTGTCCTTTAATTGGCTGAAAGCTATTTTGTCCTTTTCGGTCATGAGGCTTAAAGTTAGAGTATCAAATCTCGGAAATAAAAGCACCTTGTCCTCCATGTCCTTTCTCATTCCATGATTGGCCTGAGAGGTCCACTCAGCCTTGGCAAAGTTAATTAGTTCTAATATATGGTCTCCGGCAATATGATCCGTATCTTTCTCTTTATCCTCTATAATAGGCAAAATAGGTCTTTCTCCGGGCTGTAGCTTATCTATATCTCTTAGAGCTTCCGCTATCGTATATCCCCCACCTTGCGAATCTATTCCAATTCTTACACATGGAAAAGCTTTTTGAAGGTCTCTAATTTTTCTAGCACAGAAACTGTAATAATCATGAGCATTAGTTAATCCAATAGTTTTTCTACTTTGAAAATCTTTTTTATTAGTTGTCCAGGAATATACCACCCTCTGGTGCTCAGGATGAACCTCTAGTACTATAATAGCAAAGTTGTCTTGTTCAGAAGCTGGATCAATGCCAAAAATGTATTGTGAATCATGCGACCCTCGGGTCACAGCATCAAAGGGCGTTGAACACCAATAGGGCCATCCACTTTTCTCACAATTTCTATCATGTGCCACACATGATTCAATTAAGCTCCGTTTGAAAAAGCCCTGACTGTCCGATGTAAAACAAGCCCCATATTCCATTTGGTAAATGCCATTATGCATAGTAGCCCTGGCTCGTGCCACCTGTTGATCATCCATGAAACCTTCAGGAATAAGTTCGTAAGGAATTCTTATAACAGAAAAGGTTTTCCAATTTAATCTCTTCATATATTCTGGAACATCACCCGTCTCGTCTCCAGACTCCTCGGCCGCCCTTCGGAAATCTCCATGAGTTTTTATAGTTGATTTATATTTCTTCCAGTAAGATGAAAAATGCTCAAAATCATATCCACAAGTTCCTGCAACGATAGACTGGTTTCGATGCTTATCTTGATAGCTGGATTCTAGCTCTTCATTCCAATTTCCTTCTTCTTGCATCTTTTTTCTCTTAGCGGCTTCTTTGACATTCCCCGTGGGATCGCTAGAGACCGCTGTAAAACCAGCCACAACTGTTTCATATATATCTACAGGAATGCTATTAAATTCGTCTGCAATAATTGTATGCGCGCGTAAACCTCTAATCTTACTACCGTCTCCAAGAGGAACTGCCATAGCCCAGCTTTCATTAATCCTCATGGTGCATCTATCTACGTCACGTCGAGGGCCACTATTATCAGAGCATATACTACGCAAGAGAGATGCATTTTTCCATATGGTATCCATATACTCAAAAATAACCTTAGATTGTCTAAAGGCAGCGCCAACAATAACAATCTTAGTCCCCGGCATCAAGGCGCATCTAAGCATTCCGTATACAGCTAAAAGAAAAGATTTGCCAAAACCACGACTTGCTATATACATAGGAAAAGCTTTAGTCCACAACTCTCGTAGAATTACCACCTGCTCGGGTAACAGTTCTACATTTAATAATTTCTTAACTGTCCATTGAAAATACTTAGGGTTTCGCATGAGTTGTAAAATATAAAGATGAAAATTATTTTTCTGATCATCTGTAAGGCCAGTCAAAGGATTTTCGATATCTTTAACATCTTCTTCTGTAACATTAAGCCAAGCATGTTCATAAGATTCAACATCATACATGGTATTCGTTAACCTTCTTTAAGATACGTAAAGCCATTTTCTCTGCTCTAATTTTATCACCACAGGCTATTACGTGGATACCCTTTTCTATCTGAATACCAAATAAAACACTTAGAATATACTGAGGTCTAATACGAAGGGTTTTCCATTTAGCAGGAGGAATACCCGAGCCAGAAGGATATCTCTCTATATCTTTCCAGTCAAACTCTAATAGGAGAAAAGCATAGGGAAACTCAGCCATAGCCTCTAATTCTCTGTGGAATCTTTTTTCGCCACAGTTCTTAGCAATTTCTGAAACCGATTCTTTTCTCTCTATACAAAGAACTTCCTCTCTACCTTTTAAACTGTAATCGCCAATATCTAACTTGGTGACCTCGGTCCCTTTGCAATGAGAGCTTTCGTCAAACCACCAGCCGTGGCCCTTTTTCTCTCTAGTATCTCGAATTACAGTAAACTTACTCATTGTACCTCTTAATTTTATTAAGCATCTGCCACTCTAATATTTTATAAAAAAACTCTTCGTAGTTTTCTTCACTACCTTTTATTTTTTTATGACACTCTTTACATAGAGTAATTCCGTTCGCCAACGTATATCTCGACGAAGGATGGTTCGACCACTTCTTTATATGATGAACTTCTAACTTGCGTTTATTTCGACACTTACATCCAGGCCACTGACAGCTTCCTTCATCTCTTCTTCGTACTTCTTCTCGCCAATTTACATATGCTGGATTACGCCAGTTTCGTTTGTACACTTAGATCTCCCCATACCATTCGCTGAACAAGTTCTTTAAAAGTAATTTTAGGTTTCCAGTTTAACATCTCATAAGCTTTGTCTGGCCTCCCATTAAGAAAGTCAACTTCGGCGGGACGATAAAATCTAGGATCAATAACTATAAAGGGTTCAAAATCTTTAATACCAATCTCTTTAAAGGCAAGTGTCAAAAATTCTTTAACGGTATGTGTTTCGCCGGTAGCAATAACATAGTCATCTCCATCTTGTTGTTGCATCATGAGCCACATGGCTTCAACATAATCTTTTGCATGGCCCCAGTCTCTATAAGTCTCAATGTTGCCAAGACGCAACTTAGGAAATTTTCCACTTGTTGAATAAATAGAATCTGTATCAAAGTCAAACTTCTCAGGAGGTAACAGATCCGGTTGCACCTCCCACCAGCGCTTAAAGTTTCCTAACCACTTAGTAATCTTTCTTGTTACAAAGTTCTCGCCACGTCTCTCGCTTTCATGATTAAAAAGAATGCCGCAGCATCCAAAAATATCATAAGCCTCTCTATACATGCCGACGCTATGATGTGCGGAAAGCTTTGCAATTGCATAGGGGGATTGAGGCTCAAATCGCGTTTCTTCATCTTGACATTTTTTCCACTTAAACATTGTTTTAGAATCCATAAAAATTTCTTCTTCATCCAAGTTGCCATCAGGCATTACATCATACGCCTTTCCAAACATCTCGCTTGTAGAAGCTTGATAAAATTTGGTTTCGGGTGAATAACGCCTAATAGCCTCTAAAAAATTCATAGGGCCAATTGCATTAACTTGAAAAGTATAATCGGGCTGGTTAAAAGAAGTGCCAACGTGTGATTGTGCAGCAAGGTTATAAATTTCATCAGGTTTATATTTAGATACAATGCTATACACAGAGCCCGAATCAGAAATTTCAAACTCATCTATCTTAAAACCCTTGTGATGCAATACGTGCGCCAGACGATCATAATATTCTACACTTGTCCGTCTCTTTAAACCTGTAACGGTATATCCCTTACTCAATAGAGATTCGGCTAAGTAAGATCCATCCTGTCCGGTAATACCAGTAATTAAAGCTGTTCTACTCATCGGGTTCCTCTTCAATTAAAGTATCCGAATTTAATACGGGCTGATCCACAATACCATCCTCATAAGCATGATATTCAGCTAGTCTTTCAAGAGATTTGTCCGCCGCAATCCTATGTACTTCCATATCGTAACCCTCAGCCTTCTTGAGGCCATCGTCGTCAAGTTGACGCAACCACGCCGAAAAGTTAGTCTTGGCATCGTCAGCCTTTCTCTTCCTCTGTTCTCTCGTTCCCTTCAGGTCCTTGAGCAACCTTTCCTTTTTCGTGAGAAGTTTTTCATGCTCATTAATATAAGCAGACTTAGAAGAGATAGCTCCTCCCAACTGTGTCTGAAAAGAAGCAATTGCCGTCATATCTTGCATATCAAGAGGTTTGGACATTTCATCGTCGATAAGACCATTAAGGCGCTCGATGTTGCGTAGAATCTCCTGACGATCCTCCATACCTCGATTAATCAACACCTCGGTCCTAATAACCTCTAGAATTTCCATTTCTTCCGTATGTGTTACATCTTCAGAAAACTGATTGAAATAATCGATCCACTGATGGTCAAAAAAGATAAGTTCCCCGTCAGTAAATTGTTTCCGCAGTTCCTTATAGTAATATCTATCTCTAAGCTGAATTAACAGATGTTCACTATCTGTCATATTTCGCATTTTCAAATTTTCTTGATCAATAAACTTTTGAACTGGAGCCACCGTTCTATTAATTTGCCTCGCAATATCTTCTATCGGCATATCCAAACAATTTTGTCTGATAAAGTTCATTTCGCTATTTGATAACTTTCCACGTTTTCTACCCATGTATTACCCCGCACTTTCATTATAACCAATGGCCATATACTTATACGGCACCCCCGTAGCAAGTGTATTATAAACCCCGATCATACGATTATCATGTGTTACTGGAGTGCCATAATAATCTAAATGTTGAAATGTAGCAAATGGATTAATTCTCAAATTACCCGACTCACCATTAAACATATTGGTAAAGGCATTATCACCTGTTGCATTTATCGTAAAATAGTCATTAGCCCCAGAAGCTACATGAAAAAATGCAAAGGCATTAATATGTTTAAAAACTTTAGTAGTAGTTGTTCCATCTATTAGTTGATGGCTTAAACCCGAAAAATCAAGCTCTAGATTTCCACTTTCCAATAAAACCCCAGTGCTTTTAGCATAATCATTAAAATAACCTGAACCAAGAAAGCCACCAGCTTCTGTGCCGCTCGGTATACCTTTGGTCAAACCAACCCCATAGGACTCTGCAAGACTTTGAGTTCCAACAGTGGTGCCGCTCGAATAACTTAATATACTCGACCACTTAGCCGTTTTAGATTCAGCCATAATATTTATCCTTTATTCAACAGTTTTCCATGTTTGTTCATCGATATCTTTCTCCTCAATAATCTCATGTATCAGTTCTATAATCTTTTCTCTTCTCGGTTTGGGAAGTCTCAATCTGTTAACAAACCGAATCCAATCTTCTCTATAATGAATAGGAATGGCTTGATCCACAGTATTGAATAATTGTTTTCGGTCTAGAATATAAGCAACATTATCTTCTTTATCATATGTATCAATCTCCAGTTTGGAGATATTCATTAAACTCTTTTTAGTGGAGTTACGTTCAAACCATCCTTTATACAGGTCGCAATCTAAACGATTCTCATATTCTTCACATTCACTTATGCAACTAAGGTCTTGAAAAGGGCATGTATCACATGGCTTATCAGGACGTCCAAAATTATTACGTTTGAAATTATATAGACGATTCCGAACATGTGTCCATAAGAAATTTTCTAAAGGACGAACACCGTCATAATTCTCCATACCCTCCCAAGCAAACAAACGTGCTTGCTGTTTCATATCCTCCAGTTCGTGATAGCCAAATTTAAACTTTGATGCTAAGCGGTTAGCAATTCTGTCAATTATCGCTATCACCTCCGTCTCGTCCATCCCTTTCGGTATCACTTTCGGTTACCTCCGTCACTTCCAAATTGTCAATCTCCAACTCCACGTCATTCATAATAATAGCAACCTCTACGCCCCTAGCGTCTAGGCTAATCTCTACCCCTACCACATTCTCTATCAGCTCTCCAGTATCGCTATTAACAATCTTCGTTGCTTCTGGATTCTGACCGTCCGCCACTATCTTGAGTTTCATTTAATAAGGCTCCTATGCTTTTTTCTTCTTGGTCCTCTTTCAACTCTTGATCAATCTCTTGTTGCAGTTGAGAGGCTGCCCTAACAACCGGATCTACTGAATACACAATCTTTTTTTTCATAATAAACCTCTATAAAAGGAACTATAATATTATATACACAAAGGGCCACTTTTTTAGAAAGAATTATGTGTAGTAGTAGGTATGGGTTAAGCTTTGCACACAAAGGAGTTAGTCATGATTAGACACACCCTCTTCTTGAAATGGTGGTTGTTCATGAGTCTCGTACTTGCTTCTCTTCTATATATCGCAAGTGAAGGCTTATTGGGTCTGGTTTGGGAAAAAGATATAACAAAATTGAGTTTCTTGCTTTTAGCTATCTTCTCTGCAATGTCTGGATGGTGCGGCTATAAAACTTGGACTCTTAGTAAATTTCTTGACAATGGACAAACCGAAGATTATTTAGTAGAAAAAATAGAACACTTGATGGAAGTCGGCTGGTTCACCAGTGACTTGTGTCTAAGCATTGGCATGATGGGTACCGTAATCGGATTTATCATGATGCTATCGGGTTTTGCCGCCGTAGATGTAGCTAATATGACGACCGTACAAGACTTGATTAAAGGATTAGGGGTTGGGATGTCTACCGCTTTATATACTACGCTCACGGGGCTCGTATGCAGCTCCCTGTTGAAGATACAATACTTCAATCTAAGCCAAGCTCTAGATAAGGCCCGCAAATAATGAAAAGAAACTATCACACAAATCTAGCGTTCCTAGACCTCCTCTTCAATACGCTGTTGTGTTTCGTAGCTCTCTTCTCCCTTGCCTTTGTGCTTATCAACCCAAGTAAAAAAAATAAAACTGTAGATGCTAAAGCAGAATTTATAATTACTGTAATTTGGCCCTCAGAAATGGATGACGACGTTGACACATACGTAGAAGATCCAGAAGGCAATCTAATTGCTTTTAATAGAAGAGAACAAGGTCTGATGCATCTAGACCGCGATGACACTGGGGTAGCGTTCGATACGATCTCTACATCGTTCGGAATTGTAGAGTACAAAGAAAACCGGGAAATGGTAAGTATTAGAGGATATGTTCCGGGCGAATATGTAGTTAATGTTCATATGTTTACTAAAAGGGAAGATGCTGAAACTCCGGTGACGATCATCCTAGAAAAGATAAATCCGTATAGGGTAGTGACGGGGAGGAATGTCGTATTAGTAAAAGTAGGAGAGGAAAAAACGGCATTTAGATTTACGGTGAATGATGAAGGAAAAGTAATAAACACCAGCCAGCTGGAAAAATCTTTAATCACTACAAATCCCCGGCCTACTGTGCCAGGAGGGACTCCATGACAATTCCACTAGTATTCTTCAGTCTTACAGGTTTAATATTGTGGTTTATAATCGGAGCGCGGGGACACTGGGGGATTAAGGCAATTATTATCCTGCTGACGCTACATGTATGTCTATCTGTAGGGAATTCTATTCCAAACTTTGCAGGGTGGCCCTCTAATGATAAACTTCCTGCTAAATTTTTAGTACACTGGTTAGTTATTGATGAGCCCGATAAAAAAAGTGGAGATGACGGTCATATTTACATATGGGCGACCACTTTAAGTCAACAAGAAAAAGAGTTGGAAGGATGGAGACAATATTTACTATCCTTCGGTGTTCAAGACTTTACTGAACCTAGAGCTTACCGTACTCCATATAGCAGGGAGGGGCATGAAAGAGGAGAAGGGGCTCTGACAAAGATTAAAAATGGAGAACCTGTTATGGGTCGGAATAATGGTAAGGGAGGGGAAAAAGGAAAAGGAGATAAGGATGGAAAGGGAAAAGGAAAGGGGAAGGGGCCTGGAAAGGACGGTAAGGGAGAGGGAAAGGGAAGTGGCAGTTTCAGTAATAGTGATGATATAAGCTTTCACAATCTGCCTGATACAATACTGCCGGAGAAAGATTAATGAATAGAAAATGGACTGATACAGAACGAAATTTTATAGTAGAAAATGCTCATCGTCTAACTGATAGCGAAATTGCCGACAGACTTACAAGAAGTACTGAAAGAAGCATATCAATTGACGCAGTGAGAAAAACGAGACAACGTCTTGGTATTATTAAAAAAAGTGGTCGTGGTATCTGCGAACTCAGGGGGAAAGCCCATGAAAATGCTGAGCAATGAAGATGTTGCTAACTTTATTACTGTTCCCGAATGTATTACTATTATCGAAAAGTTATTCCAAAATTTAGATGTGACCTATATGCCTCCTAAGGTATATATGGATGTTCCCAACGGTGACTTCCGGTCAATGCCTGCTGTTGTTCATGAAACGGCGGGGATTAAATGGGCCGGGCTTCAATTTGATAAATCTGGTAAATGTAAAATATTTGCTAAGGTTATGATTAATGACATTCCTAGCGGCAAACTCTTAGCTATCCTAGATGGTGAGGAGTTGACTGCTATTAGGACAGCTGCTGTTACTGGAGTTGCTACCAAATATCTAGCAAAAAAAAGTAGTAAAACGGCAGCCTTCGTAGGATGTGGTACTCAAACACCTAAACAGATACAGGCAATAATGTCTGTTAGAAAGCTTGAAGAGCTGAGACTCTTTGATCTAGACAAAAATAGATCGGGAGCGCTTGCTAAACAATTTGAAAACCAAATCAAAGTAACGGTTTTTGATGATTTGAAAGCTGCATTGAAGGATGCTGATATTGTTACAACCCTAACTCCTTCGAGAACAGGTTTTGTACAAAATAGTTTCCTTCTCCCCGGATGTTTGGTGAACGCTATCGGGGCGGATGCGCCGGGTAAGCGGGAGCTTGACATTTCGGTGTTGTCGCGTGCGGGAATGATTGTATACGATGAGTGGGAACAATGTTCTCATTCTGGGGAAACTCAGTATCTTTCAGAAGCTGATCGGAAGGCGACCCTTTTTTCCCTCGGCGATATCGTAAGTCATCCTACCTGGGAATACACGAATGATGATCGCATGATGACAACTGTTTTTGATGCTACGGGACTTGCTATTGAAGATGTTGCAACGGCACGTTACATCTTGGAAAAAGTGGTCATATCATCATAAAAGTGGTCATTTGGTTTGGGGGGTGCTTATTTTGTTTGTACCCCCCCGGCAAATTGCCTATTTTATCTAGCACGCCACCCAGACTATAAAACCCCCACCTTCACATTGGGGTATTGGTGTGCTATGCTCCACCATATGCGGCCCGATATGTCGAGAAGTATGCTAGCAAACAATTCCAGTCTCAATAAGGAAAATGAACCCGGATTCCCAAAACAATTTTAACCCTATGTCGGCAAACAACTTACATCGATTCCTGAAAACTATTTTGATGTTTTTTCCCGGAATTCCTTGTGGAGATTGAGACTCAATAAGAAAATTCTGGACGTAAACCATTTGCCAGTACTAAGTTACGGAAAACCCCCTCGAATGGGGAAATTTCCTTAGGGTAGAGGGTTTACTTTTTCACGATTCACAAGGGAAAACGCAATGTGCAAAAAAGACAAAATTGGTGCTAGCATGAGTACTGCTATCAAAACTCGCGATAACATGCGTTGTCGTGGCTGTGGTGGTGGTTTCCTGTCCCCTTCGGATCTAACATGTGACCACATTATGCCAGAGTCGGCAGGTGGTAAGACGGATGCCGAAAATTTGCAGGCACTATGCTGGCATTGTAATGCTGTCAAGGGTGTTGCAATCGATCCGATAGGATGGGATTTGCCGACATGGCCAGCCATCGACTGGAATGATCCGCAAGCAGTGCAAGCAGAAGCGAAAGCCACACAAGCCAGACAGGACGAATTTCGGGCCAGGGTACAACAAGTCAAGGCCAGAGAACTACTCTACTGGCAATGCCTACGGCAAACGTGGACAGAATCGAAACATAACTGGAACGGCCGAAAATCCGCCCGAATCAGTAAACTGTCAGCCCACAAGCGGATTGCGAAAATCAAGGGGGAGAAATTTGCAGAAAAGATCAGGAAAATGGTCAGTGTGTGACCAGACGTGTCAAGCGGATGCCGATAATAGTTATAGACAAGTAAGAAACAACACAAAGGAAAATGAAATGAGAGTTACAGAAATCACACTAGCACGAACCACCCGCGTCGAATCCGATACGGATGCCTACCACATTCTATCAAACCAATTCCAGCTTGACGGCTATGTGATGCAATTCGGTAATGTCGAAGTGGTTTATGATTCGGAATGGAAAGTTTACAGGGTGCCTAGCCTGGACGCAAAACGAAATGCGTACTGTGAAAAGAAAACCCGCGATTGTGCCCGTTGGGGTTGTGAATAGTGCGGGATTGTGTTAGAATCGGATTTGTTATTAAACCAAGGAAAAAAATGATGAAAAAAATTGACGCAACGGTTTGGATGAGTGACAAGCATGATGCCAATATGGTAGGTGATCGTACCTGGATCACCATCCGAATTGGTGACCATGAAATTCTGGTGAATGTTGCCAGATGGGAGATTGACGACGCGCTGGAAGATCTGGAAGACGAAAAAGAAACGCAAACAATTCTACAAAGAATGCAAGAGAGTGACCAGTTTGAATTCCCATCCTTTCTGAATACCCCAAATAATTCTGGAAATAATGCTTGACATTCCCTGTCCATATGCTAAAATTGAGTATCACAACACTAACAAAGGAAAAACAAATGAACGATCCAACTGAATCCATCCGACGAGAAATGGTCAAAGAGATTAACGCTGTTGAAGGTAGCCGGGAGTATCTCGAAGCCAAGTATGGTAAAGTATGGGATACGAAAGAACTTCAAAAGGATT
>Ga0208684_1000823_pt1 | contig 19383 bp, 2 predicted proteins | sample MalvireepMed_b05_FD_184245 | JGI IMG/M metagenome (GOLD analysis project Ga0208684, IMG submission 184245) | Marine viral communities from the Global Malaspina Expedition - Malaspina viral metaG DeepMed_b05 (SPAdes) (version 2) | ecosystem: Environmental > Aquatic > Marine > Oceanic | place... | reverse complement strand
AGACGCAGTTCCTACATTGATGGCTACTGATGGTGGTGAAGTCACAGCGGCCGACCTCAACGGTAAATCGTTCTCTATACGAACTACGCATCAAGCGAACACGGGCGCTACCGCAATTAAAGTATTGTTTGATACAAGCACAGGGTCGCATAGCGCGGCTACTAATGTTCTAACTGTCGGTCTAAGCGCTGCCGCTGATACAGGCGTCAGTATCGCTACCATACTCGCCGCGGCGTTCACCGGCCACGGTGGCGCGTTCTCCCCCGCTATCACCTCCACTGGTGGGACTGATTTTGGGGACCCTGCCGCAGATTCTGCATTTACTGTCGCGCTCACAACAGGTGCTAATGAGGGTCTCGGTAACTGTAAAATTGTGCTAACCCAAGCAGAGATAGGGGCGAGTGGTAATAGCGCTACACCTTTCTTTTGGACAGACGATGCAGAAGAGCATCCCGCATCACCAAGCGTGCAAACTTTCAGTAATGGGACAAACACCCATTCGTGTCGTAGCGCGGCGGACAAAATGCAAGACTTGATTGCCAATGTCTCTAACTCTAATGTCGGTGGAGCGGTCGGTAGCGCATTCAACATCATGGGTGGTGTAGCGGATAGAGGAGGCTGGGACAGCGATGTATCGCTCAATTTACATGGTAGCGCTGACGACTACATAGTCGGTTTGCAGATTCCTTACAATTCGTTACTACACGCTCCTGTGGATGCCTCTTTGTTACCTAATGGATACGGCACACGCAATTTTATGATTGTCACCGGCCTTACTTCACCCGATGCTCAAAACGCGCAAGGTAACGCCAATCCCGCTTCTGTCAAGTTTGATTCACGCGATTCCTCCACGGGTATTCGCGGCACTGTGACTCAGTGCAATTTCACCTACAACGCATCGGAGACAACCTATGCCGCAGAAATTACCTTCCAACCAATAGACAAGATTTTCGGGTTGTGATACTATAACACTAATCGGTAAGACAAGCAACGCGCTGTTCTTCAACGGTGTTGCTGACGGTATCGTAGTTCCTCAAGCCGGTTTTGAGCGAACGGGCTTGTCTCTCTCTAACGGAGCGCGGTCGTCCGGTACAACAACAGGACAGGCTAACGGCTTTTCGCGTACATACAAAAGAGATGTGTCGCGTGTCCTTAACTCGTTCAGCATAGAAGCATGGGTAGCGCCCGACCACGGTGGAGTAGTGGCGGTCAAAGCCGACCTGTTTGAATTACGAATCGGTGGAGTAGGAGCACCACGACCGGCTGAGTTCTCCGTGCATGTACAGGACGCGGATATTGGGAAACAGATTTTTCGGGCGGTCAGTGCTGAACCGGTCATAGCAGGTAGTTCTCGTGTCGGCTGGAACGGTCTTGTCTATCCGCGCGACAACGCATCGTTCATGGCATCCGGTAACTGTCTCAACGAAGAGGGGCGTGAATTGCTGCATGTTGTCGGTTCGTTTGATGGGAAACTCATTAAACTTTATGTCAATGGAGAATTGGTCTCTTCAACGAAATTGGACAAAACATACGCGCTCAAGATGAACGAGAACGATTTGTATATCGGTGGGCGCGGGGGCGAGTTCCGAGGTTACATTGAGTCGGTTCATTGGAGAACAGGCATAAGTGAACAAATCACGCCCGAACCGCTACTCAGTAGTAGCGATACAATCGGCCTATGGCGGTTTGAGGAACCAGCAGAAGTAGACCAAAACGATTTCTTTATCGCTACTAATGTCGCTGAGGGTGCTACTACAATCAATGTAGGGGCCACAGGCGCGCAGGCTCTGTATGAGGCCATTACAGGTAAAGACAAATCCACTTTTACAACAACGCTCAATGTAGCGACAGACTACGGTCTCGGTAACTACCAAGTATCAACACCAACAGGCTTGCAGTCTCTCGCTCATACTCCATTCAACCTGCTCATCAATCCAACCATTTGTGATACTAAAACAGGCAAGGCTAACCTCAGCCCGCCGGAGCGTGTGCGTCTACTCAATGTAGCGACCAATGGCGACCTCACAGTGAACAGCGTCCATCTTGATTTTGATACTCATGCCACTGGCGCGCGAGGTGTACTACACGCTCGTACTGCATTCGTGACAGCCACCAATCTCGCTAATGACAGCCTCGTGGTGCTCGTCAAGGGAGACCTGTTAGTGGATAGTGGTACAGGCGCGCCTTACCGACCACCGGGCCTCGGCTCACAGATGATTGACAGGACAGGCCAAATGGTAATAGACGAATCCGGTAACCTAAATCACGGAATAATATACTCACGCTTTCTCTCAATCGGTAAAAGCGCAAACCCGTTTGATGCGGCGGCGTGGCCTACCGCTCTCAAAGACCAATTCAAAGAAGGTCACACTGCGCGCCATAAATATAACCAGCGTACAGGTCACCCATTCTTACGAGTGTTCCCACCCGCGCACGAAGAAATAGTAACTAAAACCGTTGATGGGGCGAGCGATAGTTTCAGCGCATTTTTTGACGGACAGTCAATCGGTCTGAAAGACCAAGTACCAATTAACACCCAAGTATCATTACATCGCCAAGCGTTCATCGGTCCTGTTGAATCGTTGGTGACAAGCAGTACAGTGACAGAAATCACCGAAAGCGGGCATACCGCTGGTGCTACAAGCGCTGAACATAAAAGGGAGATTATCGCAATCGGCGGTCCTAATTTTAATGTCCGTCCGTTCTTACTGAAAGGTCACGCGGCTGAGGCTGTATTGGCTACTGATAATGTCTACGACTTGCATTTGGCACCGGAGACCGAGTCGCGTGTGGCTATCCTCCAAGTGCCGTCTCTCGCCCCTAATGCGGCTCCCTATGTCCAAATCCACTACAACGCGATAGACCTAACCGGTGGCAAGATGGGCGGCACAGGAGCGATGTTACTGATTGAAAAGACTGTGCCTGCCGGCGGGTCGGTCATAGGCGGGTCAAGCGTGGCTGCTCATATTGCGGCCGCGATAGCAGCAGGGCTGACTATTCATTCTCCCGGCGGTATGATGCTCATAAGCGAAGAGACCGCAGGCGATGGTCACGATGCTCTCAAACCTCACCGATTAGTGGGTGATAATACAGGCGGTAGACAATACGAGATTGAACTTGACGAGAGTTTGATACCCTCAAACCATACACCTGTCGTAGTCGGTGACCCCGGTCGTAGACCACCACAAGGTATTGATTCTTCACACTCGCTTGACCCTACTCATGCTTCGGTCTATAATCGCGTGATTATGCGTATGCAGAACCGCGCTATACCCGACCCTCCGGTAGGCACCGCGCCTACTTACTATCGCCAACCCCCTGCTGTTGACAACGATAATACAGCCGGCGCTTTTGATGTTGGTGCTACGAATCAGTCTACTCACGCTAACGAAGTATTTGATGTGATTGACAACTATCGTGACCGCGGCAACCATGTACTGATTCTCCAACCGTCTAATCGTAACCGTGTAATGCAACTCGCAAAAGCGGTGGGCAAATCGGATACAGGGGGTGACCCATCGTTTGTGTCGCTTGAGTTCCTACAAGCACGAGGTAGAATAACCGCTATTGAGAGTGGGCAGGGGGCCACCGGTCGCCAAGTAGTGATTGAGTGTCGCGGTCTTATGGACGATGTTAATGTCAGCGCTGACTTATTGGGGGATGGTTCGCCCGATTCTCACCCTATCAAAGAGATAGCGCCGGGTGCTCCTGTAGTCACGGTCACGCTTGGTGGGCCGGGTCAAGGTGCAGTCAATACTAAACCTACTTTTGACCCTTCACCACTCAGTCGTCTCGGGTGGTCTACGCGGCGCGATTGCGCTGCTCGTGTATCAGTAGTTGGGGCACCTGCTATGCCCAATTCAACTATAACAGTAGTTCCTTTGAATAATAACAGTACATCACTCATAGCATGGGGGACCTACTGTTTCCCCGAAGTGGGGCGCGTGTATCTCGCTAATGGCGCAAGCGCGGAATATGTGAGTAAAACACCTGCGACTTTCGCGTTCCCTTCTGTCCCCACAGTAGGTACCGGTGTATATCTCAACGCTGATGGTAGCGAATCCGCCACTTACACTATTTGGGTTGCTACTAATAATGTAGTTCCCGGCACGCAATTTTTCGTTGATAATTTGTTTGATGACGGAGCATTATGTAGCGATGGAACGACCGTCAATGACCGATTGTTTCAGTCACTGCGTAGCGTGAATCACGATTACCAACTCGGTACGCAGTACGCTTCAACTCGCGCGCTTGTGGAAATCCCAGTATTCCCTTACCATTTCTTTGAAGATAGAGATAGGGGTATATTACCGGGACCGGACAACTCGCTGAAATTGATGCTTGACGCCACGATGACTGCGCACACTTGGAACCCTAATCCTGTTGGGCGCCGTTGCCCCGATTACGCGCCCGCTGACCGAGAGGTTATGGGAGCCTATCATATCAATTGGATTAACGATAAGCATGTGAAAGGCACAAGAATATCTCGCCCGGTGAGTATTAGCGATTACCGAGTATATGTAGATGAAGGTACAATTTTCCCCGATTCAAGTAATTACAGTACAGGCACAGGCGAAGTGCGAGAGATGGACAATTCCTTGCGACAACGGCGCGCATTTCTCGCCAACGGCGAGTGGTGTACATATCGTAATGACCCTACTGTGGATGGTTATTTACAGATTGATATACTTGGTGGTGTTACCAACGGGATGAGTAAAAACTTCCTAAAACACGCAGAAATAGGTGTTTATATTGGACCCGGTGGCGCATTTATTGATGATAATATACCTATTATCGGAGATGACGAATATAGTAAAACCACTAAGCGTGAGTTTCGCCGCCCGTATTATTACGACCGGGCGAATGTACAGACTCAAGGCGGGAATGTAGACTACGGCCTACGACAATATGTCAGCGCTGTTGAGTTCAAAGCAGGGCCACAAGAGAACCCTCACTTACCGCGTATTAAGAGCGGGGGGCAAAAGTTCACAGTAACTACTAACCCCGGTGGCGCTATCTATTACGCAGAAGATTCAGAGAGTATTCAATTCTTCTCGTGGGTTGAGGCCACACTTTTGTACGGAGGGGTATATACATACGCTTGTGTGAATGAATCAACCGGCCGTACTTACAGTTTAACAGTTGACCCTAATGCTACTGTACATAGTTCTGCCACAGAACTAACCATAGTCGCTCACCCTGTTCTTGATTCCGGTGCGCCCGGTATATCAATAGGAGACATATTCACAATCAAATCAGTTCACGCTATATCGGCAACGCAATTCCCACAGAAAATGGAAGACGGGCTATGTAACGCTACTTGGAATAACCCGTTCGCGCCCGGTGGATTGCGTCAAGGTGACACTGTTTGGATGAATATGCAGTACACTAATCCGCATGCGGTGGAAGGTGTGTTTGCCAAATCACGCGGTGTGTTGAACGAGTTTGAGGTGTGGAGCGGATTCAACAGCGGTCGTACTAATGCTGGTGTTGAAGCCCGCAATACAGTCTATATGGAGAACTTTCTCATTGGTGATGACTGCCTTACAACTGCGCGTAACTATGCTCAGCATGTCAATAAAACCATTGAACTTAATTGGACAAATCTCGGGCGTAGTGATGCCGCGCCTGTTGTAGCGTTTGTTGACCCGTATCTATCCACACAGGAGCATGCCCGAGTTCTGCTTTATGATGTCGCGCATGACCGCGAAGCAGTATGTTTCCAAGACTTGTGGATGCAAGTTCAATCAAGCCAGCGTGAAATGAAAGTCAAAGACCTTGATGTAGCCAATGGGTTCCGCACGCAACGCCGAGACAGGGGCGTGACCAAAAGTTTCGCATTAGCAGGGGTGACAGACCTTTTCGCGCCCGGTGGTGTTGATACTATATTGGCTATTGACGGGAAATCCGAGTTCATGGAAAGCGCTTATTCCCACTACTCTTGGTATCATATCAATTCACCTTTCAATGATGTTTTCAGTGTCTTAGCGGCTGTTGCGAAGAATCGGCAGGCTCCTAATTATTTGATAACTAATGATACTGCTGACGCGTGCCCGACACCGGGTAGTATTGACCGCACAGAGAACAGTGTGTGTTGCCCGGGTTCGGCTACTGACAGGCACGCGCGCAGTCTTATTTGGTACTCAACAGACCCGTGGACATCAATAGAACAAACACCAATTTACAAAACATTGAATGATGCGGCAGACGCTTATCCGTTCCAATCCACATTCTTTGATACACCCGAAGGTACTCGCTGTATCCCTACATTCCTCGCGCTGAAAGGTAAGCGGACGACTAATCTTGACCTTGCTAACCATTCAGAAGCGCGACTCAAACACTTACCGCATTGGACGGAAATGGATTTCGTGCGTAGGCTCAAGTTAGACTTAGGCGAAGTGGGAGTGAAAGAGGGTGTCACTGATATTGAAGCGGCGGCTCGTGAAGTTGTCCGTCTCATCAACCAAGCAGGGGCACCAAACGGTCGTAGCAACCAACGCCGACCTGCCGACCAGTACCCCGGTGAGAGCGAACGATTTGATATTACTAAGCAGGGCACAAACCGTTCCGCTAACAGCCCCGACACCGAACAAGAATCAGACCCTACTGCGCCTCACCATAAGGCTGATTTCGCAGTGACAGGTAGTACTCACGACCCTGCGCCATTTTGGGACGATACCGCGTTCTCGTCCTTTGACCGCGGTAGTCACATGGGGTACATGCGAGCGCATATCGGGCGAGTGGTGGAAGATGTAGACGGTGTTGAAGGATTCACGATAGTTATTCACTCTACTGTACCCGGCGCGAGCGGTCGCAATTTCTGCGTGTGGCTTGACAACAGTAAGGCGCAGTCGCCTTATCGGCCTCAATTCCTTGTCGGGCACGGTGGCAGGTTCCGTAACTTTTGGTGTCAGCCGGAAGAACTGCTCGGTGAAAATATGCACCCTGCCCCGATGCCGATTAACAAACAAGGGCGACCATTCGCCCCTATCACAACCCTTCGCGAATACTTACCACCGGAAGAGACAGGTGACATTTTCTCTTCTAACACATATCTCGGTTTTGGTGATGAATATAATGGGCTACCAAGCCCGACAGGTGCTACTATATTAGCAGGCGCAGGTACGCTGAATACCGAAGTGCCAAGTGGTCGCTCATCTAATACTAACTATGGCGAATCGTTTGAGAGCCAACAAGAAAACCGTACGCTAATTGAAGGTCTCCGTGTAGGGAGTCGCGCCCGCTCTCGTATCAATTTTGGTGGGATAGTAGCAAGCGGTGTGCCCGGTTGGTCTCCCGATGCTGGTCGCTGGGGGTTCGGTATTGAGAACAATGACACAGCCCGCTATACTACTGTTTATGGTAGACCTACCGGTGCGATAGGCAGTTATTCTGACTATGTGCCGACCAATGAAAAAGACGACAACATGGGTGACAGAACGCTTTACGGTCTACGATTCATTGACCATCTCGGACGCAGGCACACGCTACGCCTGTTGTACAAACAGTACGGGCAGAAGTTCGCGAACGATAATACAAAGTTACCCGCTTCTATTGACAACGAAGTGATGATTTGGTTTGACGACCGCGATATCGGTCAAGGTGGATTCACTCTCGGTAAAAACATGGGCGGCACAGGAGACCCCGCAGGGCGTATCACAACCGGATATACTGGCACGGCTCAAACTTGGAAAGGTAACGAGTTCCGTGGCGCGCATATCCCCGAAGGAGGTTACGCTGTTAGTATTGACCAACCTACATCTGACACCGTGCTCTCTTTACGCACAGGTGATGGGTATTATAATGACGGTATTTGGCACGATTTACCCGATAATGTTGATGTTCTCGGATACCTCGGGTTCCCCGATAGCGGTATGATATGGGTCGCCCGTCCCAGCACCGGTACCATAGATAACATCGGTTATGTATTCCACTATACACACCGCACTCACAGTATCCGAGGAGCCGACCATTCATTTTATGGTGTCAGCGAACCGTCATCTACAACATCTCTTACTACTCTATTTACTGGCCCTAATCAATGTGGTCCGACCTCAATTACTAACTTCCGGTCTCCTGTTATTATTTCGCCCACGCTTAACCAAACCACACTCGTCACTGACGAACTTATCGCGGCTGCTGTGGAACATGCTATGAGCATAGACCCTAACGAAGATTCAATAGAAGAAACTTCGTTTGACTGTACAGCGATGTTCGCGCCCGATGGTCGCACTTTCGGTGAATGGGGCGTGTCGGAATCCGCTATTCGTGTTAAGGCGTTCAGTGAAAAGCATGAGGTTATCCCGCTCAGTGACCTGTTTGAGGTGGACAGGCGGCCGGATTTGGGGATATACGCAGGGTGTATAGATTCACCCGCAGTAGCGTCTTTTACAAGTGGGGGTTTTGCTACAGCATTAAATGACGACCTCGGTGGATTATCAATTGCTGATGTGAAATTGAGTAAGCAGTTAGATGTAGGCTTTCTCCCGCGCACTGTTCTCCACATATCCACCAAATATCGCGGCACCAATGCTAACACAGCCACGCCTGTATTGATTGACAGTCACGATAATATCGTGGATACTACAAAATGGCGCGATAATCTGCGCGGTACTCTGTACACTCGGTTTGCTGGTGACCATATCACACCCGCTGTTGAGAACCCAATGTTTGAAGTTGAAGATGGGTTTGCGAGGGGTCCTACTCAAACTTCTGTCACAAGCCGTTGGGATTTGTACCTCAAAGAACAACCGAGTGCTTCTGCCGCCGACCCCGGTATGAGTTTATTTTGGCTATCACCTGTTGGGCGTTATGGGTACAATATCACAGCGCCGGGTACACATAACCCTGTTGCTCTTGATTTCACTAATGCCGTAGACCTGTCATTCGCTCCTCTCGTTCGTATTTGGTACAATGACGAAAACTCGTTCCTTTGCGAGCCTCTCGCCGCCCAAGATTCAGCAGGTAGTAGTTTCCATCACATCGCTCGTGTAGACGACCGTACAGGTATCTATGACGACAGCCCGACAGGGACAGTCACCACTACTAATCTCATGGCCGAACTGTTGCCGGGGCCGGGTGGTACGCATAGCACCCAAGACGCTCTTCTCTCTAAGTGGGCTGAGACTGACCGTTCGTATTTCTTTGCGGGAGCGCGGCTATCCGGCTCCCCATACGGGCAACCATTTACCTATTTCCGAGGTGGGCGTGATAGCCCCGACCATAGCGTTCCACTCTATTTCGGGGGCGGATTCAGCGGTGTCGTGCTTGATGTCAATGACGGGTCAAAGAACGACTACTCGTCATTCTACACACACCCGTATAGCACAGGCCCAACAGGGACAGCGGGTATTCAGCACGCTAACGAAATCATGGGGTCTCATGCTATCCTTGATACTGCGGCCCTGCTTGCGATGTTCCCCGGAACCCCCATGCTTGACCAGCATAAAGGGGAAATATCACCCCCATTCGCTAACCAACAAATGATTTTGACCCCCGATATGGACGGGCAGGCTAACGACAGTAAGCACGCCTCTACAGGGCTGAACACGATGGCTTACGGTAATGTTGATGTCACACGACCCTCACCGGTAGTGCTCCGCTTCGCTCACCCTCACGCTCGGTATTCTGATACACCGCAGGCGGACCCACCGCAAACCACCTATGTCGTGTTCGGTCCCGGTCAATCGTTCCCGAAACACTGGGCGAGTGAGGCTGCCGAGAACGCTGTAGAGCCGTCAGTAAAGTTCTCAGTTGCTGGCGTGCACGGTGTAGCAGGGGCAATAGGGCGAGTCTATGACACAAACTTAGGGGCCGGTACTTTCTATGCGACAACGCGTACAGGTGCATATCACCCGAACGAGATTTCTCACGGTAACGCTACTGCATGGGCAGGTAAATCTCGCACGGGTACCGACCAATACTTACCACCTGTGAGGGCATTCACCGCTCTTAATGTCGGCGCGTTCAGAGCATTCGTGAATTGGGAGACAGCGCACGGGTTCCCGCATAAGAATTACAACCAAACCAATGAAGGTAATGTACTCTATTCGGGCGACCATTTCAGCGGTAGTAATCTATACGGGTCTGTGGGTTACGCCCATCCGTTCTATGACTACACACACCTCACTGATGTTCCAGCGCATACTACTGAAATTGACGCTAACATGGTTTGGCACATGGACGGTGGTTATCCCGCAGGTGGCAATTTCTTAGACAACTGTATCAGAATGAATCCTGTTCATCCCGCAACAGGTAATGTAGTAGCATCACGCCAACTATTCGCAGCAGCGGGTACCAAAATCGGGGACAATGCTACCATCTATCGTGGATGCGCGCAACTCGCCGCTACTTACGACCTCAATCTCAATTTAGACGAGGCTACTGAATCCGATATTATGGTTGTTGACGCGACACGCGTGCAGAACGCAGAAGAACTCGCCACGGTTATCGCATCGGCTGTCAACACCTATCCCGGCTCCGGTGCGCTGAAAGCGCTCGGTGGCACCTTCGCTCCGTCATTTGGTAGTTCTCATCAACAGGATAGGTATTCGTGGGTGGAACTTGGAGTAGGGGAATATGTTGATACACCCACCCCAAGTGGTAATTTCTCCATAGAAATAGACCATGCGGTGGGTGGTTATATCCCCGATACTATCCCCGCCTACGGGCATCTACGGCTTGTAGACGCTACACCGCAAGCAGGTTCCACCGATAGGGGATTCTATGGCAGATACTACGGTGTGCATATTGACCACGCTACGCCCGAATATGCTTTCTATCTTGACGCTAATCGCAAAAGTAACGCGCGCGTGTTAGAAGACCCCACTGTTACAGGGTCCGCTGCTGCTACTTTGCCGGGTGGTAGAACATACAAAGTCTATGTTTGGACAAAGGCGGGTAACCTGCGCTGGTCTAATGGCGCGCAAGAGGTGCTAAACACAGCAACCGCGTATGGTGCTTATGGCTCCACTCGTGATAACACAGTTTGGGACCATTTCGCGGCTACCCAAGTTCATTTTAACGGTGCTGTAAATGCTGTGGATAGGACACGCCCCATCGGTGGAATCGGTTGGGCCGGAGAGAGATACTCGTACCTAAACAGCCTCCCTCTCATCAACCCCGATGCGAGCAAAGCCATAGGCGCGGGTAAAGGCGCGTGGCATTCCCTGCTCGGATTTAGCCCTTATGGTGCGTCTAATGTCTGTCATAGCAAATCGGGTGTATTGGTACCCCCCGATTTGAATGCTGGTGATGGCAAAGTGCAGTTCACCCCTATCAATTCGGATTGTCCAAACGGGATGCACCCGCGTCACTATGTTGTTATCGGGTACGAAAGCGAATTGCCACTCGTGGCAAAGTTTGACCGAGACGGGGTTTCCTGTACAGGCGACCTACTCTCGTACAAATGGGGAGCCTCGGGCGCAGGCACCGCGCCTCAAATGGGCACTACTCTATGGGACGCTGATTTGCATAACGCTGACCGATATACTGCACCGGCTCACGGTGGGCCGAACATTGAGGCTCTATGGGCTGACGGCGCGGACCCGCCTGCTACTACCAGCGAGGCGGTCAATCCGTGGAATGATGCCGTTACTCAAGGTAACGATTTGTACCAAATGGATTCGTGCCTATTCCCAACAGGCGACCTGTTCTTTGATACTGACATCAATCCCGGCGCGCTATTTTATGCTGATGATGCCATACAAGGTATCAGCAATACACCACTCAAACGAACTTGCGCAGGTACAGAAGTGACAGCAGGTGCAGTAAAAACAATCAGTCTTACTGCCGGCGGAACTGGTTATACAGGCGCTGGTGGTGTTGCCACTACAGGCGGTTCGGGTACCGGTCTTACAGTAAATACAACTACCTCCGGTGGGGCGGGAACTCCAGTCACAGCAGTTGTTGTCAATGTAGGTGGTGCCGGTTACAAAGTCGGAGATGTTGTTACAATATCGGGTGGTGGTGCTAACGCGACTTTTACAGTCACTGCTTTAATCTCTCAAACTGTCGCTGATGTATCACCTTTCTCCTTTTGGAAAAACCTCTCAGCCGCGTGGAACTTTAGCGCACAGCATGTCGTTTGGAAGAGAATGGACGGAGGCAACCTATCACTACCAGCCAGCAACGCCCGCGGGTTAGGCGCGGTTCCGTTTATTACTCGCGTGAAGGCAGGCGCCGCAGTTCTCACAGGAGAGAAATTGCTCGGCAATAACCGGTTCTCATTTGAGACTACCAACGCCGCGATGTATCCAATCATCCAAGCACAGGAACTTTCCCATCCACAGGTCGCTGAACTGTTCCCGTTTGAAGTACGGAATGTGTTAGAAATACCTAACGAAGAATTACAATTTGAAAGAGTGAGCGTTCTTGATGACACCGGCCAAGAGCATGTTATAGAAGGCGGGTCGCCGTTCGGTACAATCATTCGTGACTTTGATTTGGTTAGCGACCGCGAAGTTGAGGGTCTCGCGCCGGCCGAAGCGGGTAGCGGTAATTCTCCGAATATGCGCATTCGGTTGCCGGATGCCGACACTATACCCGGCAACATCGTTGTCCGCTCGGGCTTTGATAGACTACAGGCGTATCAAAACGAGAGCATCGGTACAGGTGGTCTGCAACGGCTTGGTGATGCAGAAGACCTCGTAAAGCGTTCGTTTGACAATACCAACCCCGGCCCGAGAGCATGGCCTACTTGGGAGAACAATGCGTGGGATAACATAGATAGTGACCCCGATAACTTCCCCGACAATACGCCTAACGGATGGCGAGATGCTACAGGAGACGCGCCGTTACGGACAACCTATGAGCCTCACGACCGAGCGTTATATTTCCATGTCACTAAAGTCGGTCATACTCATACTGAACGAGAACCTGCTCTCTATCATACTCACGATTTTGCAGGCTCGTCTATCAATATAGGAGTAACGAGTAACCCCTTGACAGTCGGTAGCACTACAGCAACAACCATTGTTTGTGATGGCGCTGAAACTATTGACCGGCGCATTTGGCTTGCTGCGAGCGAGCAAAGTAGCGGTCGGTGGTTCTTATCCATCAATGGGCAAATCGCGTCATATACAGGCGTAACACTACCACGCACTTTCACCGGAGTTGTATTCACTCCCGGCTTTAGCGCGGTCGCTGGTAATAGCATCAAGCCATCATTCTTCATACCTGCCGGTAGCAACCGATTTTTCGCCGCTCGCCGTATGCGAGACCATAGCGAAGTCAGCGGTGAATCGCCCGACATGCCTCTCACCAAATGGTACGATGTTGCAGGGGCAAGAGGAGGTACACGAACACCGGCCCAACTACTCAAAGCCGCCACGCTTACACCGATGCCGATACCGCGCATGGGCCACCATTTCGTTACGCCGACAATGGCACTACTGCCCGGCCATTTCGCTCACCCGTTGTATCAGCGGCTATACACTAACCATTACGCTTGCAGTACAGCGGCTCACTCAACAAAGGAAGCGGCGCTATCCGGTCTAACAGGTAGCGCTCTCACCGATGCTCTCAAGGAGTTACCTGTTCGTGACCCTGTTCTGTGGTTCTCAAGTCTTACAGCGAATTATCCACCGTCTGATATTCACGGTGGGGCGTTCACCCTACTCACCGAGACCAAGATACGGTACGATGGTTACGGTGTTCTCGCGAGCGATGGTGTCGCTGGCACGCAAAACAGCAAAGGTAGCCACCGAATCTATTTGGAAGCCGCTAAGGATTACACGCTCACGCCTCATTTTCCCGACCCGTTAGAGGTCGGCGCGTATCAGATAGTGATACAGCCGAATGTCTATGCTCAGCAACTCGTTGGTTACCACTACAACACAGACGCGGTAAGCGATGCCGCGCCATTCAATCCAGCAACTAACGCTTTCGTCACACGCAAACCATTCCTCACCGGCCAACAGGTAGTGACCGTCATCGGTATTGATGACGATAACGCGCAAGCGAACGGCGCAATCGGGTTGATTCTCGCGTCTGCTGTCGCTGCTGATGTGCGTGGCTGTGAAGTATATCTCAATGAAATGATGCTTGATATAGACCAAGCGCCCGGTCAGCAGTTCGCGACTCTACCGCCTCTCGCTACTTTCAACCCGCTCGGTGTCAATGAGAGCAGTAGCCCACCATTCACTCGCCGTAGTTTGCCGTATCACCCCGGTATGTTCCGGCGCGCTACACCCGGCTATACGCTGACAGTACCGTGGTGGGCTAACACCCTCAAAGACCCGTTCAGTGTCACCGCAGTATCAGCGTGGAAGAGAATAGAACATTACCACCCGGACGATTACTACCACTTCTGTCGTAGTACGCTCGGTGCAGTTAGTAGCCAAATCACGCTTGCTGGTTACCCGACTCACTTTTACGATGCCTATACAGGAGACTACAGCGCGTTGTCGCCTGTCTGTACAGTCATCAGTGTAACTTCGGGTGCGAATCGTGTAGTAGTAGACAACAACGACCTATTCCCATTAGTCGGAGCAGACTATTACAATATGCTATTAGAACTGGAAGCAAGAGACGGACGCAAATTATTCGCTGTCTATAACCATCGCGGGTACACAAGCGGTGGTGGGGCTGGTCTTGGTACTGAGAACACAAGTCGGTTTGAAGGAGTCGTGCCATCAGACGCGGCATTTTGGACAGAAGCGGTCGCTGGTGCTAAGTTAAGACTGACAGGGGCGTACAAGAATACTCTCGCGGGTGAAGTCTACACCGAATCAAAGATGAGTGTCGCGACTCGTAACTTACCTCAACTGCTTCACGGTACGCGTGACACTAACAGCCTGCACATGGCTGACGCGTATCTTGTCAAGTGGCATCCGAACCTCGGGCGACCCTATACTTTCCATTCAGACAGTAGCAGGGCTAACCCCGATTCGCCCGCTTTCCTACAACAACCGCTGAACCATCTCCCCGAATACTTTGAGACAGTTCATTATCACGAGTTCACCTACGCTGCCAGCAACGGTCCATTCGGTTTGCGGATGAAGACTACAAGCACTAACCCCGGCACAGGTGCCCCTGTTAATCCCGAGAGTCTCCATGCGAGCACTTCGGCAGAAGGTGGTACTGATGGGGTCGCATTCCATCTCTCTAACTATTGGCCGGGCGGTAGCCGATACGGTGCCCATGCAACCCGACTTGACCATTGGGGCGATGTGTTCCGAGGTTGGGGAGACCAAGACCTACAAATGGGTAACTGCAAAGCATGGGTAGCGACAGGCAGTGTTACCGCTTTGGGTGTAACAGCAGGCGGTAGCGGTTACACTGCTGCTTCGGGTGTGGCTACTACAGGTGGCACAGGTTCCGGTCTCACAGTCAATACTACAGTAGCGGGAACCGCAGTTACAGGCGCGGCAATTAACGCCGCCGGTACTGGATATGTAATAGGTGATGTGGTAACAGTAGCAGGTGGTGGCGGTAATGCCACTTTGACTATAGCAGCAATTGATGTCCATGCCACAACAGTAGGACAAAGTACGGTAGCAGCAGTATATGCTGTCGGAAATGCAACCTACGCGTATCATCGTAACTACTGCTTCGGGCACCGCTTCGCAGTGCGACAACCGTACAATAGACCGAGGTGGGCTATTACAGTGGCTAAAGGGATTGGGGAAGCCTTTGACTTTCCGCACGGTGGGTATGAACACGGGCCGCTTGTACAACACGACCTCGGGTCATGGACATACGAAGGTGAAGGTGGTCTTGCAGACCAAGCGATTACTGCCACCAATACCGGTATCATGGAACAACAGACTAACGCGAGCGCGTTACTCGGTTCTGATGTGCGCGGCCACCAAGTGAGATATTCAGACGGTAGGAGAATGACACGCCCGTTCGGCTGTGCTGTTCGTAACATTGTCAATCCAATTACCGCAAAGCGAATGCACCCCGGCGATTTCTTGGTGGGCAGAAACTCCATCATGAGTACCGACAAGCGTAACCTCGCGCCGGGTATAATGTTCTATGTCATTGATTGGTGGGGTAATACCACAGGTGAAGAGGTGCGTAAGTTCCCTGTCCGCGGATTCGGTATTCGCCCGTCTTGGGACGCCGAGGAATCTTATGCCCTACAAACCACCAACCCGACTACCGCGTTACTCTATCGCGACCGGTCTCACTTCACTCTCCCGTCAGCAGCAGAAGGTACTGACAATCGTACTAACCGGGGCGCGGGTGCGGAAGACCTCGTTGATTGGTTCAACCCTGCGAAAGCCATGCGAGTAGGTAGCAGAAGCGATGGGCGTGGTTGCCGATGGCCGACAGCGTTCAATGAAAATGTGTTACAGGCGGTCAGTATTCCTATCCGCCCTGTCGGCATGGTTCTCTCTCACCACACGGCCGAACCACCGTTCACAGTGGGGCTACTTCGCCCCACTAATTCGGCTATTACTGATACAGATATACCGGTGGGAATCAGTCGCAGGCTTGGTATTAACAAGGCCGATGGGTTGCTCAAACCCGAAGCGATGACCGGTCAAAATGTAGAGCAGGCTGAGGCAGACTTCCTGTCCGGCGGCGCGTTCATCCAAGAAGCGATTTCACGCATAGCCCCTCGTATCGGTCTTGATGCTATGACTGTCAGTGAAGCGACAGGGGACGCTGACCGGTCGTATGTCGTGCAAGCGACACAGGCAACCAGTTTGCATACCGATAGAAGTGTCGGGCAACGCTACATCGTGGCTGCTGACTACGACCTCACCTCGCTTGATTTCAGCACGGACACTGACGACATCATGCAACTCTCGCTCACTGATGGTATCAACCCTCTCGGCGGCTCGTATATCCTTGACCTTGAGAATTACATGGAACCTGTGAGTGATTCTAATTGGGGTCGCTCCGGTAAAGGAGCCGGACAGATTACCAGCAACCCGTACCAAACTAACACACATAATCCGTTCTCGGGTGGCGGCACTCGTACGAATACGACCGATAAAACACTGAGATTGCTCTTGCGACCAGTACGCGTATTGGACCACCGCTACCTTGAGATTTTCAGACACGCTCGCCGTGTGGCTGGCGGTAGCCCTCAAGACGCCAAGAACTACTACACCGCTACAGCGGGCGGCCGCTACGGTGTGTTCGTGTATGATGCGCCCGGAGCGAGAATGGTGGATTATGTACTGACTTCTGTACCGTCCCCAACCAATCCACCATACGCCCCTGTCTATTATGTAGACCCGGCAGTGAGCCTAAGCGCTCCCGCCAGTGACGGCCTGCTCATACCCGGCGCGCAGTCGGTAGGCTTCCAGCAGTCGCTGAAACAGACAGTCGCCCGACTCATAGTCAGCGCTAACACCTTGCAGCATTACAGGTCAGACGCGCCGCGCAGACAGGCGATTGTGTCTGACAATGACGATGTTGTGGTTCGGCCGGATTACACCGTTCAGCCGAGATACAGCCAATCCACCTATCCCGGTGCTAAGTTCAATACTGACGACCATAGTGGCGAGGTTAGTGCAGACTACTCGGAGGTGAATAATTGAATCCAATAGATGCCGCTTGGCGCGTGTTGAAAGAAGAGCCACCCACTCTACCACCAGTGGCACCGGACACTCTACCACCAGTGGCACCGGCGCCGGAGGCAATAGAAGACCCAACCCATCTTGGTATTATCGGCTCGCGCAATTTGGCTGATTATGATTTGTTCAAAGACAAAGTAGACGAATGGGTACAACAGAACGGTCGGCCACACAGCATCATCTCGGGCGGGCAACGCGGTGCGGATACTTTCGCGCGAATATACGCAGAAGAAAACGAGATACCGTTCACTGAACATCACCACAATACCTATCGCCACATGGGTAGCCCCCGAATGTATCATCACCGGAATCAATTAGTGGTGGACGACTCTACTCATTTACTCGCATTCCCTTCACGCTACGGGAGAGGTACACAATCTACTATGCTACGAGCCGACAAAAAAGGTATTCCTGTAACACATCATTTTGAGGAGGACATGTGATGGCATATACAGCACCAACACCCGGTGTGCTACGAGCATACTCCATTCGTGGGCGTCTTGATAATGTACAGGATACGGTGAAATCCAGCATTGAAACGCCGGTATTCGTAGATAATGCGGTGCTTCACGCCGAATATGTGCGTACCGATGACACTACAACATTCCGCAAACAGCAGGTTAAACCACCCACGCAAAGCGATTTTCAGATGACTCACGACAGACTGTATCGGTACACGGAAGAGCAGTCATCCATGCGCCTAACCCACGCTGACAAACCCGGTATCAGCCGTGAAGGGCAGGTGTATTTCGCCGGTGAGCAACTAACCACAGGCGACCAAACACCGCTACTCGCATTCGCTGAGAACGACCACGCTCAGCGCCTCAAAGCCAAATCAATTGAGACTGCCACACAGGGGTCTCGGCTCGTACTACAGAATATGAGAGGTCGTACCCTGTCCGATGTTGAGTTCGTGGATGAGACCCATGTCCGGCTCGGTCAAACTGTCGGTGTCGGGTACCGTACTACCGACCTCATACAACGACTATTCACTGACAAACTTCACGGGCTAAACAGCATCAGTGTCGGATTCACTTTCGCCGGACCGAGAGCCGGTACAGTCGCTTCATACAAGGGCGCGGACATCGCCCGTCACTCGCAAACTTTCCTGTCGCAGAACTTCCGTGGCGTTCGTATCCCTACCGCTTTACGCTTCACTGCTCGGCATGACGGCTACGCATTATTCTACGACCGGTTTGGTAATTTCCTATACACCCCACGAGTGTTTTCTCACACCGACCGTGTTGTCGGTCAATCGCAAGGCATGGGCGGCTCAGAAGCAGACCCTGTTGTTGATGTCGCTAACCGATTAATGGTGACAGGGGCTAAACAGGCTAACAATGACGACATCGTGATTGTCGTTGATGACGCGGAACTGCAAAAGAAACACGGGCATATCAAACAGGAAGAGGTCATTGACCCTACTGCTACTACAGAACGCAAAGCGCGCCGGTCGGCCAACCAACTACTACGCTCTAATCGTAAAGCGCAGGGTGCGTTTAAGAGCAAAAAGCACATGAAGTCGTGGGATTTGAGCGCTGGTGAAATCGTTGAGTATCAGAATCCGGTTGACAAAATAACAGAGCGGGTCGCTATTATTGAGGCCACGCATGTTCTGTCCAAACACACCTCATCGTTCCAGTTTGCTGCGTATCAGCAGGGGCTGGAAGGGGTACTGCAAGCCTTTGGTGAAGGACAGGAACTCATTGAGGAAGAGAATCAGCCCGACCGTACGCTCCAAGTACAGACTAAGGAAGTGTCCGGTATAGGCCGGGCCAAACTCAATGTGCGGATGGTTGCCGCTATTCGTCATGTTCTCCCTATTCGTACTCGTAGTAGAAGCGCGGTA
>Ga0208684_1000821_pt1 | contig 19404 bp, 35 predicted proteins | sample MalvireepMed_b05_FD_184245 | JGI IMG/M metagenome (GOLD analysis project Ga0208684, IMG submission 184245) | Marine viral communities from the Global Malaspina Expedition - Malaspina viral metaG DeepMed_b05 (SPAdes) (version 2) | ecosystem: Environmental > Aquatic > Marine > Oceanic | place... | reverse complement strand
GGGCGGTGATCGGGTCTGCGACTTCTGGAATGAGCGGCGCACCATCACCATCACCATCACCATCACTGGACGCCCCCTTGTAGTCGCGTGACTTTAATGCCGGAGACACCTCCGGGATAAACGCGCCGGAATTGTCTAAGTCGGTGGTGCGGAAGCCGCCGCTTTGAGAGCTTCCCTCAAGCGTCGAGGCAATTCCTTCCCCCGCTTCTCGGCGCGGCGCAGGATCCCCCGACAAGCTGTGACGCTCAAATAGTACCGCCGCGGCACGTCGCCAGTCTCCAAGATATCCGACAACAAACACACGTCGGCGGCGCTGGGGTACTCCAAAGTACTGAGCGTCAAGGATTCGGTAGGCCCACCCATACCCGAGTTCCGCCATGCCTCCGAGAATGGAGCCAAAGTCCCGTCCTTCATTTGACGACAGGACGCCGGGGACGTTCTCCCAAACCAGCCACTTGGGGCGCAATCTCTGAGCCAATCTAAGATACTCGAGGGCCAGGTTGCCGCGGTCGTCATCCATTCCGCCTCTGAGCCCCGCGACTGAGAAGGATTGGCAGGGCGTTCCTCCGACAAGAAGGTCAATTGGTTCATAATCGCCGTCCTGGATAGTGGTGAAATCACCGTGAAGTGCCACATCTGGCCAATGATGCTGCAGCGCAGCGCGAGGGAATTTATCGATCTCGGACATGAATGATGCTCGCCAGCCCAGGCCGTGCCAAGCCAATTCAGGCGCACCGACCCCAGAACAGACGGAGCCGTAGATCATTCAACAATTTCCAACCGCATCGGCTGCTCTGCCTCGACGAACCCGGCATACAAGTCCGGTCGCCCCATGCGATCAGCATCACGAGCAGTCGTCGCCGCGAAGCGGAGCATCGCCCTGGCGGCCGCAGATGTGCTCTTCATCCCATGCTCACGGCGGAACCGCTCGATCTCTGAGCGGACTCCCATTGGTAGATACAAGAAGACCTTGTTCGCCGTCGAGGGCTGTTTGCTGGCATCTGTCATCAAGCTACTCCATCCATCTTTGATTATTGCCCACAATATAATTGGTGTACCCGCCTTGACAACCAACGCAATATGCCCATATATAAGGGGACAGGCCAATGACGGCCACCAAGAAAGGGAAGAGAAATGATCGATGTGTTGGAAATTATGAACCGCTGCCATGTTTTACGGCATTGGGGCGACGACGCAATTCTCTGTGACTTTGAATCGCTGAACGAAACGCAGTTGGTTGAAGATTACGGGTGGACGTTGGAAATTGATTCCAAGGAGTTTGAGGAATCTGAATTTTACCAAGCATTGAAGGGAGAAGAGAAATGATCACGGCCACAAATTACGACCGTGGCTCTCGCACCCAGAATTTCCTGATCAGCGGCGACACACGCCACGAGGTTGAGGAAGAGGGCGAGCGGTTTATCAAGGCCCGTGGCTTTGGCTACAGCCCCAGAGTGAATTTGCCCATCAAGAAGGGCGACCAGTGGACAGCACGCGCATCGTGCTGGACTTCTTGTTAACTATAGAGAAGGGAAGACGACCATGAAAACGATCAAAATTGGCGGCAAGAAATTGCACGTCAGCGCTCCACAGGAGCGCAGTTTGCGCCTCCTCCGCAGTCGCGGATTCGTGACCCAGCGATCAGAATTCTGGGAGGGATCACGACGCCATTTGACGTTTGCGTTGGAGATAGAGTCCAAATTCGGCGTTGAAGAATTGACTCGCTTCTCAAACAACCCCCAGCGCGTCAGGAAATGGTTTGCCAAAAACCCCCGATGTCGCTCGGCTATCACCGGCAACCCTCGCCGGATCAATGCAATTCTGCGGCAGCTTGAGGGGGAGGGCGCGTGATGTCACGCGAGACAGCCAGCATCTCTCTGCATGAGGTGTTTAAAATTGAAATGGGCAGCATGCGCGACCGTCAGGGTAGCAGGTGGCAGAATATAGGAATTCATCAGCGGATCGACGGGCGTGACACTCTCGTCGAGATCACGATGTTTCTGCCGGACGGCGTGTCCGTGCTGGACGTCAAAATGGTCGACGATATCAACGAAGGAGATGACTGATGATCAACCCCATCGCCATCGATGAGGAGGAGGCTATTGATCTGTATAGCTGCCTCACTCCGCAGGAAAAACGGGTTGCGGCAATGGTGGCTGGCGGATTCCAGGCACCGGCAATTGCTGGCTTTCTCGGCCTGTCCGCGAGCACTATCCGAAAGCACCGCGACAACGCAGTGAAGAGGCTGGGCGTTAGAAATTCATACGCACTGGCGGCTCTCTGCTGCGTGGCTCTCAGGGCGGTGAAGACATGACACCCGCAGAGGGAGCGCGGGCTGAAGTCGTCGGCACACTGCTGTCGAAGTTAAGGCTTGCTGCTGTCACTCGCGGCCTCACGGCAGACGAGTGTCAAATTCTATTCACCGAGGCGGCGGACAAGATCCGGGCGTCTCACAAACTGGAGAAGGGGAGCTATGATGCCAACGATCTCACCTGAATTGAAGACCATTTTGGAAAAATACGGGGAGACGTCGGACGCCGTATGGGACTGCCACGGGACGTGGATCTGTAGGCATGCCCCGCTGGAGCGGATCGCCCGCAAAGCGAAGATCACATTCGACCCACCTCAGGTCATTCAGGCCGATGGTCTCAATGCCTGCGCGGCGATGGTCGTGTTTGGACATCTGGGAGAGATCAGCGAGTGGTCCATAGGCGAGGCGGCGCCCGCCAACAACAGGAATTCATACCCGTTTGCGATGGCTGAGAAGCGGGCAAAGGACCGTGTCATTCTGAAATTGATCGGGTTGCATGGCATGGTTTATTCCGAGATCGAAGCGGACGACTTCCGCCCGGAGCCGACGTCAAAGAGTGGCGAGAAGTTTGGCGGTCCATTGACCGTGACAGAGTTGAAAAGGCGCACCCGCCAACTCAGCGGTGAGATCGCTGACTGCCTGACCACCGAAGATCTCGACCTCATTGAAGCCGGATACGAAGCCGAGATCGAGCAGCTCCAGAGAGACCTGCCGGACTGGTTTTTCGGCAGTGTCGATCATCCCCGCGGGTTGCAGGTTACGCTGGAAGAAGCCCGCGACCGAGTTTCACAAGGAGATATCATCTAATGCAGTACGACAACACCAACACGGGCGTCCTCTTCGTCAATGAAGAGAAGTCCGGCAAGCGCCCCGACTACACGGGCAAAATTAATGTCGATGGCCGTGAGTTGGAATTGGCTGGATGGAAGCGGCAGAAAAAGTCTGACGGGAAGACCTTTCTTTCCCTGAAGGTGCAGGAGCCGTATCAGAAAAAGTCCAGCGAGGAATATCAAGACGCCGCGCAACCATCCCGCCCACATTCGGTGAATTCACCGCCCAGTCAGTCGTCTGAAATAGACGACGAGAGCCCATTCTAAGTGGCTCTCCGTCGCCGCAAGGCTCAGAAGATGAAGGTGCGGAAGCGGCCACAGGTCAGGTGCCCTCCGCACCTCGCCTGGGTCAGAGGCTTTGACTGTTGCGTGAAAAATTCCGACTGCAACGGCAACACCGAAGCAGCCCACGTTAGAGGTGGGACGGACGGAGGCACAGGGGTCAAGCCGTCTGACCACTGGACGATCCCGCTCTGCTCCTTTCATCACGGGCACCAGCACACGGTTGGTGAGGCGCGGTTTGAGGCACATCACAAGATCAGCATGCGAGAGATCGCAAAACGCCTGGCGAGAAAGTCGCCGCACAGGGGAAAATGGGAATGACAAAACTCATCGTCAGGGACGAGGACATCCGGCAGCGAGCGCTCGACTTCATTGCCGGCCTCGATCTCGACAAGCCGTGGGAATTGACGGTCAAGCCTTACGTCAAGAAGCGGAGCTTGGAGCAGAATAACCTCTACCACCAGTGGGTAGGTGCCATCGCAGGTGAGACAGGTCACTCACACGACGAAGTCCACGAATGGCTGAAGGCCGAATACCTTGCGCCGCGCATGGTCGAGATCAACGGAAAGACACAGCAGTGGCGACCGACCACAACCAAGCTGACGACCAAGGAAATGTCGGAATTCATGGATCAGGTCTATGTTTTTGGGACAAGCCAACTGGGCCTCATGCTGCCCGTATTGGAGGATCGATATGAAAACTGAATTGCGTAAAATTCTCAACAGGTGGCGGCTTTTCACCTTCCGACCAGGCATGAAAAACTTCGCCATGCAGTTGTTTGCATCCACCGTGAAGTCCCATACCAAATGGTAGCCGACAGGGGCGGGCTTTCGGGATACCTCCCGGTCCGCCCTGTTTATTGAGAAGGAAATTATGCCGACTGAAATTAGCACAACGCACGGCCACGATGTTGCCGTACACAAGCCGCAGGAAGCTGAGAGCAATGACGCCAAGGCTGACGCTGTCATTGAATACGCCAAGCGGGTCCGCGACTGGCCTGCCCTTGAGGCTGCCGTCGATCAGAAGATGGAAGACCAAGCCGAATTCATAAGGTGGTGGGGGGAAAATGTCCGCGAGAAGGGGCAGCGCGCAAATGTCTCTGACCCGCGACATTTCGTTGCAGATGCGGAGACACACACGGGCATTACCAAGCAACAGGTCTCCAAGTGGCGCAACCGACTCAAAGATCCTGAAAAATATCGGGCGATGCTTTACGGCAGCGCGTATTTCAAGGCGATGGCTGAAACGAATAACACGACCGCCACCAAATGGACCGGCGATCCTGAGTCATATACCCCGTCAGAATACATTGAAGCCGCGAGACGGGTGATGGGGGGGATCACACTTGATCCGGCCTCCAACGCTTTGGCGCAAGAAACTGTCATGGCTGACCGTTGGTATGGCGAAGATGCAGACGGCCTTTTGCAGCCCTGGCACGGCACTGTCTTTCTCAACCCACCCTATGCCTACCCGACTGTGGAGCATTTCATTGAGAAACTCTGTATCGAATTTCAAGACGGTGACGTTGCTGCTGTCATTCTCCTGACCAACAACAACACCGACACCCGCTGGTGGCATACGGCAGCAAAGACGGCAACGGCGGTCTGTTTTACTCAGGGGCGGATAAATTTCTACAAGGCTGACGGGAGCATTACGCAGCCTACCAACGGGCAGACATTCTTTTATTTTGGCCCCGATGCCGAAGCCTTCCGCAGCGAATTCTCCACCTTCGGCTTCATCATGCAGAAGATTAACGATGGCGATTAAATATCCTGACACATTCATGGATTCTCTGCCGGCCGGCTTCGACGGGGTGTTTGACTGGGATTTCCTGATTCCTGCTTTCGCGCCGACCAAAATTCAGCCGATGGACATTGACGGCATTATCGAGCGCAAGGGTAGATTCATCGTCTTTGAAACCAAGAACGGTGACACTCCCGTACCTCTTGGGCAGAAGATCACGCTGGAAGCCTTGGTCAAGACACGTCTCTTTGTGGTGATCATTCTGCGGGCGAAGACCCCTGACAAGATCAGGTTTTGGGAGGCGTGGTGGTGGGAGAAAGGCGCCATTCAAAAGGAAATATTTCACGGCAATTCCACGGCATTAGTCGCTTGGTGCAGACATTGGTTTGACTATGCTAACAGCCAAAGAGGCACTCAATGAAACCAACGATCCATGACATTCAGAAAGCCGTCTCCACCGTGTTTGGTGTGGAAATGAGAGACCTCAAGGGACCATCGCGTCACGCCTCGATATTCTGGCCTCGAGCGTCCGCAATGCGACTGGCCCGAGACCTGACGAGTCAGAGCTACCACCGGATCGGGCGTGCCTTCGGCGACAGGGATCACTCGTCGGTGATCAACGCTGTCAGGCGAGCAGCAGAGCGATCCCTGAATGATCCAGACTTCGCAGACCAGTTTTTGAGATCCAAGAACATCATCAAAAACAGACCAGCAGACGAGCGCATCCTGGCGGTCCAGATATCCGAGGTGATGGATGAAAACGAGAGGCTTTACAAGCAGGTGAACGCCCTGACTGCCCGCCTCGAAGAAATAGCTGGGATCGCGCAGGGAAGGTGATATGATGGCCCAAGCCGGGACAAGGTTTGATCACCCTGTCCTGCCACTACAGGACTCACCGGCTTTCTTTTCCTCGCCTTAGTGGAGGCACGATGGCACAATTCCCCTACCTACCGCTCTGGACTGACGCATATCTCGCGGACACGTCCCACCTCTCGACGATCGAGCACGGCGCGTATCTGCTGCTCTTGATGGCGATGTGGCGCAACAAGTCCACCCTCCCAAACGATGACAAACTGCTGGCCCGATATGCCCGTCTCAACGCCGGTCAATGGCGTCGGATCAAGCCGACAATTTTGGGGTTTTTCGACGTCACGGAGTCAGAGATATCGCAGGGCCGTTTAACCGATGAATACGAAGCTGTTAAACGGAAATCAATTGTCAACACTATCAGCGCCAATGCTAGGTGGTTGAAAGAAAAGGAAAAGGTTAATGCGGACGCATCTGTTTCGCAATGCGAACCGCATGCCATCCATAGCCAGAACCATAACCATAGCCAGAAGAAAGAGAGAGAGGTAGCAACCCTCTCCCTTCCAGCACGAGGCACTCGTCTTCAGGATAATTGGACATTGCCACCAGAATTCAGAGAATTTGCCTTCAAGGAGGGAATGAGACATGACGACATCGAAGCGGAGGCCCTTAACTTCAAAGACTACTGGGTTTCAGTCGTCGGCCAGCGCGGGATCAAACGCTCTTGGATCGCTACATGGAGAAACTGGATCAGACGCCGAGACAAGTTTAACGGTGCGGGATCCCAGCGACGGAATGGTTACTCACACGCAGACAAGACGTCCAACATGCTCGACGGGATCCGTATCGCGGCCCTTGAGCAAGCCCCGAGTGGAAGTGACGGATCAACCGATCAGCCGGCAGGAGTTGGCGACGGCGCTGGGTCAACTGGCGAAGCACGACAGATCACGGACGGACTGGAGTCCTGAACAGTGGGCGAGCCTCATGGTCGACTATCTGGATGACCTTGAGGGGTATCCACCACACCTGATCGACCTTGGGTTGCAGCATTGGCGCCGTCACGGGCATCCTTGGTTTCCAACGATCGCGGAGTTCCTGACGGCGATGGAAAATGGTACGAAAGAGTGGATGGGATATTGAAGGGGAGAAGAGAAATGAAGCCGCAGAAGGTAAAATGCAATATTTGCAGGTGTGTGTTGAATACGTTTGAGGTCAACCCGAAATGGGTTAGGGAAGTCAAGCTGTTCTGCTGCAAGCAGAAGGGCTGCGGGAAGAGATATGCAGTACGGAAGAAGTTGAAGATAGTACGAAGAGGTCAAAAGAGAGGAGCAAAAAAAGCTTACAATCATTTCACTGCTGTCGTCCTGCCACACCAGCGGGCAGACTGGGGAGTCGAGGCATGAGAAAAGCACAATACATGATCGCCAGAATACTTGGTTTTGCCGACGTGTTCTCTGCGCTCGAGGATGCCACCGCTGCTGTAAACGCCGCCGCTACCGCCCTGCGACAGGAGAAGAATGGCGCCCGGAAGGTTCTCCGTGAGGTAAGGGATGCGGCGGGTTGCATTGCAACTGAATCCACGAGAATCCGAGCCATAATAGATTACCGTCCGCCGTTTAAGATCATCGATAATGGTGTCAAACTTTGCAACGTCACCGATGTTAGCGGCAAAATTTATGCTGAAGGGATAACGCGCAAAACGGCCGAAGAGATCACCGGAGAAATCAACAGAGAGCGGGCATGGGAGTGGGAGGCATGAGCGACCTGTTTGACAGTCCCCTCGCCATGTCAGCGGTCATTGCTCATTTAGTCGAGCAGCACTGCGGGGGGTATGTAATGATCACCCAGGAGGAGTTGTCCGAAACCATCGCCAAGTACAACCTCTCAAGCAGGGTCGACCCATCTGAAGACGGCGACGTCAACAAGGACCGGATCCACATTATGCTGTCCAGTCTCACCAAGCCGAGGACGCCAAAGGAAGGAATGAATTAATCAAGTTGACATTTACACCAGCCTGATCGCACACTCCCGCCCTATCGACTTCACTTTGGAGTATCGATGGCACCACACCTCCCAGCGACCCAAACTCGGTCTCGCCAGTTCCCACACTGGCGGGGCCACTCTTTTTTGAAGATGCCGCAGTCTAAAGTAGACGGATGGTAGACCGGGCAGGAAATAAAACAGGCGGCCGGAAACGGGGTACGCCCAACCGCTCTCGGGCCGAGGTCCAGGATATTGCAAAGCGCCTCGGGATAGATCCGGTCGAATACATGCTGTCTGTGGTGGCAGACCCAACGACCGAGCCAGAGCGTCGAGATAGGATGGCCGCAGCGGTTGCTCCATACGTCAGACCTAAATTGCAGTCCATCGATCACGCCGGCAGCGTCGACCACGTTGTCACGCATGAAGAGCGCTTGAAGGAGTTGATGTGATACCGGACGCGGATCGCGAGATATTCACCAAGCTGCGCGATGACTTCCCGCACTTCGCCTCACGATGCTTGCGGATCAGAGCCAAGGAGGGCGGCATCCTCCCATTCGAGTTGAATACGATACAGCACACCGTCCATAACAAGCTGGAGCGGCAGCGCGAGGAGACCGGGCGGATACGCGCATTGATCCTGAAGGCAAGGCAGCCTGGTATCAGCACGTACGTCGAGGGCCGCTACTACTGGCGGGTGACGCACCGGGACGGAGTGCGGGCATTCATCCTGACGCACAAGCAAGAGGCAACCGACAACCTGTTTACGATGGTCGACCGCTTCCACGAGATGAATAACCCTGAGGTCAGACCGGCGACCGGCCGATCGAATGCCAAGGAATTGTCATTCCATAAACTGAATTCTGGTTACAAGGTCGGGACTGCCGGCGCTCGAGGAGTTGGTCGATCGGATACCATTCAATACTTTCACGGGTCCGAGGTGGCCTACTGGGAGAATGCTACGGAGCACGTCGACGGAGTGTTGCAGGCAGTCCCGGAGGAGGACGACACCGAGGTTATCCTCGAGTCGACGGCCAACGGTCTCGGTGGTCTGTTTTATCAGATGTGCAAGGCGGCGGAGCGCGGCGACAGCGACTACCAACTGATCTTCATCGCGTGGTTTATGCATGAAGCCTACAAGCGTGCGTTGCCGGCGGATGGCTGGGATGCACCTGAGGCGTTCCGAGAATATCAGGCGCTGCATGGTCTCACCGACGAGCAGACATACTGGGCATATGCCAAGAATCGGCAGTTCGCCCAGGCACTCAGTCAGGAGTCGGATGACATCTCGTGGAAGTTCCGGCAGGAATACCCGGCGACTGCGGAGGAGGCATTCCAGACCGGCGGAGACCAGACATTCATCCGATCGGATCTTGTCTACAAGGCTCGGAAGCTGGAGGTCTACGGGCAGGAAGACTTCCCGATAATTCTCGGCGTTGACCTGGCGCGTGGTGGATCCGACAAGACAAGGCTGCTCGATCGGCAGGGCAGGAAGTGTGGAGGCCACGTCGATATAGAGATCGACACGGACAATGAGATGGATATCGTCGGCTTGATCGGGAAGCAGATCGAGCGGGTCAACCCGGCGAAGGTGCTGATCGATGTCACAGGGATGGGCGGTGGCGTCCGAGATAGACTGCGTGAGACGCACGACCCTAACCTCATCGACGGCATTGAATTCGGCAGCAAGGCGCTTAACGACGAGACCTATGCCAACAAGCGAGCTGAGATGTGGGGAGACATGCGCGACTGGATCGCTGACCCGGCCGGCGTCGATATCCCTGATGATGACAGCTTGCACACCCAGCTCTGCGCTCCGATATGGGGACGGAGCGCCACTCGTTATGACAGTAATTCGCGCATCCTTCTCGAGCCGAAGGACCGCATCAAGGAGAGGCTTGGCTTTTCCCCCGATGGCGGGGACGCTTTGGCCTTGACATTCGCGATGCCGGTAACGCCACGGCGTTCACGCATCAGAGTCCCAACTGACGCAGAATTAGGAATAGTGTGAGATGGCAGAACTCGGATCAAAGGAAGCGACCGCGGCTCAGAAGGCCGAGGCCGAAAACCATGTGGCGATGTCCAAGGCGCACAAGGCTGCGTTGGCAGGCAACCCGCCGACCAGCGTGAAGATGAAGCGGATCCACGGTGCGGAGTTCCGCGATGGCTATGTCTACAACGAGCAGAAGATAGACACCTACGATCAGGCGATCATGCGTCCGATCAACGTGGGAATGTGCAGTGAACTGGCCCATGCCCTGGGCGAGGCGGCGGCCAACGCGCCGCTGGTGATCTCGGTTGGCGGTAAGCGAATGATGATGGACGGATATATCTCTGTCGAACCCATCGATGGAAGCGTCGTCCTCAAGCTGGATCCGCCGAAGGTGAAGGCCGCCCCGAAGGAGAGCAAATAACATGGCGATGGGAATACTTGAACTCAAGGAATTCCGCCAGTTGCAGGCAATAGTCAAGCACCAGGGCGAGATCCTCGAGGAGGTGCTCCAAGCCAACTGGAGCGCTGATGTGTTGCAGAAAGTGCACGCGGATGTGGCGGACGCGCTGCTCGAGGACGCTGCTAACGTCGCCGAGGACAGTGGCGACGACCGGGCCATCCCTCATCACACCGGGTTCGGCCGCTGGGTCGTCCTCTATGATGGCGAGCAGGTGCCGATCGTTCCTGAAGATCAGGACGACTGGATCATGCAGGGATGCTGGTACACCAAGGAAGGCGCCGCGCAGAAGGCGGCGATGCTGAATGGCTAGGCGTCACTCTCCAGGCGAAGCTCTGACGACCGACGAAATTGAAGCCATCGTCGGCAACGAGATCCTGTCGTCGGTCGGCTACATAGATGGCTCGATCGCGCAGGAGCGGGCCAATGCGCTGAAGTACTACCGGCAGGAGCAGTATGGCAACGAGCAGAAAGGCCGCTCCAAGGTCGTGACGGGTGAGGTCATCGACACTGTCGAATGGATGATGCCGCAACTGATCCGCATCTTCATGGCAGCCGATACGGTGGTGTCGTTTCAGCCTGAGGGCCGAGAGGATGAGGAGAAGGCGAGGCACAAGACCGCGTGGTGCAACCACGTCTTCAAGCGAGACAACGATGGGTTCACTATCGCCTACGACTGGATCAAGGACGCGCTCCTCCAGAAGAATGGCCTGGTCAAGTGTTACTGGAAGGAAACCGAGGAGAAGTGGACGACCAAGCATTCAGGACTGACCGAAGAAGACGTAGCCTTCATGCTGGGCAGCGAGCCTGACGTCGAAGTCCTCGAGCAGCGTATATACGCTGACCCTGACGCTGCTACCGATCAGGTTAACGAGATGGGTATGCCGATGGCGCCGCCCGTCCTGGTCGACTGCTCCCTCGAGCACAAGCGTGACGTCAAGCGTGTCCACATCGAAGGCATACCACCTGAAGAGTTCCTGATCAGCCGCGAGAGCCGATCGATGGAACATGGCCGTATGAAGGGCCACCGGCGCCGCTACACGATCTCCGAGGCCCTCGAGTTCGGCTTCAAGGAGGAGCAGTTGCTGGCCCTCGCGGAGACGGGGTCATCCTTCGGGCTGTCAAATTCCGAGCACGTCGCACGCCGCAGCCAGGAATATGAATACCCGAGGACAGGCGCAGCGATCGACGAGAGCACCCGCGAGGTGACCCTGGTCGAGGCTTACATGGATCTCGATCTTGATGGGGACGGAAGGTCTCAACTGGTGCAGGTCTGGCTTGGCGGGAATTCGCATGAGCTGCTCGAATACGAGGACGAGACCGAGGGCACCGAGGGCTATGCATACGAGGTCTTCGGAGACCCGCTGCCGTTCATCGATATCACGCCGATCCGAATGCCGCACACCTTCTTCGGGCGCTCGATGTTCGATCTTGTCGGCGACCTTCAATTAATCCACTCGACAGTGCTGCGGCAGATCCTCGACAACTCGTACCAGATAAACAACGAGCGCACGGCCATATGGGAGGGCAAGGTCGACCTCGACGATATGCTGGTGAAGCGGCCGGGTGGAGTGGTCAGGACAAAGGGTCCGCCTGGAGAAGTCATATCAGGCATGCCGGTCCAGCCTATCGGTCAGATGCTGTTTCCGCTCCTCGAATATCTCGAGCAGCAGCGGGAGGGTCGGACAGGTGTCACGCGCAACGCGCAGGGCATGGATCCCGAATCTGTGACCAACGACACCGCGTATGGAATGATGAGGCTCATGGCTGCTGCGGCGCAGCGCATTGAACTCATCGCGAGGATGATGGCCGAGACTGGGTTCAAGAAGCTGTTTACCAACATCCTCAAACTGTCGATCGCTCATCAGGACAGGAAGCGAGAGGTCCGCCTCAGTGGCGAGTGGGTGGAAATGGACCCGCGGCACTGGCAGGTGACGTATGACATGGAGGCCGAGGTCGGTTTGGGGTACGACTCGAGCGAGCAGGAGCTTATCGCAGTCAACTCCGTCCTTGCTGACATGGAGAAGATCATCACCTTCCAGGGTGGCGCACAAGGCCCTATCCTGACGCTGAAAAACATCCACGAGGCGCTGATGGCCAAGGTGTCGGCTGCCGGCCTCAAGCGGCCTGACCGCTTCTATTCCAACCCCGAATCGCCTGAGATGCAGCAGATGATGCAGCAGCAGGCCGAGGCAGCGCAGAACCAGCCACAGGATGCTGGCCTGATGCTGGCCCAGGGTCAGATCCAGAATGATCAGATGAAGATCCAGATGGATGGGCAGAAGGCACAGGCAGATACTGAAGACAAGGCCAGGTCTCACGAGAAGGATATGCTGAAGATCCAGATCGAGGCTGACCTCAAGCGTCGGCAGATGGAACTCGATGCTGACATCAGGCGTGAGGAGATCGCTGCCAGGCTCGACATGAAGGCCGCTGAAATTGAGGCATCAGATGAGCAGAATGTGATCAAGTTACAGGCCCAGGCCGACATCGAGCGTGAGAAGGCAGACCGGAATTCATTTGAACGTGACCAGGACCGTGTAGCCAGGGCGGTCGATGTCCCATGAAATCTTGCCGCCCGCACCGGTTTTCGCTAAGTTGGCCGGCAACCGGGCGGTACGATGCAACTCTTTCGAGGGTTGCAGCCCACCGTGAGGAAGATGCCTCACAGACGTGAACCCGCAAAAGGAGCAAGCGGATGAAGTACGGAAGCACTAGCCGCGGCGGCAAACAGCCGAACAAGAAGATGGGTCAGGCCGCGCCGGTCAACCCGTCGATGACCTCGCCAGGTGTGAGCACGGACTCGAAGGGTCGGCCAGCGGCCTCCTTCAAGGGTGCGGGCGCCAACGTCACAGGGTCTCGTGGGCCTGCTGGTGGCAACTACACTGCCGGCAAGGGCAAGGCGAAGGGCAGCAACTACTAGATGTCTGATCAGGACGAATATTCAGCCGAAGAACCGAAGCTCTACGAGGAGCGGCAGCGCGGTGATCTCGCGACGAGCATCATCGAAAACCCGCTCTGGAAGGAAGCCTTCGAGGATATTGAAGATCGGTTTGTGGAGTGGCTCAAACATGGCTCGGATGAGGAGACCCTCGACGCGAAGAAAAACCTTCGCATGATAGAGGAACTCAAAGATAACTTTGAGCACCACTTCAACACCGGTCGGATGGCTGAGGTCCGTCTTGGAGTAATAGCAGCGGCGCGTGAGGCTATCTTGCGCCGCTTCGCAGCATAGGAGTAACCACATGGCCGACGAAGCCCAGACTGAAACTGGTTCGACAGGCGGTGGAGTGACAAACGCAGCCGCTCTAATTGCGGGAATGCGTTCCGAGGGACTGGGTTCCGCACCGCCAGCGGAAGCCCCAGCACAAGGTGAGAGCAAGCAGCCAGCCGCGGCGAAGGCCCCGGTTGTCGATGACCGTGAGCCCGACACCGAATATCAGATACCTGAGGCCGACGGCGATGAGCCTGAGGAATTCGAGGCAACTGATGAGGCGGAAGCAGACACACCTGAGGTCGAAGAGGCTGAGGATGATGGCCCTGAAGAGGATCCCATTGCCCTCCCGGCAACCTGGACCGAGGCAGAAAGGCAGGAACTCTCCGAATTGCCTCCCGATGTGCAGCAGGCTGTTGTGCGGCGGGAGAAGGAGCGAGAGGCGGCCTTTACTTCGCGGCAAACCGAGATCGCAGGCGATCGTGAACAGCTTGATGAGGCTGTCAGGATGGCCGGTGATCGGTGGGTTAACCAACTCAACAACGTGGATCACCTGCTGGCTTCGGCCATGCAACTCCACGGGTTCTCTGGACAGGAACCGAATTGGGCCGAATTACGTCAGTCTATGGACCGTGATCAATTCGATGACGCTCGCTTTAACTGGGAACAGAACAAGCGGGCATTCGAGGGCATCATGGCGACCGCGCAGCAGGCGAAGCAGCAGGTCGAGGGTCTTGTGGGCGAACGGCTCAACGAATGGATCGAAGGCGAGCGCGTCAAGACTGCGGAACGATGGCCGGAATTCAAGGCCGGTCGTGAGGCGGCGATGGCACCCTTGCTCGAGTATCTGGCGGAGAAGGGGATACCAGAATCCCAGCGCAATGATCTCAACGATGATGCGTTCATCTCCGTGGTTCAGGATGCAGCCAACTGGCACAATCTTCAAAAGGGCAAGCCTGGCGTGAACAAGCGTGTACGCAAGGCTCCGAAGATAGGCAAGGCGGGTGCTCCAGCGTCTCAGGGGCGTCGTAAGCGTGAGCGGGTTAACGCAGCCAAACGCAACGCGCACGACACCCGAAGCCTCGCGGAAGTGTTTTCAAACATGCGGAGCTAGGGGGTCGGCGGCCACTTTAACAGGAGATAATTCATGGCCGTTCCCAGCAATACCTTCGAGACCTTCGATGCGAAGGGTAACCGAGAGGATCTTACCGACGTAATTTACAACGTGAGCCCGACCGACACGCCGTTCACTACCGGTGTGCCTGTCGAGAACGCACAGGCTGTACTCCACGAGTGGCAGACTGACTCACTGGCCGATGCCGCAGCGAATGCGGTGGCGGAAGGTGACGATGCCACGACGGACGCAGCGGCAGCCACGACCCGTCTCTCGAACACCTGCCAGATAATGGACAAGGTGGCTCGCGTGTCGGGCACCCAGGAGAGCGTGAAGAAGGGTGGACGTGTAAGCGAGATGGACTACCAGATCGCCAAGCGCTCGCTCGAGCTTCTTCGAGATCTTGAGTTCAACGTCGTCGGCGTCAACAATGCCGAAGTGACCGGATCATCCGGCACGGCTCGTGAACTCGGGTCCATCACTGCCTGGATAACGACCAACACCTCCAACGGCACGTCAGGTTCTGATGGGTCGCTGGGCAACACGGCCCGCACGGACGGCACCGATCGTGCCTTCACGGAGAGCCTGTTGCAGACGGTGCTACAGTCCTGCTTCACCAACGGCGGTGATCCTGACTGCATTATGGTCGGCGCCTTCAACAAGCGTGCAGTATCCGGCTTCTCCGGTAACGCAACCAGAGAGGTCAGTGCCGAGCACGGGCGCCTGCATTCAGCCATCTCGTACTTCGAGAGTGACTGGGGAATGCTAGAGATAGTCCCCAACCGCTTCTCGCGTCCGGGGGATGCGCTGGTTATCCAGAAGGATATGTTCGCCATCGCCTATCTCAGACAGTTCAGGCTCTATGATCTGGCGAAGACGGGCGACTCCGAGCGCAAGCAACTCCTGCTCGAGGCAACCCTGGAAAGTCGCAACGAAGCGGCCTCCGGCGCTGTCTGGGATCTCAGTGAATCGTAGGGCTGAAAGGACGGGGGGGTCGTAACTGATCCCTCACCCTTTCATTCTCAAGGAGAATTGTTATGAGAAAGACCTTACGTTCACTGCTGACTGTTGGCCTCTTTGCCGTCTTCAGTTTCGACGCTTCGGCGGCGATGGTGAAGCGGGAACTTGGCGATGGCTCGGCTGACTGGTTAAACACGATCACTGATCAGGTTTATCCGATCGCGGTGCAGGATATTCAAGTCCGCATCACGGATGTCAGCACGGCTGCGACGGAAGAAGTCGTTGTCCTGAGAGACGGTACGGTGAAGGAACTCCACTGTGTCCTTGGCGTAGCGATCACAAGCGCCAACGCTGCGATCATGCTTTCCTACGGGCCGAGCACTGCTCCGCTTCACAAGACGCAGATCGCAGAACTGACTATCACGCAGTCAGGTTCGGCAGCGGGAGACCTCGACAGTGTGACGGGTCTATCCACTTTGGTTACGGCCGGAAACGTGCTCAACTTAGGCACCGATGGTAGTAGTTCGACGACGGCACCCGAGCAATGCTCGATCGTGGTCGAGACCCAGTAGTACGCTTTGAGGGCTGGGCCGTAGCTGGCCTGGTCCTCATCGCTTCTCTGATCTTCGTTCCTCAGTTTCCTGACGGGACGCTGGCGAAGTGGCAGGTGCTCTATGTGCTTGCCGCCCTGGCGGCGGTCCGTCTGTTGTGGAGCCGTTTGGACTCCTTCGACCTCGCCATCATCGCCTTCATAGGCTATTGCCTGCTGACGGTATGGTGGGCCGTGGATCCGTTTGGCGTCATTCATGCCGCACCACGCTGGATAGCTATGGGCTTGATAGTCATGGGTGCCCGCCGTATTCGCTACTGGCCGCCGATCCATTGGGCGGTCGGTATTGCGGCCGTGGTGGTTTTCGCCACGTCGGACCTCCCCCACTATCCATCGGTCATCGGCAACGGCGACCTGGCCTCAGGCTTTATGAATGAAAACTACGCGACGGCTTACATGGTGACGGCGCTGCCGATGCTGTTCGCGCTGATCTCCGAGTGGCCGATATTCTTCCTGCCCGCGATCATCTGCACACTGATGTACATCGCGTTTATCAACGGTGCCAAGTTTGAAGTGGCGGCAATCGCTGCATGGGCTTCGGTCTGGTTCACTCCACGGATAGCTAGGCCGGGGGTGTGGATGCTGGTTGGACTAATTGCAATTCTTGTTGTTTGGTATGCTCTGACCGTCCAGTCGTCATCCATAGATTATCGATTGATCGCTTGGGGGCGCGGTTGGGAGATGTTCCTTGCCGCGCCCTTCTTTGGTCACGGCCTCGGCGGCTTTGATGCCCTCTACTCGGCCTTTGCCGGCGGGTATGATCCGATGACCGCTCACCAGGGTGCCTTCGCGGTCGGTGCCGCACATAACGACTGGCTGCAACTCCTGACCGATACAGGGCTCGCAGGCATGGCACTGGCGGTCGTGCTGGTGGTCATGGTCATCCGTACCCCGGACAAGCCGTCCTGGGCGACCTATGGCCTCGCAGGACTGGCTGCAATAGCCTTCCTCGACTTTCCACTCCAGCAGCCAGGCCCTTGCCTTCTCGGGGGTCTGTGCTTGGGGGCAGCGGTGAGGGCCAAGCGCGTGAAGCGCCAATTTCTTCTTCCCTGGTTGGCGCTTAGAGCAACCCCCGTTGCTGTGATCGCGCTGGTCCTCGCCGTTGCAGGTGTGCGGAATGTGTCCGCCGAGCTTCACTTTCGCGACATGATCGACACCCACAAGACACAACCGGTGGCATCTTACGTTCATGTGAGAGAAGCCATCAGAGACTGGCCGTTCTCGAAATGGTACAGGCGAGAGGCGTTTCTGCGTGCGGTCCGTGCCGGCGTTGTCGGCAGGCACTTGGAAGCATCAAGGGGCGCCATGCATAGTGCATACCCGTGGCACCCGACCGTCGAGCGTATCGAGAGGCTTCTGGCAATGCACAAGAATCAAATTGGTGGTCTGTATGACTAGATCAACACCTGTTGAGGAATTCGAGAACAAGAATATTACCGAACCCAGTCAAGACGATGACAATGATCGTGCGAAACTTGTGAAAGATCAGGTTCTTGGAATCAGAGGCAAGCACAACCGCAACAAAGAATGGCAACTCCGAGTCGGAGGGCTCTATGACTAGCGTTGATGACTTATGATCAAGGAATTGGCACTCGTGACGCTACTTTTGGCTGAGGCGGAACCGATTCAACTGACACCTGCCGCTTGTGAGGCAGCGATGGAAGATGCGTGGCGCAACGGGCAAGAAGCATCATGCTCTCACCTTAGCGATGCTGACATCGTTGAACGACACCCGATCCGATACAAGAAGGTCATTGAGGCACGCGAGACTGCCGCAATTGAGGCCCAGATAGCGATCCAAATAGCCGAAATTCAGCGGTTACGCATTCTGTCTGAGGAGGCAACGTCTCTGACTCTCAAGATCGGCTGGTGCCGGACAATTGCACGAAACGGGTCATTTCCTGGCAAGGTTTATCCGTTCAGTGAAAAAGAGAAATATTGGCCGGAAGGCATCAAGCTGTCCCTGGATGAATGCATACGGCTCATCGGTGGGAGGCGCGACCCCACCACTTGGGAGCCGCCAGAAGTAGTGGTCGCGCATCTCAAGAGAGGATATCGATAATGGTTCAATACACAGCTATGGCGCCCATCAAAATGGACACGGCGGATGGGACTGGTGATGACATCGATGATTCGTCCGACAGCGTTACCATTCCCAACGACGCGAGCGGCGTGAAGGCAAAATTCGTCCACGTTTCAGTGTCTGAGGACGCATATGTCCTGGCGAATGCTGCCGGTGACACCATCACCACAACCAACGGCATCATAGTGACGCCGGAATCCGGTGGCATCATCCTCGATGTGACAGGCTACGCCAAAATTTATTACTTGCAGGTGTCGACCGGCGGCCGTATCTGCGTCAAGCCGGTGGGCGGCTGATGCCTGAAATGCGCCGCATTCTCGACGCAAGCGGGGACGTCCTCACGGAGTTTATCCATGATGACACGGATAACCAGTCCTACATCGTGAAGTCGCAGGATGTGGAGGGCATCATTGAATCAAACAAGGCCCAGAATGCTGACGGAGATGGCTACTGGAAGGGCGAAAGGTCGGCACGGCACTTCGCGGAGGTGCCCTTCAACATCATCGACAAGTGGTGCAAGGAAGATGGCATCACGCCGCTCACATACCGGCGCATGAACAAGTACGAAATGGACAAATTCATCCGCAAGAAGCTGCGAAACAGCGACTATGCCTCCTTTCGCATGTTCTGGGACAAACCTCAGAACCGCATTGCGCTCAAGCAGCCGCTGATCGGAGACTGACGTGACAATTTCAACCAGAGCCACTCTTCGCACCGCGCTCCAGAATTTCTTCGATGACTCGACGGAACTCACCAGTGGCATTCTCGATGAACATATCGATCTGGGTGAATCCGAGATCAACCGGCGCCTGCGGATCAGGGAGCAGGAGACATCCGCCGACGTCACGATCAGCGACACCACGGCGCCCTCCGAGGCGAGCCTGCCGACAGGATGGATAGGCCAGCGACGTCTTTATCTGAACACGGACCCGATCCGGCGCCTGACGTTTGTCACGCCTGACGATTTTTGGACACGGAACGCGGTCAACCAGACGGGCAACCCTGAAGTTTACACTATCG
>Ga0208684_1000816_pt1 | contig 19454 bp, 4 predicted proteins | sample MalvireepMed_b05_FD_184245 | JGI IMG/M metagenome (GOLD analysis project Ga0208684, IMG submission 184245) | Marine viral communities from the Global Malaspina Expedition - Malaspina viral metaG DeepMed_b05 (SPAdes) (version 2) | ecosystem: Environmental > Aquatic > Marine > Oceanic | place... | reverse complement strand
TCTTTTTGAATCTCCATCTGAGCTTAATAAAGAATTATCTGGCGCAGACGGCGATAGTATATTTAAAAAATTGCTAAATAAGGTAAATTATAGAGATTTGATAGTAGCTCAAATTGAAGCCTGTTTGAGCGAAATGGTGGCACAAGGACGACTGGACATAGTTGTAAAAGCCTTACAAAAATATCCAAGACTAGCCGATTTGATGAATTCTAATAATAGTTGGGATATCTATAGTAGCATCGATGGACTTAAACAAGGTAGCAGTGGTGCGCTACAAGGAAATAAATTTGGATTTAGCGTCCCCGGCTACCCCAATTCGCTTACGATGGTGTCAGATTTTGAAGGATGCTTGCCTGCATTAAAAAAGGGCGAGTTCGAACCAAAATTACCCAGCGGTATGGATCCTGCAGATTTAGATTTATCTGATGTTGATAATCTAGACGATTTGGACATACCTGATATTGATCTTCAATTTCTTAAAGATTTAGAATTATCTGGAATTAATCTTAAAAATTTAGATTTGTCTGGAATTAATCTTAAAGATCTGGGCGGATTTGATTTTGGTAAATTAAATATAGATTCAATACCATCATTAGAACTTCCATCGCTTGACAAATTTGATCTTTTTGGTGGCGACCGGGGCTCACTCAAATCAATGACAAAGGGGGCAAATTCAACTTTAAATGGTATAGTTGGCGGCACACTTAGCGGATTTCTTGATGGGATATTAGGAAGTATGCCAGATTTCAAAGGATTGGACTTTGCAGGGTTTGATCCAGATATAGATCTTGGCGGCATGCTGGGTTCACTTAAAGATCTTGATCCGCCAGATCTACAAAAATATCAAAAACTTGCAGGTCTTGATTTGCAATTTGGAGAATTTAATTTTATCGATATTTTATCCGAATTTAAAGGTTTTGAACTAGGAGCATTTGATTTAGATCTAGATCTCTGGCAAGATTTTTTTAATAATTGTTTCTCAAAAGACAATAGAAAGAAAATTTTAAACTTACAAAAAAGCCTATTTCCTGATGGTGATCACACCAAATTTGATTTAAGATGGAATGATTTTCTTAAAGGAATTGATTTATCATTAAATCCCATTGAGTTATCCAAATTATATCAAGGCAATGCTGACGATGATTTATTGAGAACAGTGCGAGAAAAAATAGAGTTCGATTTTCCTGATTTTTCTCTCGGATTCCCAAATAACGCGTCAATTTCTGATTTTTTCAAATCAATGGGAGACAATGTTGATTGTGACAGTTTATCTAAAATTGCATTACCATCATGGGATCTCGTTCTAAAAGGATTAAACTTGAAAAAGTTTAAATCTAAATTTTCAGATAAAACAGGAATAGTTGCTAATTTGGTTGAAGATCTCCTGGCATCTAAAAACGATGGAAAAATTACTGCTGATGAAATAGCACAAGCAACAGTTGATGTATTAGCACAAAAAGAAAAATGCTTATTTGGGGCATTAAGAAATTTCGATCAAGGCAACCCCTTAAAGGGTGCCATGCCGCCACTAATCGGCAGCCCGAGTGCGTTGATTCCCAATTTACCACCTAGAGTCGCACAAGCGGTAGATATTACCCTAGATTCTATTATTGATCCCGTTATAATAGCATTTAATAGCGATGCGTCAGAATGGATAGATTCACTTTATTGTATAAACTATGACTATTGGGACAATTATGAGGGTCATTACCTGAAAACTGGAGCAGACAGGAGCCCAAACGGCACGTTGCCGGGCATGGGCGGATGGGGTGGCGGGATCGTTCCTTTTCACAATATGTCAAACTACTTCGAGTCACAGATGTCTAAAGCAACGGGCGCGATCCCCCTCACCACTGGACCTCCATGGGACTCGGATGATAAACTATTCCAGATTGGAGTAGCAGACGAGCTTATAGAAAGCATTATAGCGGCATCTGCAACATCTGTAATAATGCCAGGACCAGGGGGAACCACAAACACAACAATTCTATATGATATAGATCGCTTTAATTATCCAACTCCTTGGTGGGCTCGAACCGAGTCATTAAAACAAATAGCAAAATTAGCACTTATGGCTGGTTTACCAGGAATGCCAAAGAAAGAAATAGCATGCGAATATTTTAGCACACTTGGCTGGACTCCCACGCAGGGGGTTGACCGTCTTGTGGAGGTCAACGAGCACACCCTCAGCGGACTGTCCATCGAAATCAACGAGCCAAGGGCGTTGTCTAAAAATAGCGGTTTGCCACTTATAAACTTAGAACATTTTATGCCTGCTGCGTGTGTAGACACTTATGTGCCAAAAGATGAATATCAATTAGTAATGCAAGGGTCCACCACAAAAATGAAACCTGATACAGTTGTACCAAGAGTTGATGTGTTTGGGGCACTCCGGGTGAGGAATTTGTATGATAGCGGCTTAAGAATTGAAACGGTACGTAGTGCTATTACCGACGCTGCCAGTCCCATATTAGAAGGTGCAAATGCTACATTGCTTGGCTTCAGCGACAGCAACGCCGAAAGCACAGGTCAGCGGTCAATAGATCAATCGCAAATATTTGCATCGATGATTGTAAAAAGCGCACAAGATTTATTACTCCCTATAACAAGCCCTGGCACAAACGAAGCAAACATTAAATCAGCATTAGATGATTTACATATCAAATTCAAATCCAAAAAATGGAGCGAATATATGGAAGATCTTTACAATAATATTTTTAATGAAGTAGCGAATTCATCATTAAATAGCTTCTCTGCGTTAAATTCATTAACATTGACACCATCTACAGAAGATGCATGTGGATCTGGTGTACCTATAGATTTAATGAATGCCACAGAACATAAAAAGGATGCAAAAGACCTATTAAATAAACTTCTTTTTGACGATAATGCAAAGACAAAACAAAAATTATCCCCTGTACGGGAAGTCGGGGCAGAAACAATTGTAGGTTTAACGATTAGACTATACATTGTAGAATTTTGGTTGAAAAATCTATTCTTATTATCCGAATTTAAATGTTCCGAATTACTACAAAATTCTGAAGTACCAAATTTTATACAGTCTAAAATAAAAGAGGAGCTTGAAGACAGAGGATATTATGAAGACTTTTTGTGCGTTTTAGAAAATCTATATAATAGCAAACGCGAACAAGAAGAAGAATTACCTCAAGCATCCGACAGGGAAGATATGTTGGCAGCATTAATTGATATCGAGATGAAGAAAGCCGATTTTTTTGATGAAATAATTGGTGAAGATTCGATGAACATACATGACCACTTATTGCGAAAATGGATACCATTAAGAGAGGTAGCCGATGTCGGCTCGTCACCCGCCCCTGCCGACGCGATTAATGAAAATATATGTTATCAAGAAGCTAAAGACTTCGGCACAGCATATGGATATACAACATATCCCACTTATTGCGGCAAATCGGGAGCAGGCGCAGGATGGTTGGGCTCAAATTCACATAATTGGCAATCAGGCTATGGTGCCAACGGCGAGGGCAAATGGAATGTTAATAATTATGAAAAAAAATACCATCATGGTTTTGTTTTAGAGCGTTATATTAAAATTGATGACACCGACCTGTCCAACTTGCAGCGCAGCAATTCAAGTTATGGTACACGCCATGCAATTTCGAACCTTGGACATTCAGGGTTGTTTGGTACGTGCAATATTGAAGCATTCCAAGATTTTATAAACGAACGACTCAATATGACCGGCATTGATACTAGCAATACTGTTGAAGATTTCTTCGCAGGAGTATCATATGGACTTAGATTAAGTTATGTAGATTTTGATAGTACAGACCACGACAACGATGACATGCACGCGGACGCTTTCAACTCCGGGGTCGCGCTGCACGACCAGATTCCCATCGGACTCCCCGGCAACGCCAACGGTGACACATATTTTCATGCATGGGGATATCAACCTAATAGTGGTGTAGATGGCACCGGAGAAGCTGCGCCAAATAGCGTATATGCAACGTTGTTTGGTGCAGGGGGCGCAAGCCGGGGCGAATTAAAAAATAAAATCAGGGAAGAAAAAGCTTTTTGTGTCACAGAGGGTGGTCCATGGAATGCGCCTAAACCATATGAACTGTCGGGACGTGCAGGAGATCGTTGGGGAGATCTGGATGACGATGCGAAACCCCTCTCCGCAAATGTATATGTATTCCCATTAATAGAATCAGAAGTGTGCATCGATCCAACAACCACCCTAGGCGAATTAGTAGATGGAAATGTATTTGCAGGTTGGGAAGAATCACATGAACAATTACTGACCAACCTAAAAGAATCCGAGGGCTATGATTTATTATTTAATTATTGTTTTCAAGTTAAAAGAAACTTAGAAATAGCCTCAATATACTCATCAGAAACGTTATCTAGAACACAAAATTTAGAAGACAGATTTACACACACTAAGCGAACTTTAGAAAAAGCGCTTCATCGTATGACAAAAGGCGGCACTTATGGTTATAGGGATCCAGATATTAAAAACAAAGGCGGCTTCGCTGGTGAGCATTTATCAGCGTTAAACCTGCAATCAGCAATGCAATCGGGGGCTTCGGGCAATGATATTGATTTTGAAAAACTGATGATACAACTTAGAATAAAGACCCCATTTCTTATCTTACAGGGGCTTTGTGAGCAATTCGACCCTTGTGTCAGCATTGCTGCAAAAATTGTTGATGCAATGATACTTTTAGATCCTGGATTATCTTGCTATCGTGGAGAATTAACAATTGGCATTATAATGGTAATGTGTTTTATTCCATGGGCACCCAAGCCAACAGCGTTTGGAATTATATATATTGTCATTACATTGGCAATGGAAGCATCCGGTTCACCAGGACCGGGAGAAAAATCAAATTGCCGTCGTTTGGGACTATTTGGAGATAGTTATGATAAGACAATTGACTCAAGTAAAAAATATACAGGCGACATCGACGGACAAACCAAAACTATACAAAAACCAGGAGATTGTTAAATAATGGCTGGATTATCACCAAAATTACCTTTAAGACGAGACTTCACTGATGGATATGCATTAAATAAAAATTTTAGGGATCTAGTAAAGCAAAATTTTAAAATGTTATTATTAACAATTCCTGGCGAACGAATGATGATGCCAAAGTTTGGTGTTGGCTTAAAAAGATATTTATTTGAATTAAATACCCAAGCGAATAGCAACATAATACAAACAGAGATTAGAACTCAAGTTCGTCGCTATCTGCCATATATAAACTTGGAAATAATTGATATACAATCATCAAATACAGATCCTACAATATCTAATAATTTTTTAAGCGTTTCAATTAGATATCGAATTGAGCCTTTAGGCAATTTAAAAGATGTATTAACTGTTAATATTGGTGATCTTTAATCAATAAGAGCAATTAATTCAAGTATAAAATTACTTAAATGAGTAATTATAGTTGAGGTGGTTGACAATGGCAAACGATAGAAAGAATTTAGCAATTAAATATACAAGCAGAGACTTCAACTCCATCAAACATGATTTAGTTGAATATGCAAAAAGATATTACCCTGATACTTTCCAAGATTTTAGTGAGGCATCATTTGGGGCGTTAATGGTTGACACAGTAGCCTATATAGGTGATATATTATCATTTTATTTAGACTACCAAGCAAATGAGTGTTTTTTAGATAGCGCAGTTGAATATAATAATGTAATTCGGTTAGGCAAGCAATTTGGATATAAATTTAGAGCCGCGCCATCTTCGCATGGTACCGTCACATGCTATATTCTAGTGCCAGCCGCTGATTTGGGCTTGGGACCAAATACTTCATATTTACCAGTTTTGAAAAAAGGTTCTACTTTTGAAACTAAAAATGGCAACATGTTTACATTAGCTGAAGATATAGACTTTGCTAACACAAACAATGAAGTTGTAGTTGCAAATGCCAACTCAACGACTGGTATTCCAACCTCTTATGCTATAAAAACAGAAGGAAGGGTAATGTCGGGCGACTTGAAAGTTAAAAAATTTACAGCGGGCAATTTTCAAAAATTTCTCAGATTCGAACTCCCCGGAAGAAATACTTCAGAAATAGTATCAGTAATTGATGCAGAGGGGCACCCATATTACGAAGTAGATTACTTATCTCAAAATACAGTTTATGCCAAAATACCAAACACCTCTGATACAGAACATAATACTCCAAATATTTTAAAACCAGTTATAGTTGCTAGAAGATTTGTAGTCGAACGCGAGAGAGGCAAAACGTTTCTTCAATTTGGCTATGGTTCTGATAGCGAGATGAAAAATGCATCTATCGCAGACCCAGCAGATTTAGTTTTGCAAAGACACGGCAAATCTTATATTACTGATGTATCTGTAGATCCGGGCAATTTAACCAAAACAGATAAATTTGGCATCGCACCCGCCAACACATCATTGACCGTTATTTATCGTGTCAACACCTCTGATGGCGTCAATGCATCCGCAAATTCGGTCACTAGAGTAGTGAACCCAACATTTAGATTTAAAAATACAACAAGTTTAACCACAGAATTAAAAAACTTTGTCATGTCTTCATTGGAAGTTACAAACGAAGAACCAATAACAGGCGATATATCATTACCGAACACAACAGAACTAAAAAGAAGAATTACTGATGTATTTGCGACACAAAATCGAGCAGTAACGCAAAGCGACTACAAGGCTATGATTTACTCAATGCCTGGAGAGTTTGGAGCAATTAAAAGATGTCACATCGTTCAAGATCCAGATTCATTTAAAAGAAATTTGAATATGTACATAATATCGGAAAATGTAGATGGCACCTTAATTCCAACAAATAGTGTAATAAAGGAAAATATAAAAACTTGGCTTAATCGATATAAAATGATAAACGATACTGTAGATATATTAGATGCTAAAATAGTCAATTTAGGAATTGATTTTGAAATTTTAACAGCACAAGAGGCTAATAAATTTGAAGTATTAAATGGCGCTCTTAGAGCATTAAGACAAAGTTATAGTAGCCATTATGATATAAGTGAGCCATTTTCCATAGCCGCTATATACAGAATATTAAATCAAGTAGCTGGAGTAGCCGACACTCTAAACGTAAAAGTTTATAAAAAATCTGGTGGAGAATATGCTAGTAATCGATTTAACGTAACGGCAAACCTAACACCTCAAGGAAGGCAACTATTAGCTCCAGAGAACGTAGTTTTTGAAATTAAATTTCCAACTGCTGATATTAAGGGAACAGTCACATAATGGCAATTAAAAGATGGGTGGCAGACGCAGATACAACAATTACTAATGCATATAAGCAGAATATGCGCACCAGAGCCACAGGCTCTAATATGGGATTGGCTGATTCTTTAGAAGTGTTTCATATTTACGGACAACAAGACTCTGGTTCTAGTGAAAATGCACGTATATTAATTAAATTTCCTATTTCCAATGTTTCAAGCAGTAGAAATAGTGGAGATATACCCGTAAGCGGTAATGTAGATTTTTATCTAAAAATGTTTAATGTTGAACATCCATTTACGCTTCCACGCGGATATAATTTAGCAATTTCGGCTATATCTAAATCATGGGATGAAGGAAGCGGAATGGATATGGATAGCTATTCTAATAGCGGAAGCGCAAATTGGATTTCTGCCGCAAGTGCATCTAGTGGAGTTACCAATTGGACCGCCCAAGGCGGAGACTATCACACCGAGCCAGTATTCACCGCCTCATTTGACAATGGCACAGAAGATATAGAAGTGAACATCACTGATTTGGTAGAACAGTGGTTGTCGGGAGCAGCACTAACAGCCGCTCAAACAGACGGCGCATATGCTAAACAAAATTATGGCTTTGGTATAAAATTATCTGGCACCGCAGAAAGCGCCTTATCTTCATCATATACAAAGAAATTTTCTGCAAGGGGAACCGAATTTTTCTTCAAAAAACCTGTACTTGAGGCAAGGTGGAATTCGTCTAGGCAAGACGATAGGGGAAATTTATATTATAGTAGCTCTTTGGCAAACTCCGAAGACAATTTAAATACCGTATATTTATATAATTATGTTCGCGGTCAACTAAGAAATATCCCCTCAGTTGGCACCGGGTTAGTCTACGTGAGTGTATATTCAGGATCAAAGGATAATACTGAGCCCTCTGGCTCTAGATTGGTGCTAGTCTCTGATGGCACACATGTTACTTCGGATAACGCATATGTTGTAACGGGCGGGTACGTATCTACGGGTATTTATTCTGCTTCTTTTGCGTTAACTGCAGCGGCAACCAAATTAACAAATATATTTGAGGTTTGGCATAGCGGAACAACACAATATCACACAGGGACCATCACCCCACAAACACTACAGGGTTCTAACATGAATCCTACAACAAAATATGCCATGGCAGTTTCTAATCTCAAGTCATCATACAACTCCACAGAAACAGCCAGATTTAGAATCTCTACGAGATTAAAAGATTGGAGCCCCAACATTTATTCAAAGGCAAAAAATGAACCAGAGCTATCTCTAGTTGAATCCGCTTCGTATAGAGTATATAGAGTTTCTGATAATATGAACGTAGTTCCATATGGAACATCAAGCACTTATCACACTTTATTGTCTTACGATATATCAGGAAGTTATTTTGATTTAGATATGTCGTTGCTAGAGCCTGATTATTCATATGCAATTAAAATTGCACTTTATAACGGTGCTATAAGTTCTTTTATAGAACAAGACGAAACGTTTAAATTTAGAGTGGAGCCGGTATAAAGCATGGCTATTAAAAAACTATTTGGCAATGTGCGAGATATACCCACTATTGAAGGTAGTCGCCCAAGTCAAGTTGAAGGCATAACAGGGATGATTGCATCAGCCAGTTTTGATACATTGGTAGAATTTGGCATAGAGTCGCCAGAATATATTGAAGCCTATATTAAAGATAGGGATAAATTTATACCAGCAATTGATTTCACTACCGCATCTAATTTTGCGAAATATGGTTCTGCTGAGCAATATTATGAAGATGCTGTCACAAGAATACATAGGGCATATCCCTACGACGGTTCAGCCAAAGAAAGGCTTCAATGGCACAACAGTTCTTCATATTTAGATCGATATGTTTTTGATAAATTATACCCTAGAAGACACGGATACGCTCAATTTGCATATGATGGCTGGGGAACGCAAGTTGACAGCGCGAATGGATATGGAGCAACAGCAACCGCATCATATGAATATGTACAAATTAAAGGTGGTCCTCATGCCAAAGTTGGAGGAACAGATCACAATACGATTCCTCAATTATATAGCGAGAGAACAGGATCAAACGTATATTCAAGCTTAATCTCAGGCTCGGGCACCAGAGAATCCAATTTAAAAACCGCACTAAGTGGTGGAGTCACAATTGAATTTTGGCTCAAAAAACCAGCCTTTTCTACATCAAAAACAGAAAGAGAAGTTATATTTGATTTGTGGAATGGCGTTACTACTTCTGGTAGCGAGGAATATGGTCGATTAAGATTAGAACTTAGCGGCACCGCAACAGCCGATGAATCACCATTTAGATTTACTATTCTGTCGGGAAACACAGGCGTTTTTGATACAGCTATTGGATCCGGCATAACAACTGCTTCTTTATCCAGTTGGAAACATTATGCGCTATCTCTTGCCAATGATGGTAATTCAATTACTGCAAAATTTTATATAACTGGCACTTTAAACCAAACCGTTACCACGACCAATTCCTCAATTGGAGAAATTACTGGCTCATTAATAGCAAATATTGGAGCATTACGCTCTACGCCTTCCGGTGCTACGGGCAGAGTTGGAGAGGGTTGGGGCAAACTTTCAGGTTCGCTCGACGAATTTAGATTTTGGAAAGTTAAAAGAACATCTAAAGATATTGGAAGATATTGGTTTTCACAGGTATTTGGCGGCACCAATACAGATGAGGCTAACACAACACTCGGTGTATATTATAAATTTAACGAAGGAAACACTGGCACATCTTCAATTGATAAGAAAGTATTAGATTATTCCGGTAGGATTTCAAACGGCACATGGACGGGATATCAAGATGGTTCGCGCCACACGGGCTCTGCAATATTAGAAGCGAGCGCTTCATCCAAAGAATTTAAAGATCCAATTATATACTCGTCAAATGATGCAGTTGCAAATCTTTTAGTAGATTTAAAAACGAGCGGCTCTTTATATGATTATCGAAACAGTGCAGCCATCTATAATTCGTTACCGGACTGGATCATTGAAGAAGATGGTGACAACGAAGCATTTACAATAAGAAAACTAACACAAGTATTGTCAAGCTATTTTGATTCCGCACATCTTCAAATTGAAAGCTTGCCAAAATTACAAAATACAACATATTTTAGCGGTAGTGATAAACCATATCCATTTACCAGCACTATGTTGCGAAGTTACGGCTTTATAACACCGGATTTATTTGAAGAGGCTGGAGAGCTAGAGGAATTATTAGATAGAGATGAAAATAGTGTTTTTGATACCAAAATTCACAACATTAAAAACATAATTTATAGAAATATATACAACAATCTTGTTCATATTTACAAGACCAAGGGAACTGAAAAGTCATTTAGAAACCTGATACGTTGTTTTGGAATTGATGATGAATTGTTAAAAATCAATTTATATGCAAACAACATAACATATGAAATAAAACCGAATACAAGAGCAACAGTCACCAGGAAGAAGTACGCTAATTTTTTCGATGCATGGACACCCACCTCTTCTTTGGACGCGACCCCTAGAAATAATGCTACAGTATATCAATATCCTAGCGGTAGCAATTCTGTATCCTTTATTTCCGGCAGTAAAGATCTTGGATATGAGGATGATGTCCCTATTACGGTTGAGTGTGAAGTAATATTTCCAGTAAGAGATGATGCCGCTAGCGATTTTTACTTAAATATGCCCCCGGCGTCATCATCATTATTTGGCTTGCACACAGCAAATACAGCGAGTGCAACCGAACTTACTTGGAATACCAACGATTATGCCAACTTGCAAGTTTTTGCTGTAAGACCAGATTCCAATATAAATGATATAAAATTTGTTTTAACATCCTCTAATCCGTTTCCAATTCCTGCCATATCAAGCAGTGTGTATACGGATGTATATGAAGACAATAAATGGAATTTAGCGGTCACAATAAAGCCTACCAAATTCGGCTTTGCAAGCTCTGTAAGTGGGGCTGCTAGCGGAACTTATACAGTTGAGCTATATGGCGTCAATATGATAGCCGACCAAGTTGTAAATGAATTCAGCGCTAGCACAGATATAGCCAATCCAACAGGAAAATATTTCTTACGACAAGATAAAAGATTATATATTGGGGCACATAGAACCAATTTTACAGGTTCCGTATTACAAGGTGCAGATACTAAAATTGGATCTGTTAGATATTGGCTTAGTAATTTAAGTCACGATGACATTAAGGCACATGCGAAAGATGCCAGCACTTTTGGTATAAGCGATCCATATAAACACGCCTACGCACTAGAGCAGCAAATATCGGGTGTGTATATTCCAAGAATAGATACGCTTGCACTTCATTGGGATTTCGCACAAGTTACAGGCTCCACTGTGAGAAGCACAACTTTAACAACAGAAGATGCACAATTTGCGGTAGCCGATGCATCATCAGGCTCTTCTAATCATGCAGCCAATCGACATCATTGGCTTGGCAATATTATCGATAATCAACATACTGGTAGAGGAGACTTTTATCTGCCAAATGATACTGGTTCTGTTGATTTGATGTTTGTGCAATCTGAAAAGCAACGGCAATTAGAAGTGCTTAGTAGCACTGATATGATTGAAATTAGAAGTCAAGACGATGTTACATTCACAAGAGAACATAGACCAATTAATCATTATTTTGCACTTGAAAAAAGCATGTACCAATCAATTTCAGAAGATATGATTAATATGTTTGCTTCTATACTTGATTATAATAATTTAATTGGCGAGCCTGTTAATCGATATAGGCAAGAATATAAAGATTTATCAAAATTAAGACAATTGTTTTTCGAAAGAATTGAGAACACACCAGATTTAGATAGATATATTGAATATTACAAATGGATTGATAGCGCATTATCTAAGATGGTAATGCAACTTATTCCCGCCTCCGCCAACGTAACAGAGCATATTCGCACAATGGTGGAAAGCCATGCACTAGAGAGAAATAAATATTGGACAAAATTCCCATCACTAGAATTTGCAGTATCAGATCCTGAAGGATCTCTTTTAGGGGTTAATGAATTATTATATGATTGGACACACGGACACGCACCGGGCTATAAGAATACCAATTTATATGCTTTGACCATTGATTCCGGCTCTAACGGACAGCTTAACATTGGCACTACATCAACTTGGGATGCTCTCATAGGTGACAACCCTTCAACCGGAGAAACGAAAGGTTTTACTCTTAGTGCGTGGATTCACCCAAAAAGCTATGGTCCTAATGAAGATTATGGCTATGGAAGAATATTTGATTTTTCTGCCGGGGATGTTAGATTATATTTTGCTAATAAAACTGGAGACTTAAAATTTGAAGCCAAATGGACCAATACTGGAGGTACTGGTAATAATGGACAAGCTATATGGACATTTGATTCCAACATACCGCTCAACGCCTGGAGTCACGTAGCATTATCTTATAATGCAGAGGGCACCGACGATGATCCAGTATTGTATGTCAATGGAATTTCATATACACCAACTGAAAATACAGCCCCAGCAGGTGCTTATTTTGGCGTTGCAAGCAGCGATGATTTATATGTCGGTAATAGAGCAGACGCAGATCGTGCTTTTAATGGCTTTATAGACGAAGTTGCAATATTTAAACACGCCCTGACCTCAGCCGAAGTAGGAGAAATCCACAGCGGCGATACACTCGTTTGGACTCCCCCAGATATCAGAAATCATTCATCGGCATCTTCGCTAGCCGCATATTATAGAATGGGAGATCATCCCAGTGATACTAGTAGTCGTATATATGATGCCACCAATAATGGAAGAACTGGCGTAATTAGCGGTTCATCTTCCGTATATACTATAACTTCAATTGATAAATTTAATGCTCTTTGGTGGCGAGACAGGGCAGAAAGAGATGGTGCCACTATTACATCTGGCGATGACACCATTGATAGCCAAAGGGGTGGCGTAAAAACCGTTATAACCACTATCCACTCAGCCAGCGCTGCCATACTATCAACTAGTGGAAGCTCTCCAGCCGCAAGAACACGATATCAAGTCTCAACATATGCCAGAAGAAGACTGGCAAGACCGTATAGATTTAAAATTGAAAATGATCAAAGAAAGGGTAGTGGGATGGTAATCCATGGAGGCATCAACTACGGACCCAGCAAACGCAGGGATCTTGCTCACAATGCTTTACAAATCCATGGTCCCACTTCTGATCTCGGCGTGCCAAGAAATATTTTAGTTATACGCGCTGAAGACTTAGAATTAATAGATTCTAGAGATGATGAATATGAATTGGATGCAACTAGAGCAACGCCATGGGAGCTTAAAAAACGAAAATATGCTTTTAAAGCACAAAGCGGGCGTGATTATAATTTAGGATATGAATCATGTATTAAAGGCGAAATATATACTCCTTTCAATATTTATAGCTCATCTGTACAAATTAGTACCGGATACCAAAGAGGATTAGTTAATCATTTTCTATCTGGCACCTTGCTTACAAATATTCATTCCGATACCTATGGACCGGATAATGATGTTCCAATGCAGGGTCCATTTACTGAAAGGTATGTAGGCGGGCATCAATCACGGCATGTTGATGTCAATGCATATGACATCTCATTAAATACCAGTGCCAGTACGATAAAGAACACTCCTAATAGAACTGATGATATGTATACCCGACCTGAAGCTTGGAGATTATTAGTATGGGATTCAGATACTACTCCCGGTTATGCAACGGGAACAATTGGATTTGTTGGGGCAGATTATGGTGGTCCATATCCAGATTTTCATAAAAAACGTGCAACTTATTTTAGGGATGGAACCGCTAAGCGACCAGTTAATATACAAAATATTCGCATGATAACCGGCTCTACCGAGGGTGGATCAGGCAGCGCTCCAGTTAACACAAGATATGTTTCGGGAACTTTGCATTCTAGTCTTGGAAATTTCCAAAAATTATATCAAGTAATCCAGGCTAATGGACGTACAGCTAATAATCGATGGTGGCGAGACAATGCAGATAGTGCCAGCGCACCATTTGATACTGCTAATGGTGTTCCCTGGCCAACGTATTTTAAAACCCGAGACGGACTTGGAGGAACAACACATATTCACAGTTTAATAGGCGTAGAGCCCAACCCATCAGGCAATATATTTATTACAGGAGATCCAAATACCCGATCATCTGTAGAGCATGCTCAAGGAAATAGAGTTAGAAAGCCAGGAGAGCCGCTAGATGACACCACAACACAGTTTAAACTTCCAGATCGAGGAAGAAACGAAGCTGTCATGGCAAGCAGGTTCTCAGCACCGGGAGGTCCAGAAGTTAATAGTAGAGGATATTTGGACAGAATAGCAGAGGAATATTCTGTTCACAATGCGCTACCATATAGAAACCTGTCAATCTTAGGAAGCGGCAGTGGAGAAATAACAACCAATGGCATTAAGACGCTTAGAGTTAACGATCACACAGGTCATGCCCGTGGATTAAACTTACTGATGCGTCTTCACTGTGGTCGATTTGGCTCTGACCCGACTTATGGCGCAAATATTAGTGAATTAGAATATGTTACTAGCGCATCATTTCACAAAGTTAATCGCAACCCATCTAAAAAATTAGAAATCGATTTGGCACCGGCAGCGCTCGACAACAGCGGTATAGCTTATAACACGCTGGAAGACAAAGCATATCAAATAAACACTGGTACAGTAAAAGATAATGCGTTTGTACAGCGACCCATACCGGCTAGTGATTTCGGATATGCTTGGATAACCGCATCGGCAAATAGATTAACCAATCATTTGCTTTTTGGGCATGCCCCCGCCAATGGGTTATTAACACAATCTGCGGGCTATGAATCTGCAATTACATTTATAACCGCTAGTGAAATTTCTATATCAGCATCGGTAGATCCTAGCAATTTAATTTATGGCGATTTTGTGGGATTAAATATATTAATATCTCAATCCATAGACCTTACCAACAATTTACTAAATATTATTACTGGAACTACTGCCGGTAACCTACCAAATGAAAAGTATGAAAACACAGCATTTGGTAACCTTACTCCCGCAGCACACACCGCCTCGCTAGGAAAACCTCATAATCCCAGAGGTCACGCATTTAATATATTAATGCTTAATCGGAATGGACCTTATCAACATCCTTCTTGGAAACAAGTTCGGACTGGTGAGCATAAAATTGCCAGAATATTACGAAAAGAAAATCAGCTATCAATTATTGATGAATCTACTAAACTTAGAGGTCCGGCATATAGCTGGCCAGATGAAATCAACCCTACTCGCGGCACAAGTGATTATGTAAAAAGAAAATATTATGAGCCGCCACTTGTTATATCCCATAAACCAATTATTCATCTTTTTAACCCATCTACTGCAGATCAAAGAGCATATGGTTTAACATTGCAAGCCGCTATACACACGTATGGAAACAATTTACATATGTTTAACCACAACCAGCTTAATGATAAATTGGCAATAACAAATAATAGTAGACAAATTTATGAAGATCTGACAATGCAATTCACAGAGCCGCAAGAAGTTGGAGGCGCTGGCTCAGATTTGCCAGAACAGTTAGTTAGTATTAAATATTGTCAAGTCATTTATCCCAAAATTACTAATACATTTTCCGGTACCATCCGAGGAAGACCGGCCTTTACTCCTGATTTTTGGAGAAACAAGAGAACCGGAAGCAATAGTCGTGATGTAGATCTATTAAGATGCTCACAGGGATTTGATATCCATACAGGAAGTATGTGGGTTCTTGACGCTAGAAGAACATTCGCGTCAGGAACTGCTGCGACGGGAAGCCGTGGTGGCACATATATTGCTGGTCTTACATCCAGCACCACAGCGGCAACCGGAGAATTTCAAAATACACACACACATGTTCACGATGGCACGACAGTACAATGTCAAGCAGCACCACTTTACGCATTAAAACACACGATAACAACGGCATCATCGTTAATGTCTCCAAATGGACAAGATTTGCACGATGGGGTGCCTACAGATACGGGAGTACAACTTTCAGGTAATTTCTTTGGCGAGGCTCTTTGGGAAGCTGGAGATCAGAGAGGCAAAACCCCATTTTATAATAGTTATGCAGATTTTGTTGCCAATCTGAGAACAATAGGAAAAGAATATTCAGTGGTACCAGAATTTAGAATTAGCGCATTGATGGAGTTTTATATAGGTGCAGATGGTGCCGCCAATGGAGATTTTCTAGCAGATAAAGATGATTTTCTGCAATTGCAAGGGGCGGCAGTGGATAGCGAGTTAGCAGAATCTTCTGGCGATAGCAGCTTTTATAAAATCTATACTCATTCAGAATTTTTGAAATACTTCAATATGATTGAGCAAGATTACACGAATACTAATGTTGGTATTGATGCAGTGCCCAAAATATTAACTATGACGTGCAGGGGAATGATGAAATTCTTACCATATGAATTATTTTATCCAGCATATAGAATTAAAGAGCTTGCGACATTCTTCTCAAAATCATATGGACCGTTTGTGAAGATAACCGGCTCATCAACCAACAGAAGCGTGACCGCCACAAACGTGACTCGCTCAGGCGACGGCGACGGCGGATCTATTCAAAGACTAGCCGGTTGGCGACCATTCTTGCAGCCATTTTTTGCCCCTGGGCTTATGATGAATTCTATCAAATCAGGAATGGCTGTTGATTGGCCAATAATTATAGTTAGTGGTTCTGGCAGGACAGGAGCATCCCCCGGATTAATTACCACTAAAGTAGTAGATGAGGACACCTCACCGGGGCAATGGTCTAAGGAAAAAACGGATCCTATGTACCTAATACAAAATGATGGATTTGATTTAAGGCTTCCATTCGACACGCTAATTGAACCAGAAAAAATAATGGGTCTTAGCTTGGTTGATAATGATCCACATCCTAGCTGTTCCTTAAATGCAACAGCATCTTGGAATGGCGAAGGTGACAAGCTTTATAAATATGCGATGCATAATTTCTTAGCTGCCGTACCCGAATTTTTCCTTGACGGGGGAAGATTAACATCATTATATTCATTACCAGAAAGTCAATTTAAGCGAGCCGAGGCGGGCACAAGTTATGAAATGATGATTAGGCTTGGAAAAACATTTAAAGGAACTCCCGACGCATTACGAATGGTTGTTGGCCAACAAATTACTGGATCTTGGGCAGGGTATGCAACCCCGCAAAGATGGCGAGGTCCAATATTAGGACGCCACGGAACATTAGCAGCAGATGCCCTGACCCCGGTTGCAGGCTCACCAGATCTTAATGATCCTAAATATTTTGAAAAAGAAAACATTTGCATGTATAGCAGACCATCAGCGTTCGGTTTTCCATGTCAAGGACATTCTGGCTCTACAACCTCACACAATGGCTTATATCCAGGGTATACGCCTCCATATTATGATGGAGAATCTTATCTATGGCTACGATTCATCCCGCCGGAAACAAGAAAATATAAATTAACTGAAATATTTTCACTTAGCACATCTTCTTTCTATAGATTTGAGCAAGTTATGCCGCTGGGTGTAGGCGCAAAACAAAGAGGCAACGGACCATACGGAACGTCCGAGAGTAATCTTAATAATAATAGTATGCAAATTACAGCCTCTTGCGAGGTGTTTGGAATAGCTGATAATGATCCAACTGCATTCCTATCTTCGGCTGACAGAGGAGGTTCTAGATGGGCAATCCATACCAAATGGGAAACTCCAATATTAAATTTTGCAAACGTTGGCGTTACAACAGCATCTGTAGATTATCCTGGTCATGATAATGAAGGCGAGGGAGTCGGACCTGGAGGACTCGGCGGGGGAACTTATATCCCTGGATTTGAAGCGATACCAAAGGGTATGTGGCATCAATACGGCGAGATTCCCAAGCAAAATGAAGCCATTTTTATGCAAGTTGCAGATATTCCTAAATCACGACAATTGGTTACTGGTAGTCCTCAATATATGCCGGGTGCTGTAGCGCCTCACAAAACAGGTTCACTAATTGATCTAGTTGGGTTTTCTAGAGATAGGAAGGATCTTGGTCGAATAGCCGAGGGAAGGGACATCAGAGAAGCTATAGTGGCAATTCCATTTATAGAGCCAATAAATTCTGACAGTGGACCACAATTTATTAAGATTGAACCAGAAATGATCAAGGAAGCGCTGTCTTTAATACGAAGAAGCCCAGACATTAATTGGACTCAAGCAGCAGATCCATCTGCCCAAATCGCCTTGCCGGAAGACCGCCGAGTGGGGCGCTCTACAATTCAAATGGTCGCAGCAATGCGCAGATATGTATTACCGCCTAAATTTGATTTTCTTTACTTTAATGGAGAGGGCAATAGAAAAACAGTAGATCCAATTGCAATGTATATATTTGAATTTACACATTCGCTTACGCAAGACGAATTATCAGATATTTGGCAAAATCTGCCTCCAAAACTTGGTAGAGCTTTTGACAGCGGAGAGGGAGATTTCCCACATACTGATGACATTATGCAAAATTCTACCATACAACACCCTCTTGATTCACCATATGAGCTTCTTAATAGAGATCTTTTAAGAGAGCCAACCTTGCGCTGGATGGTATTTAAAGTAAAACAGAGAGCAGCAAATAATTATTATCAAACTTTAGCCAATGTTGGACAAAAAAGATCTGACATGGAAATAATTGAAGAACGTTCTAGGGGAGAAATTCCATATTTTTCTTTCAATTGGCCATATGATTATTTCTCCCTTGTAGAAATGATTAAAATTGATGAACAAATTGATTTTGAAACAGGAATTGTTCCAATACTACCAGAAAATGTTACAGAATTCTCCACACGCCAAGCAGATAGAGTAGTTGAAGAAGGCGCATCGACCACTTCTGCGACTGCTGCTACTGCTGGTACTGCTGGTACTGCGGGAGGAGCCACAATCACAACTACAGAGACTACCACTGCTGAGGCTGTGGATGGCGAGACGCCATCTATTAGTTCAGCGAGGGTCCTGGCCAGGGCAAGGTACGAAGCGGGTCTTGAGAGGTCCCCCACCCCCAGGGACAGGACCGGTGTCTCCAACCTCCCCGGCACGACCGCACCAGGATCCACCCCCAGCGGCTTCGGGGACAGCGGCGCTACCCCCAGCGGTACCCCCGGAGAGTAACCCTCGAATAATTTAACAC
>Ga0208684_1000811_pt1 | contig 19597 bp, 18 predicted proteins | sample MalvireepMed_b05_FD_184245 | JGI IMG/M metagenome (GOLD analysis project Ga0208684, IMG submission 184245) | Marine viral communities from the Global Malaspina Expedition - Malaspina viral metaG DeepMed_b05 (SPAdes) (version 2) | ecosystem: Environmental > Aquatic > Marine > Oceanic | place... | reverse complement strand
CCAAACATATTAAGCATAGGATTTCCAAACAGATTTTGTTTACTAACCATCCAATAGCTTTGCCACGGCTCGTTTCTAGAAACTTCCCTCATCTGTTCCTGCGTAATGCCATCCATTTCCCTTGCCTCATAAGCGACTTCCATCAAAGTAGAATCTGCGCTACCAAAGTCTTTTTCATGATACATACGATTATTGTCTTCATCAAAAGTACATACAGCAGCTAAGAACTCATTTCTAACGGCTCTATGATGGTACTCCCAAGTCATTGGATTCATTGAATACTTGCGAAGCATCGCCTCGTGTATGGCCTGTCTTGTTCCCTTGATTTTTCTTCTTATTGCAGCCACAGTTCGATCCTCACCCCTCTTTTTATACAGTAGTTCTTTAAGATCCTCTAAAGCCTTGTCCGACTCTTTCATATTGTTTTCGTCTTGATGTGTCCATATACCCTTCTCATTTAGATGTTCTTTAGCTTCTTCTTCGGATAAAAGCTGTTTAAAAGAAGCACGAATAGAATGCTCTAAAGCTATCTCTTCTGACAAAAGTAGCTGCTCTGGAGTGGGGTTGATTATCTTGTACCTTTTTTTTTCAAAAGTAAAAAAGGTGATTCCCGACAACAGCTTTGCAGCAATCCTGCTCCTTTCATGATCTTCCATAAGTCCTTAACCATTTAATTGTTATTGTGATGCCAAACGTGCTGCCTCATAAAGCCCATTGGACACTGCAAAAAGCGGCTCCTCGGCATGTTTAATTTCTGAAATAGGAACGGGAAACCCTTCTTTCGTAAGTTCCCGAAGTCTTTCTACAAAGCCAAGAACCATAGAAGTTCCTCCCGCAACTACAATAGGCATCTCCATTGTTACATTAGGAAGTTTCTTTTTAGGTGTGTTTTCATAAAGCTCTTTGAATTTTTCTATAACATAAGAAAGCAATGCCTCATAATAAATAGATATTGCTTTCTGGATACCGTGAGTAGAATCGTAAAGGCTAAAGTCTGCCTTTTCCTTGATTGCAGTAACAACGTTATTAGTCTCGTCAGTGTGTTGTGCTGCATGAGAGTCAATCCAGTCGCCCCCGCGACTCAAACTAAAAGCAAATACGGGTATTCCCATGAAAGAATAGACAATATTGCACATACCAGCACCAAAGCTCATTCCAATTCCAGTATACTGGGTGTCGGCTAATTCGGAATATATAACAGCCAGTGCTTCTGTCATTACATTGATATTTTTATATCCCAAATCAGCAAAGACTCCGTGTAAAACTTGTTTGTGATATTCTACATCAAAATCAGCATCAATTGGTTGTGCAGGAACACAATAATAAAGCACATCATTTTTATTCTGTGCCTTTCCCGCGACTGCTCTAACAAGCTCAGAAACCATCATGTTAGAAACGGGTTGTCTCGGATTTAAAACCCCTTGTGACATAGGACGTAAACATTCCTGATGAAATAAATTTGCAAATTTAAAAGCATCATCACCCAAGACATAAAGATCCTCTCCCACTTTAACATAATGGGCACCTGCATTCTTTAGCATATTTTCACCAAATGCATTAGCAGAACCTTCTAAAAATTTAGATGGATTAAGTTTAAAGAAAGCATCTCGCACCTTTCTGAATTTTTTAGAATCTCCTTCGAACTCGGCACACGAAATAAAGCCAGTGCCAATATCAATGCCAACAGACCTCTGTGCGCTGGAAGCGGCACCTTTCTTTTTTTCATTCATTTTAATTGTCTCACATACTTTGGGGTGATACGAATGTATTATATTCCCATCATAGCTGGAAATTTCGCCCGATGACGACGCTTCTGTTGTTTCCTTTGGCGTCAAAGAGGGCTCAGCCTTAGAAGGTGGCAGAGATGGGCTTCCTTGTATTTCAACAAAAGCCTGTTGATATCCTGACATCCTTTCAATTCTTTTTGGGGTGTTCATGAACCTCCCCTATCCTCTTGTCTCCAAACGAAGTCTCTATTTTAGGTGTTTCGTAAAAAACTTCAGCCGAACCATTTTTTAAATTAGGCAAGTCATCGGTAGAAGCATAGGTCCTTTCCTCTTTTTCCTTGCTGTGTTTTGTAAGTTTACCAAAATCAGTATATTTAGAGAGTGTTTTAATGGAAAAGTAAATCAGCCATGACGCCCCCAAGATTATAATAGCGCCAACGACCGCAGTTTTTATCAAATAATCTTCTATTCCCATGTAAAAACCCTATACCATCAAAGTCAGTAGTGTAACTTGCCTAATACTTGCCAAGGCTATCGCTGCCACTACTGACAAAAAAGGGAGGTAGCACAAAGGCTACCCCCCCTCAATGTCAACTCTTATGTAAAGGCACCATTATGCCGTCCAAGTGTCAATACCGCCTCGTGCGAAGGGAAGTCCCAGTCCGGTAAGATTTCCAGAGCCCAAGTAGAAGGGTCTCTGAGCCCACCAGTTGGTTCCGCTTTTGGAACCGCCGGAGATTTCCATGTCAGCATAGTGAGTAACAGTAAAGTCATTGAAGGTGGTATAGCTATAGGTTACCGTAGCATTTCCTCCACCCGCATCGCCTCCACCATAAGTCACAGAAGCAAGCTTGTTTTTCTTACCAAGCCAAACTCTTAGACCATCGCAGGTAGCAATTCGAATTGCTCTGTTGCTCAACGAGTTAGAAGAACCACACGATTCTGCCGTTCCACTACATCCGTCAATAGCATTTACCATGTCACCGCTAGAAGTGGTCACTTCAACGTCGCAAGTAACTTCGATTGGGAATGTAACTGGACGTGCATAGGCAACTTTTGCCCCAAGCTCAAAGAGCTCTTCACGAGCAACATCAACAGAAACAGTCACAGATTGAATGTGAGCTGTGTCTTTAAGGCCCGAATTATTGCGAGCATAAATACCCGGAATATCGCCGGGGAAGACCGACTTATCAGGATTAGAAGCCTGATCGTATATCTGACGATCAGTAGCAGCAGCGCTACCAGTACCAAATATAATATTCTCGCGTCGTTGAATGCCACCAGTTCCAACCGGAGCATCGTCATTACCAGAAAATCCGCCAGATACGTCCGTTGGGAAGTAAGTGGGATTACATTCGAGAGTGCTCGTAGATTGTCCCGAACCCCATACCTTGCTATTGCCAACAAGAGTAATATCTTCGGTAAAATTATCATCTACAGGGAAATTGTAAGAAATCGAAGTAGGATAAAGGCCTGACATGCTTACGAAAGTTCTAGCTCCAGAACCTTCTTGTCCAGCCGATTCCATAGCTTCATCCCAAATGCCAAGTTGAACAATACATTTGTTGGTCGATTGACACCGCTTAGCGAGTTGGGGGCCATCAGTCTGATCAGAAGTAGAAAGACACCAAAGAGGGATGTAACCATCCATAACTTTTGTCATTGTCACTTCAATATCAGGAGTTCCTTCGACATTCTCATAAATAGCAAGCTGACCAAGTTCAAACACTTGTTCCAAGTTGAATGTGGTGGTCAAACCAACAGACTGGACACCATGAGCTACTGTTCGATTACCGAGAGTAACACCGGCACCCAAGTCATCGTTGTTGTTCATTCCGACCGAGCCGGAGCTATTTTTGCCAAAGGAAACTTGCTGGATAGCATAATAGACTCTATTATTAACAGCCATTTAAACGTCTCCTAAATTATTTGGTGAATATAAGTTTCCGCAGACATAATACACCATTCTAGAAAAATCAAGGTAAAACAACTTCAAAGGTAGCCCTTACGGTACCCTCGTGGAGCCTAGTATCATAGGACTCCATCTCAGTTATATTCATATCAACTATTCTAGCTAAAAGGTATCTATATGTCCCGTTTGTAACAACATCGTCATAATTAAGTGGTGAAGAAACTTTCATACCCCTATAGTCTAGAGGGTAGGCACCACTGCCAATTAAAGTATCTGTATCAAATAACCATAATTGACTATCTATTTGATACGACAGTATATCAACAAGTTGATTCCTCCACCATCGAGATTCACCTACGACGTGAAAAACAACATCTTGTTGAGTAATTTGAGAGAGATCACCCAATTGATAAGGGGTAAACCTCCGTCTCGGAACGACCTCAAGGACTATCGCTGGCATTTGAACACGATGATTTGCCAGAATACCCCAAGAACCTGAGCCCGTAGCGCTATATGTAATGTCATCTACTCTCAATGAATTATATTGAAGTTCGTCCCACCAAGGGGCTTGGTCTGCTACATACACTTGGACATTTCTATAACTATATTCGACCTGAACAGTAGAACTTGTCGAAATGGCACTATCAAAAACCACCCTCCCAAGAGGGTAATTATAGTGATGCCCATATGTAGCGTCTCCAGTAGTATAGAGAGTGTCATCAATATATACACCCGAAATCTGTATTGGATCATAATCTGGGTAAGAACTTCCAGTTTCCCACACCCAATCTTTCCTTGCACCCTCCCAGACCTGTCCGTTTGTGTAAGAGGGGTCGCTTACAAGTCTTAAGGTATCAAAGTTTCCTCCAAAAGCACCAGAAGTAGGGATTTCTACGTTGCTCCACCCCCCTATTCCAAGTAATGACCAATCTAAAAACCATTTTAGATTATTTTCTATTTCAGAACTTAATAAACTTTCTCCTATATGGGAAACTTTATTGAATTTTGTATATGGTTCGCATGCCATCTATAATACCCTTGTCAATTCTCGCCTAACTATTATATCTATATCAGATACTATATTAGCAAGAGCCCTTGTAGCAAAATTGTCTCCTTCGGTTCCCATATACTGAGCAGGCACCTTCCATCCCCCCCCTCTTTTTATCATAATTCCAAGACCTGTACGACTTCCTTTTGTTTTAGGAACAAACTCGTAGCTAGATACTATTACAGCCCTCCCTTCCTTTAAGAGCCAACGCAGCCATTCTAAAGACTTGGACCCCTTTCTAGATGTATATGTCAGAACGGCTTCTCCCATAGCTAAAACATCTTCCCAATCAGATTGTAAAATACCTATATCTATTAACCCTAAGCTTCCGTGGGCTCCCCTTAGGTACCTGACCGAGATACTTTCTGCCCATTTCTCAATGATAGCACTTATTCTGGCTAGCCCGTCTGGAAGGCCAAGCTCCCCGCGAAGCCTCCCCCCTACAATAGCAGCATACTCCGGAGAAGCCATAATTCTAGCTCGAACCATTTCCCCCAAATTCCGTTTGATACTATTGACTGCCGCAGGAAGAACTGCCGAAAGCTTATTATTAATTTCCTTTAAAATATCTTTATGAAATTGAGCAGAAAAATTCTGAGCCAATCCTATTCTTGCAGTAAAATGGTTTTGTACCATTACATCACTCTTTTCCAATTACATATAACAAATTCACTATTTCCAAACCCTACAGGTTCTGGTTCGGAAATTCTTTGAAAGCGGTGATCCGCATACCCGGCAATATTCGTGGCCACCTGAATTTCTTTTGCTCTTTTTATTCTAGGAGTGGCTTCCTTCTTTCCCAACGTCTGTATAAGGCCGTCTGGGTTATTAACAGGAGTTGACATGTTTAAAAACTGTTTATAATCAAAAATAACAGCTAAATATATAGTCTCTGTCTGTATTACAGGTCGCCTACCAACGCCGTTGCAAGTTGGACAAACCCCACCAAAGGGAAAGGGGACAGGTCCCCCATTCTGGTATCGGTTTGATGACTTTCTGCCAATAGGATCGTATAAACAATTAGTGCAGCTCTCCCATTTTGTGATACCGTAATATAATGTACAGGGAACGGTGGCCCCGCTATCTTCCAATAAGGCTTTTATCGCATCATTAAAAAGATTTTTAAGGTCGCTGTTTATTATTCCCGCAAAGTAATTCTTAGCCATTGTACCCTAACTAGCAAGGACCACATTGAGATTGACAGGGAGGACATCCAGTAAATCTGGTATTATAGTTGGTGTTGACTACCCCAGTAGCCGTTACCGTGCCAGAGGGTACGGGATCAATCGTATAATCGGAACCATACCAACCCCAAGAGGTATCTCCGAGAATACCTGTTCCAGCAGCACGAGTAGCCTGAACTATTATAGTTCCTTCTTTCCCAAGGGTCCCAGCACCTTTCGGCTGAAAAATCATTACCATTTTATCACCTCTTTAAGTTAATAACCGTATTCACCTCTGTTACGGATTGGATTTTGTAAATCTCCTTCTCCCACACCCCCCAGCATACTTCGGGGATCAAACTTATTGGCAGCAAAGGGAGACATTACCGCTCGTATAATTTTCTTTCCTTCATAACTAAAGTTATATCGCTCTTTAAGCTCTTGAAACGCCTTACACGGACCTTCTGTGAGAAGTGTTGTTAGGTGCGAACCATAGGCAGATGTATTGATATGGGCTGGTCCAACACGAGCATTAACGCCCTGTAACAGAGCGGCATTTCTAAAATTACCTTCATCTGCTATGCATGCAGCCTTAAGAACCATGAAGGAAATAAACTCTTCTCCATCTGCCGGAGCCCCTGAAGATCCGGGGTCTGGGGCAATTGCATAGGTACTAACATTTACGGTATAAGCACTGTTAAAATTTATTTCTAGGGGTAAAAAATATGCTCCCGTGATGAGCAATTCTTCAAGTCTTTGCGTGCTATATCTAGTCTCGCTAACACCAGCGTCGTTTAGCATGGTTCTTAGCATCAGTAAACTCGTATTTTGCCAGCTCATATTATCTGTCCGTTACATAAAGGATGCCATCCCCTTCTAGAGTAGCACTAGAAGAGGTATTAACTAATATTTCTAACTTATAAGTGTTTCCCGTGGTTCCTCCCGAAATCCAGAAGGTAACAAGACTATTCTTACTGCTAACAGTAGAAGTTTCAATTCCAGTAGTCGCAATAGTAAGGTCCGAGGTGCTGCCATCTATTTTTTCTGAATTAACACTTGTTATACCAGCAACTGTTTCGCTTGTTCCGAGAACATTATTAAACTCCACACCGAACTTTCGGGTTTCAGTGGGTTGTTTTACTAATCTTTGGTTAGATAAAATTCCCATAAAATCACTTTCTTTTGTTTTCTTTTCAAATAAGCATTTAAAACAACTTTTAATAGAATTCCATAGTCTGCACATTTTGAAATACACCAATTATTTAGGTATGATCCATGTGGTGGCTCCAACATCGGTTGGAATAACCCAAGTAGTTTCAGCCTCGGCTGGAATCGTCCAAGTGGTAGGTCTGGCGGGGGTAGTCCATATAAAAATTTCAGCGTCACTTGATCTGAGGGTAGAGTTCGCTAAAAGAGTAACAATTGCATTTAAACTTGCTGATGGAGCAACTGCCTCTGCCTCCAAAATAGCAATCGCTTCCAGAACAGAGGAAGCCTTTACCGAGGAAATATCTAAAGCGGATATGGGTTTGACGGAAAAGGGTATTGCACCAAACACAGAAATCTCCTTTTAAGTATCTAAAAATAACATAAAAGCTTTTCCGTTTGCGGCAGCGGCGGGGGCAGCAGCGTCAGGGCACTCAAACCAAGCCTGATAAACGTAAAAAGTCACACCCATACATTCATCATCATAAGCAACAAATTCCAACCTTAAATTGTCATAATTGCTAATGCTATTGGCTTCTGACGTAGATAAATTGTGAGTAATTAATGCTCCCGGAGCAGAAGTGGCGTCTGGGGAAAAATTTTTTGTGGCTCTAGTTGTAGCCCCTTCCATTAACCTAATCCTCATTGCCGCACCAGCGTCAGCATCATCAACACGAACACGAGCTTTAAAAGCGTGACTACTCGACGAACTTGGGTCATCAACATCGGATAATCCAACCTCAAATTCTACACCATCGCCAGAACAGTCCCCGTCCTGTCCATTAACATTATCACTGCCAGCAGACGTTCCATCTATTTCTGTATATAGAGTATTGCTAGGAGCACCAGCCCCTGTCCATGCGTCACCCTGATTGGTAATGTCACTATCTGGCCTTGCGTATTGTGTCATTGTATATTAACCCTTACTTTAAGTCATTCCCTATAACAAAGCCATCAAATGCTCCTGTGGCAATCGCTATAAATCCATATACATCAGCCACGCCAGCAGGATATTCCGTTCCGGTTGGCGCGGTTCCTCCTTCTGCCCATCTGATTGCCCCATGACCAGCGCTTCCAAATCCCCATGTTACCGAACGGCTGGCAGTTCCATCCTGCTGAGTCCTGATCACAAATTTTTGTCCTTGTGTAACATTTGCCAAATAAAATGTAGTATTAGCCCCTAGCGTATGTGTGAATGTGGTACCTGCCGAAAGGTCGAATGTGACTACCGTTCCTCCGGCTCCGGAAACTATAGGGGTGCGAGGTCCTGTGCCATACAGGCCAGTCCAGAGGGGAGCACCGTCAACCTTTACCGTCGTGGCAATGAATCGACCTTCTTTGTTGTAGCCCTCATTGGCGACTCCCGACAGTCTAATTCCAGAGGCGCCACTAAACTGCACCACAGTGCCAGAACCGTCGTACACCGATCCCCCCGCCGCCACAAAGTTCTGATAGTATTCATCCTCAGTTGAGTTAATTCTTGGCCCATTTACTTGTATGCCCCAATTACTAAAGGATGTGCTGGAGATTGTCGAATCTGCAAATTGCACGCCTCCCGTAGCTAAATAGAGCCTCTTGTGCGGAACACTAACTCGGAAATCGTTGTCCGCACCCTCACGCTGACCCAAGGTCGTCAGACCATTCGTCCCATCCCAAGCAGCAAGAGCAAGATAATCATAACTAGCAGGATGCAGAGCAGCGATTCCAACGCCTGTGAGCATTCCTGACGTCTCAATGGTAGAAAGACGCGAGTCATTGAGGGTGATCTTAGCTCCGGTAGCAGCAGGCACTCCTGAGCTATTGTAGAGGCCCGTAAACAAGGCGTTTCCGGTGCTAACGAGACTGGTGGCCAGATTACCCGAAGTATTGTATAGTCCGGTCTCGACGATGTTACCTGTGCTGATGATAACCGAGGCGCTGACCATGTTGCCGGAAGTGTTGTAGAGGCCCGTAAACAAGGCGTTTCCGGTGCTAACGAGACTGGTGGCCAGATTACCCGAAGTATTGTATAGTCCGGTCTCGACGATGTTACCTGTGCTTATGAGGTTCGATGAGCTAACCATATTGCCGGAGGTGTTGTAAAGACCCGTAAACAAGGCGTTTCCGGTACTTATGACAACAGAGTTGACAGAATTGGGGGTGACTGCATTGACAGTAGAAGTATTAATGGTGTCTTGTAATTGAACAACACCAACTTCAGAAGTCGTTCCGCTTACACCGCTTATCGTAACCTTGTGACGCGATGGTGAGTAAGAGCTATCAAGTTCGCCAGTTGCAAATATGCCTCCGTCTCCAGTAAACTCCACTATAGCTCCAGATCCGATAGTGTTAGAACCGGCAGTAATTAGATTGTAGTATTCTTTATCTGGAGAATTTACTACTATGGACCAATTTTCAAAGGATGTATTTTGAGCGGAAGCATCGGCAAATTGAATCCCTCCGGCGCCAACGACTAGTTTGTAGTTGACTGGGTCGTAGTTTAGCGTAGTGTTAAAGGTTAGGCCGTCAGTTCCGTCCCAAAACGCTACCCTGTGATTATTTACGGATGGCGCAGAGCCAAGGCCAGTAACAACGCCAGACTCTTGTATTGCTGTTATCAGAGCACCAGTAGCGTCAGGATAAGCTAAGTTGCCAGACACATTGTATAGTCCGGTGAACAGAATGTTACCGCTGCTTATGAGATTGGCAACCGTAGCAACTCCACTAGTCTCGATGGTCGAAATGCGAGTGCTGTATCCCGCACCAGATGCTGCGAGATTGATCGCAGAACCACTCAACGCGCCAGTATTCATCACGGCCTTCAGGTTGGTGTCAATGGTTGCAAGTCCGCTAGTCTCAATGGTCGAAAGCCGACCTTCATTGGTAATGATTTTAGCACCGCTAGCCGCAGGCATCCCGGAACTATTGTAGAGGCCCGTAAACAAGGCGTTTCCGGTGCTAACGAGACTGGTGGCCAGATTACCCGAAGTATTGTATAGTCCGGTCTCGACGATGTTACCTGTGCTGATGATAACCGAGGCGCTGACCATATTGCCGGAGGTGTTGTAAAGACCCGTAAACAAGGCGTTTCCGGTGCTAACGAGACTGGTGGCCAGATTACCCGAAGTATTGTATAGTCCGGTCTCGACGATGTTACCTGTGCTTATGAGGTTCGATGAGCTAACCATATTGCCGGAGGTGTTGTAAAGACCCGTAAACAAGGCGTTTCCGGTGCTAACGAGACTGGTGGCCAGATTACCCGAAGTATTGTATAGTCCGGTCTCGACAATGTTACCTGTGCTTATGAGAGTTGACGAACTCACCATGTTACCGGAAACATTGTATAGCCCCGTGAAAAGAGCGTTGCCTGAATTTATAAGTCTCGTGTCCAGATTGCCCGAAGTGTTGTAGAGGCCCGTATATAGGAGGTTGTGCGATGCGGTCGCAGCGGCTGCTGTTTGGACTCCCGTGGACATTACGACAGTTAGATTGTCACCTATCGAGTCAACGCTTGCTCCGCTCGCATAAGAAAACGCTGTCCCTTGAGTCGTGCCATCATTGAAAGCTATGCCGCTTACTCCGAGACTTATGCCCGTTAGCGAAGCTATGTTGCCGCTTGCAAAAACAGATCCACTAGCAGGGTATGTTAGAAATACTGTGGCATCTCCAGAAAGATAGATTGGAACACCATCTCCGCTAGCGCTTGCTAGTACGGTGTCTCTGGTCAAAGTATTTGAACTATAGGTTCCTATGCCAACTTCCCAGTTGGTCACTTCCTCAATGGCATAGAAGGTTTGAGAACCATTATCTAAAACAGAAAAATCTTGGTAGCCACCAAGAGAGCTTGTTAAAGATATCGTTCCTATACCTACGGTGGTGCTACCCTGTTTTACCCTGTCTCGTACGAATATCATTCGAACAACCCCTCTGCTTTACTTAAAGAATATATCGAGGTCTCCGCTCGCAAATGTAAAGGTGTCTCCATTAGTAACATTCTTAGGTGTTGTAAGCTGTCCATAAAGGAGTATATTTGCTTCAGAGCCTCCTGCGTCAGCAATAAATACCCCAGAGACATATCCCCAGCTAGAAGTGGCTGTGGGAAACGTTATCTCTTGAAAATTATTGGTTTGCCCGGAAGTCGCCGGAGCGGCCCAGTAGTCGGTGCCGGGCCCCCCTGAAGCTCTAGCGTAAGCACCTCCGCTAAGTTCTTGACCAAAACTACCACTTTCAAGAGATCCTGAATTATAGTTTCCAACCAACCCTACATATATACCGGTAGGAGAGGCAAAAGTAATCTCCTTAAAGATATGGCCTATTAGACCAGACTCCAAATAGTGTGACATTGCAGACATATTTTTCTCCGCATTTATTCAGGAGTTTTTAATTTCACCGCATCTTTCCCACCAATCAATGTTGGGAATGTAATAGCATCTTTGGTTAGAGACTTTTTGTCTCCCTCTTTCTTTTCGGATTGAGAACCCTCTATTTTCAACTTAAGAATATCTTCAAGAGTTGGGACCTCAATATCTGTATCAATGGCCCACCTAACATTGTGTTCTTCGGCCCACGACCGCATTCTTCGAACAGGAACTATGAGATTAAAGGTCTCTCCAGCCCCACGTACCAGCATGCCTACATATTGGCCCTTTTTGTCCCCTGATCTTTCTGATAGGAAAACGCCCCCTCCAGAGCTACCGGGGAATGCCGTTACCGTAGTTTGGTCAAATACAACACCGTCTCCGCTCCCAAGATTGAGAACTCGACCCACTTGAGAAATAATACCTCGCGTCATTGAATTAGAGCCTTGTTGTCCAAGTAAGGAGCCAACATGGTAAAGCTCTGTTCCAATAGCTACGGGAGTATCGTCTTTATAGAAATCTCCATTCTGCTGAATGAAATCCCTTTTTCTAACCATAAGTAAAGCCAAGTCTTCTCCCTCGTCGGCAGAGCTATATTTGAGAACCTTGGCATCCATCTTAAGCTCTCCTACTCGACGACCGTTTTCTATAAGCTCTTTGACGATTTGAGCATCTTTAAACTCAACTATCTGAACGGATCTTCCGTCTCTAATTGTCGTTCTGACAGATCTAAGATTATCAATAACATGTCCAGCGGTCCACACAAAATTGATTTTTTCTGTTTTGTTAGGGCCAACCCTTACGTCTCTAGTGATAATAATTCCAGACCCTTCGCTAAAACCTGATTTAACAGTCACCGATATATCCTGAAGTTTTTGATAAAGCTCCTCGTCAGCTTGAGCTTGAAGGCAAGAAAAAGCGACCAACAAAGAGGCAACCGAAAGAAGAAATCTTTTAGATCTAAATAACATTTGGTTTTCCTTTCCATTTAAAAAAAACCGCCTTTAGCAATACCACATATTAAGGTTCACTAAAGACGGCTTAATTGTTTAATCATCAGAAAAGTAATCTTAGAATGAACCAAGAAGAACTCGTCTATTGTCTAGAACGGCAAAGCCATGCTCCGCCCATCCATAAAGACCTGCTCGTCTCTGTCGATGAAGGGTGTCGTCCTCAAAAATCTGAACATTTTCGCGAACCGGCATAACAAAGCTATCTTGGCGACTCAAGTCCAAACCAACAACAATTTCATTGTCGCCAGTAGGCAAACTTCCGCTTAAATCAGATGTATAGAAGTTTTGATATTCTTGACCCTCACCAAGTTCATCCAAATCATGTAAATTGACTTGGAAGATACGAATTAGAAGACCGCCATCTTGCGTGATGAGTTCTCTCCGAGTTACGGGATCAACTTCATCAACGCCCCAGTTTCGAATGTCTTCGATACCTTCTGGACTAAGATAAAGATCAGTCAGTGTACCTCGATCAATCGAGGTGCTATTACCTCCACCATTTCGACGTACAACCGTTTTCATTAACGAGACAAGTCGCTTGGAAAAGACACCTGTAGCAGCATCGGAATCGTAAACCAAAATATTACGATCAACGCCAGCGCTAAGAATTGTATGGAAACCGTCGTCGTTAAGTTTCTTGGTAAACTGACTTTCCATAACGCTCATTGCGCGCCCCACGATATCCCATCGAGCATCGCGTGCGTACTTCAAGAGCCAGTCGATTGATGCACCCACATCATAGGTCGGAACCATGACATAATCGCCTTCAACATGTCTCTCTGGAATACGTCCATGATTAGGAATAGTGTATGCCACGAAATCTTTTTCGGTTCCCGGAGCAAGGAAATCCAAGGGAAATTCGCTAGTGCTACCGGATTCAAGACGAATAGTTTCAAATATGCCGTCTAGAATATTTCCGCTCATAACCCCTTTTCGGAGTGGCAGCTCAAGAGCTTTAGCAAGCTCGGCTGTCGCGGAAAGAGACTCCTCCTTTTTGAGCGAACCAGCTCTTACGAGCAATTCGTTCATTTCGGGAGTTGGCTCAAAAAACTTTCTGTTAGCCATTTTTATCTCCTAAGTTTATTAATTAATTACCATGTGATGTCTATTTGGACCTTAGCATAGCCATCTTCATCTTTAATAGACAACAAACGCCCTACTCGAAGGCCACCATTATCAAAATGTGACAGCCAGCCGGGACCTACAGACGAAACATACAGGGAATTACCAATATGAGCGGCTGTCGGAGTGCCGGAGAGGTTATTTGTGACAACAAATCCGCGTTGGAGTAGCAGAACCTTACTTCCCAGTTGGACTTCGTCCTTCTGAAAATTCAAGTGCTGTCTCGTTAGGTCGAGATTTACGACGTCATTAAGCAAAAGTCCAGCCGGAGCTTGGAAATCTGCATTGACTGTTCCGGTCGGAGCCTGAACCCTCTGGTTGGAGGAATCCATTGCCGAGCCAGAGCCCGCCTGACCCACATCGAACATTACGATTTTACCTCTTTCACCAGTTTCATTCATAAAGAAACTAAGATCTGTGAGGTGTTCATTTCTATCTGGTTTAAGTGCCATTTTGTCTATTCTCCTAATTCTTGATCAAGAACGTAAGTATTAACCCACTCACGAAGATTGGCACGCGTTTGGTTTGATTCATCTTCTGTGTCTTCGGAAGCAACAGACATGTCAATCGTTTCCTCTACAGAGGCTGTCTCAAGAACCTCTTCGTCAACCTCAGAAGCTTCTGCTTCTGCTTCTTCGTGATTCTCTGGCTCAGATTCTGCGGCTTCTGTGCTGTCTTCAGCATCAGACTTGCCCTTTTTCTTATCTTCTTCGTCGTCATCGTCCGAAGCCATCTTTTTCTTATAATTATAAGCCGATTTCAAAGTTTCTGCCATAGCTTCAAATTGCTCATCATTCAGATTGTCAAAAAGATCAATCTTTGCAGCAGCCTCTTCTTCAGAAAGACCAGCTTCAATAAGGGCAAGCATTCTATCCGCTTTAGCTTTTTCTTTTTCCATAGATTGGATCAGATCCTCAGCTTTTGTTCGGGCGTCAGTTTCTGCTGAAAGCTTAGCTTCCAACTCCTCTGATTTAGAAACTTCCGTTTCCAAGCTTTCGTTGATTTGGCGATGAGATTCACCCAGAGCATCTACCGTTTCGGTAAACTCTGCGATCTGTTTCTCTAAGCCCTCAACATTTGCTTTAGAAAGCTTATCAGTAAGCTCCTTATTTTCACCCTGAACGTCAGCTAGAGCTTGTTTAAGCTCGCTAATCTGATTGTTCAAAATATCAGTAGACATATTTAAATTCTCCTGTCTTTCTTTGCTGGAAAATAATTCTTCTTCTACGTTAACAGATACACCATCGACGTTAGAAAACGGGTTTTTCGTTACTGAGGCATTAGAAAAATCAAATATATGATCACTATCAAATATGATACTGTCGGGATTGGCAGGCCTTTCCACAAAACCTTTTCCAGAAAAAGTTATATTTCTGAGCAACCTTCCAACCTTGTGGTCTTGATAACCCCCTGTGCCTCCGTAGCTTCTTAAATGCTTGGTGAGAAATGATGTCTCTTCACTTCTGGCTATAATATGATTTTTATTGTCGGGAGTAACGACAGCATAATCAAAGCCACGGAAGATACATTCCATCGACACAAACATCTCTCCATTTTCTATCTTTTTGATTAGATCTTCTGCTCTAGCTTGATATTCTGGATCTTGCCATTGTCTATAAATAACAGAAGAAACAAGTAAATGGTAAAAATCTGGCAAATCGGATTCACTGCAATTTTTATCAATAAGATTAAAATTAGAATCTACCGGCCAGCTACCTATAATCCCACCAACTATCTGTTTTTCATCGTGTTCTAAATTGGCAGGTTTATGTTTTGGAGTTTCTTTCGCTCCCCACACCTCTGACTTATTAAAGACGTCGTCATTCTTATTCCAAGAAGCGCTGACTAAAATAGAAAAGGTTTGATATACATCCGAATCCGAAGTATCGGCTTGGGAACGAATACTATCTAATTTGTGGGCAGAAAAAATGATTTCATTTAATTCTGAGCTTTTAATCTCTGGATGCGCAGGGCATAGCTGCGATACGTAGGCCAAAGAAGTCTGTTCCTTGATTTGTTTTTCAAGCCCAGCTTCCTTTTCGGCACCAAAGACAATAATGTTGCTCATAATTTACCTCTCGGAGAGAAATTACACCAAATAGTGGATTTATGAATAGTTCTCTTGGTAGTACACATAAAACGATGCTTTCAGCTTCCTGACTTCTTCAACAGTAAGCCGTCGTCCTATTTCGCTGGCGGCTTCTGAAATCCAAACCTCACACTCTTTATAAACGTCTTCAGGTATGGGGGCATCGCTAACGGCACCAGCAATAGAAGTTGGACTAACCTCTTCTTCTGCATCAAGATTGCAAAGCAATTCAAATTTTATTCTCTCGGATTCAGCTGATTCCTCTGAAGTTAGGCTCCTCATATTTTTCTTATCAAACTGAGCTAAAATAGCTGGGTTTATAAATTCAGATATCTTTTCCTGAGCGTCCTTGGCCCAAATCTCTAAAGAGGCCCTTCTTTTAGGCTTGAATGTTCTTTTCTCTCTAGGGACTTCGTCCCGAGAATTTTTAGGACGTCCCGGCTTTTCTTGTGTCTTAACGTCTTCATTAAATGGTAATTCCAGTTGCTTCTCTTTCTTTTGGGTTTCTTGTTTTTGTTTTTGTCTAAGTTCGAGAGCCGACTCGTCACCATCTTTCTCTTCAAGCTTTAAACCAACCTGACTAGGAGATACAACCCCCGTTTGGAGAGCAACCTTTTCTAAGGAGAACTCTTTGTCTACGGCATGATAAGGACTGATCTTTTCAGACATAGTGCCACTGTTCCTTCTCTTTTCTTCATTTGCAAGTCTTTTTCTTTCGATGGCCGGATCAGCTTTGGCGTTACGCTGGACCAGTTCATCACTAATTATATTTCGGTCTGCCAGATTAATCATTAGTTGAGTCATTGCAGCAGGATCATCTAAATGCATAAAATCAAATTCTACCTTGGGTCTAAAGCGAAATCCCATTGCGTCTTGAACTATCTTGGTTTGCTCGCACCAAAAATCAACAACGATACTTCTAACATAATTAAGTCTCTCTGTAAGCGTTTTAAGGGAGATGAAATTGTTTGTGGTTCCAGAGGCCCCAAATGTTCCAGTCAGAGTAGGTGGAATTCCAAGACATGCGTAAATAGCCATTAAGGTGGGCTTGTACTTTTCCTCCCCCAAAAATCTTTGAACATCAGTTCCGGTTTCTATCAATTCAATATCAGGACCCCAAACAATGTCAATTGTACCTCCTCCCACATTCGTTCCTAAAATTTCTCCCAAAGAAGCAGCCGCCGTAGAAGTGGGAGCTAGCTTGTGTTCCAAGCTTCCCAATTTCCACACCCTAATCTTAGATATAGCACCATCTAGAGCTGCCTGATCTGCTAGCTTCAATTTTTCGTATAAAAGCAAGTCCTTAAAGCAAGCATACGTCATGGGGTCTGCCCACTCTTGCCAATCGTCCTTTTTGTAAGTGAGAAAGAAAGTCTTGTCGGGGGGAAGCAAGATACCGCGAGAGGTTTCCGCCGAACTTAAAATCTCATCCGGAATTTGGCTCAATAAAGATCTTTCTGCTGGATTGACACTGTTTTGTAATTTTTTCAACTCTCTTTTTATAGTATTAGGAATCTTCATTCTATAAAGCTTGGTTCCAGTCATGCTGGAAAGAGGCCCCCCCACAACATCTATTAAGAGAGGATCAAGAAAAATGTACTGCCACGGAAGCTCTCCCTTTTGAAAATCTTTATTGTTAATGATGGCCTGCATGTCGGGGGTCGCCATAGACTTTTGCATTTCAAGTCGTTTTTGTTTACTGAGCTTGGCAGTCTTCATTCTTATAGGAACATTGGCTTCCCTAAATAAAAGATTGCAAATCCTTTCTGAGACAAATTTCCCTTTGGCACGATTAAACCAATCATTATAAAATTTTTCTATCCTAGGGTTTTGATGCACCAAGCGAATACCTTGGCAAGCAAAATCACCCATTAAATCTATGGCATTGCGAATAAGCCCAATTCTACGGTAGGCCGCACGAGCAAATGCGATTATTTCTTTAGGTTTCTGGGGAATACGACTGCCCGGACGAAACCAATCAAAATCAGACTGCCCCAGTCCGGGGCGTCCGCTCAGCTTGGTCGTTAGGTCAGAAAAGTCTCTTGTGCGAGAACCTAAGCTTGCAGAAGTAAACTCTGGAACTGCCTCACTATAAGCTGCTAAGGCTCGATCTCGATCCTTGGGATCTTGAGAATCCCAACTAACATAGGCAACGCCTTCCGGGAATTCTACTTCCTTACTCCGGGGATATTTTCTTTTTGCCACTATTTTCTCCAGTGAGTATTGAAATCATGAACAATGCCTATTGTTCTTACACCAATAACTATTGTCTCCTGCGAACTGCAAAACATGTCCCATCATTAATCCCCTTAGCCCATTCAGGCCCCATATACATGTTCTTCGTGCCTTGTTGGGACGACCTTCCCGAATCTCCGGCAATTCTGCCTATAGACTGATAGGTAGGAGGAGGGATTTCTCTGTAAATTGTTCTGGCTATCATATTTGCTATAACTAAAGCGCTATAACGATCCTTCCTCATCCTTCCCTTTTTTCCTGTAGCTAGTTTGACTTCGGGAGTGTCCCATCTCTCTCTACCCGATGGGGTTGAGCTTATTACTATGCTAGATAATTCATCTTTAAGTTCTTCGATTTCCATTACAGCATCTTCTAATGTATCATAGAGTCTAAGTGCGTCTGTTTCTCCTGTCTTTTGTTTCATTTCGGTAAAAAATATCCTATCTTTTTCTGTCATTAAACTTAACGTTAATGGATCAAATCTAGGAAGCAACAAAACCTTGTCCTCTAAGTCCTTTCGCAATCCATGATTAGCCTGCGCGGTCCACGATGCACTGGCAAAATTAATAAGTTCTAAGATATGATCACCGGCTAGATCATCCGTTTCTTTAGATTTTCCTTCTTCAATTATTTCGTATATAGGTCTTTCTCCCTCTCGAAGCTTGTCTAAGTCTCTCAAGGATTCTGCGATAGTATAGCCTCCTCCTTGGGAATCAATACCAATTTGAACACAAGGAAACACTTTCAATAAATCTCTAATTTTTCTGGCACAAAAACTATAGTAGTCATGACTGTCCGTTAGCCCAATTTTTTGTCTTCCCTGAAAGTCCTTTTTATTCGTACTCCATGAATAAACGATCCTCTGGTGTTCTGGTCTAAGCTCCACTATAACAATGGCAAAGTTATCTTGTTCCGAAGCCGGGTCTATTCCCATAACATAAGAGAGGCCAGAAGAACCCCCTGTCAAGATATCGAAGGGGACTGGACACCATATTGGCCAACCATGTTTATCGCAATTCTCATCAGTGGCTACACAAGAATGGATCAGGCTTCTCTTAAAAAAGCCTTGACTATCAGAAGTAAAGCACGCCCCATATTCCATCTGATAAATTCCGTTATGCATCGTAGCGCGGGCTCTCGCTACTTGCTGATCATCCATAAATCCCTCTGGAATTAACTCATAAGGAATTCTTATAACGGAGAAGCTTTTCCAGTCGAGCCTTTTCATGTAATCTGGAACTTCATCCGGGTCTTCTCCCATCTCTGTTGCAACCCTTTTGAAGTCTCCTCTATTCTGAATAGTCGATTTGTATTTTTTCCAGTAGGAGGCATATGGCTCGAATTCATATCCAGCCGTTCCGGAAATGATAGACTGATTTGCTCTTCTCTCTTGGTACGCATCCTCAAATTTGTCTTGCCAAGTTCCTTCTTCTTGCATTCTCTTTCTGCGAGCAGCTTCTTTTACATTTTGAGTTGGATCGCTAGAAACAGCCGTAAACCCGGCAACAACAGTTTCATAAATATGGGTGGGTATGCTATTGAATTCGTCGGCAATAATCGTATGAGCACGCAAGCCACGAATCTTAGTTCCATCGCCAAGAGGAACTGCCATTGCCCAGCTATCATTAACTCTCATAGTGCATCTGTCAACGTCTCTACGTGGACCACTATTGTCAGAGCATAAGCTTTGCAATATGGGAGAATTACGCCAAATGCTGTCCATATATTCAAAAATAACTTTTGAT
>Ga0208684_1000808_pt1 | contig 19658 bp, 22 predicted proteins | sample MalvireepMed_b05_FD_184245 | JGI IMG/M metagenome (GOLD analysis project Ga0208684, IMG submission 184245) | Marine viral communities from the Global Malaspina Expedition - Malaspina viral metaG DeepMed_b05 (SPAdes) (version 2) | ecosystem: Environmental > Aquatic > Marine > Oceanic | place... | reverse complement strand
ATATACATCTTTTAGGGATCATATTTTACCTAATAAAAAATATTATTATTTATTTAGAACCTCAACCTATCACAATACGCCTTCAAACTATTCTGATATTTTTGAAGTTGAATTTTCAAAAACTGCTTCTGACGTAATGCTAAAAGCCCGAATTTTTAGCATTCCTGAACAAAAGATAGAAAGAGAAAAAACAAAACACTTTAAAAGATTGATGAAGATAACACCGAACTTTGAACAGATTTCTTTTCCTCCGGATGCAACAAATGTCGAGGAGGCAATTAACAACATGGGAATTCTTGATAAAAAACTATTTATTGCTGGGACAGAAAATATCAATTATGGAAATAAATTTAAAATCAGAATAACATCCAAGCATACAGGGAAAAAAATTGATTTAAATGTTAATTTTAAAATAATTAAAAAGACTAATTATAATTAAAGGAGAAAAAAATGGCATTTCAAGATAACAGTGGGGACATCATTTTAGATGTTGTTTTAACCGATGAAGGGAGAAAATTACTAGCAGCCGGAGATGGCACATTTAATGTTAAGTATTTTGCTTTAGGCGATGATGAGATAAATTACACACTTTTTGATTCAACAAAAAATACCGCTCAACAAGATTTAACAATTCTTCAAACTCCCGTTTTAGAAGCATTTACCAATAATACTGCTTCAATGAAAACAAAATTATTTACTCTTAGCAGCACCAACGCTAATTCGGTCTTGTATTTACCGGTGTTAAAATTAAATACTGTCGCCAGTCAGCAAGTTAACTATTATGGCAGCCTTACCAATACGTTTGTTGTCACAGCGGACCATAATACTTTTTACAACACCACAACTAGTAATGGTGGGGTTGCAAAAGATAGCGATGGAACGAAAACAGGTATTATGGATGGGTCTGGACAAGATACCAATAATCCTGCTTACATAAGAATTGATGGCGGATTTGATACCACAAATACAGCCGAGGTTGATAGTAGTATCGTGGAGAACAGCTTTATCTTTCAAATGGACGATAGATTATTGAGATTAAGAGATATTGCAGGGGCTGCAACGGGCACTGGAGGCGCGGTTGACGACGACAATATCAAAATGTATGTGGCAGATGTTGCTACTCCGCTTGTTATAAATCAAAATGTTTACATAGACGAGAATGATACAGCATCGCCTATTTCTGGTCTTTTAAATACTCTGGTTTTCTTTAAACTAAGAGCAAACCCACAACTAGGTCAAAGTGATTATCTGTTTGATAAACTTGGAAGCACTGACACCACCAACTTCACTTATCGCGACGGCGGAGCAGCAGCAACGGTTAAATACATTGATACTCTTGTGAGAGTCACGGGTGTCCTCTATGGTTACACTCTCGAAATTCCGATAAGAATTGTAAAACTATAATATTAAAAATAAGGAAAAATTATGTCATCATTTAAAGAAATATCAGCAATCGATGCGGTAACAACAAGAACACTGTTGCATGAAGCCATTCCTATCACGGGTTCTATTATCAGTGGGTCATATGTATCGGATTTTGAACCAGAGAATGTTAAGGATTTCTCTCATGGCATGTTCCAGTCCACTTATGATTATCCTTATCTGTCTTCAAGTTCAAATCATATTTTTGATATCACGGTAGGATACGCTAGTGATTCGATTCTATCTCAATCAACAAACACGCAAGGCCAAAAGAAAATGAATATCTACAATCAAATGGCCCAAATGCTAGTTGGATATGATGCCACCAATGCTATTCAAAACTTCGATGAAGACGGAGATTTAACTGGCGGAAATAAGATGAAAGAAGTATTTTTTCTGAATTTCTCTCGACTTCTTGTCAAAGATGAGATTAAAAAAGGAAGTTTCCAACTTGACTTGGGCGTTGCTAGTAACTATAAAAACCCGATGAGAGAAAGGATTACAATTACCGATATCGATGCTGCTACGAATTACAAAATCAATTCACCAACCGGTGAATACGGAATTTTGATCGCTTCTTCTTCGGCCACTAATTCTCCAAGTTTTCCTATGCTGCAAAATGATACTGGCTCTCTTGCCGATGGTCAGAAAGTTGGTTTGATTTTTTATCAGGCAGGTATCGCGGTTATTACGGGATCTGTCTTTTTGGCCGCTAGTGGAAGTGAGTCTGGTGTTACTTCGGAAGAAGGTCAAGGAAATAGCAGCGGCATTGCTGCAGTTCCAGCTTCTGCTTCTATTATTGTCAGGGGGGTTCCTTCCGCGAGTACTCAGGACACTCTGACTCTGATTCTTATGGATGGTATTGGGAATGCCATCACTGGTACAATTAATGGTTCTGCCATTGGGTCTGCGACAGTCATTGGACATGCGTCATCGCCTTCTGTTGCAGGGAGTGAGGCTGTCCTGGGGCAACGGATCAATACATGGCTTGATACAAACATCGCCGCCGGTAACATTGATCTTTTGGTGATGGGTGACGATGCAGTTCAGGTTTTAGTTCAAGGAACCCCGGGTGGATCTGGGAACACGACAATTGGAGGCACGGCTGTTGACGCCGGCTGCATTGCCGTCAACCGAAGTGCCCAAGCGGCGATTACAGATGCCTCAGCTTCCGCGACTTCTGCCACGGATGTTAAGCATGCTGCCCTTGTAGATTTACTCGACAATGCCGATGGCACTTCTGCTTACAAGACTTTTATGGGCGGAAGAAATACAGGAACGAAGGGCGGCTTTTTGATGCCACGTACAACTTCCAATACTTTTTCAGACGGCACCACAGTTGCGTCCAGTACTACGTGGGATGATATTATAGCGACGTCAAACAAAAAAGGTAACGGCGGTGGTGACTGCGACATGATGTTGCAACGAGACACCAAAAAACACCACGCAGATAACTATATAACAAATTTCAGCGCAATGCTTTCTGGATCTGCCATTTCTGCATCCGCAGATGCTATTCGAAATAGAATTTACAATGTGCAATTTAATAACACAATTGAATTGAATTCAAAGATTTATTTCTGCCGAGTGCCCCATAATCAGTTTAACTTCTCTAGTAACCCAACATATGTAAATGGATCAGAAATTAGAGTCAAAGGAAGCAATACTTCTACTCCGCCTGTGACTTATATAACAACGATAGGGCTGTACAATGACAAGAAACAATTGGTAGCGGTTGGAAAATTATCAGAGCCAATTAGAAAAGACCCTAACATCGAGTTAACGTTTAGAGCTAGATTAGATTACTAATGTACAAATTTGAATTATCAGATGAAGAAATATTTACAAATAGAATAAAGACATATCCTGAGTTTAATTTATTTATCTATCAGGCAAATCTTTATGTAAATAACTCATCTAATTTTACTGGCACTGGTGGGCTTCAAGTTTACGAAATAAACAACAATAGAGCCGGAACAGACAAAGTATATCCATTTGTAGAAGCAAGTTCTATGAAACAAGACTTTCGTTCTAATGTTCCAAGTCCAATGATTAAACTGTTTACAGAAAACTATGGATATATCGGGCCAAACCATTTTATTTCTAAAAGAGAATTTGGAGTGTATCCTTTTGAAGGAAATATAACCTCTTCCTATCCGGATCAAGTTCCGGTTACAAGAAGGTTAACATCAGCTATCAGTAGTTTTGAAGCGACTTATTTTGATTTATCAAGCGGATCGATCGGCACAGCATCAATATCTTATCCTTTTCAATATTTTAATAATGACGGATCCGGCCAGTCTCGCAATGTAAATGTAACTGCCTCGGCATTACAAAATTCTGCTAAAAAGTATATGATTAACTCCCGACATTTTGAATTGAGTGCTTCTTTTCGAAATATGCTAACAAGCAGCGTTAATTTTGTTTTCATTCCTAAAATGTATTATGGATCAACAATTAAAAGAGGATCGGTGAGTTTAGATTTTTATTTGACCGGATCCAAAATGGCTTCTTGTGCAGACGAAAGAGAGAACGGAGAGTTAATAACAACTTATGGAGTTCGATCCGGTTCTGTTGTTGGAATAGTTCTTTATGATGAAGGGGTGATAATGTTGACGGCCTCTTATATGTTGGAGACAGTGACAACTTCTTCTATTGAATATGTCCCTTCGACAGCTACCTCGGCCTCTTGGCTGTACTACGGAACGACACTTAATGACGGCACAGGCTCTACAACCAGCGAACTCGCAGCATTACAAAATGCCAGCTATGGTTTAAATTTTAAAGGCGTCAACTATGTTAACACAATGACGATTTTGGCCAAGGCTCCAAAAGGTGAATTAAATTATTCTAACAATCCAACATTTAAAGATAAAAACAATACGGTAGCCCCCCACTTGACAGGAAGCAGCAAATTGTATGTTGAAGACACGTCAAAAATTAAAAATATTGTCACCGCTTCACATACCTCAGCATCATTTGAAAAAGTTACATATTTGTCAAGAATTAAACTTTATGATAAAAATCATAATTTAGTTGCTGTTGCTTCATTGGCCAAACCAGTGAAAAAAACGGAAGACAGGGAATATCTTTTTAAATTAAAACTTGACATCTGACTTGTAACATGTTATAATATTAATATGATACTCGGAATAGATGTTAGCACATCCAAGATTGGATACTGTGTTGTTGATGATCAACAAAATTTAAAGGAAGTTAATTTTCTTAAATTTAAAGACGGAACTCTTGAAGAAAGAGCAATGAAGTTTTTTAATGGAGAATTGAAGAGACTTAATTATGCCTATAATATAACTCACATACGCATAGAAGAACCTTTCACGATGTTCTCCGGAGGCAAGACAACCGCAGGCACCATGAGCAAATTGCAACGCTTTAACGGGATGATTTCGGTCCTCTGTTACGTGATGTTTGGGATGCTACCAACTCTTGTTCAGTCAAGATCCGCCAGATCAAAGTGTGGAATCAAAATCAAAAGAGGCGAGAACACAAAGAAAAAGATTATCGAATGGGTTGAAAAGAAATATCCAAAAGACTTCACAGTCGTACTTACTCGACACGGAAACCCAAAACCCGGCACAGATGACATGGCAGACTCTGTGGTTGTAGCTTTATCTCACTTTTAGTTCCCAAGGGACTATTTAAAGAGTCCAAGAGGGAAATAAGATGGAGATAACCAACAAGCAACTACAGCATATAATCAAAGAAGAAATAGAAGGTTTGTTATTTGAACAAAAAAACTTTGATGGGAGGACTGGTTTTCCGCTAACTCAGAATGGAGCCGAGATGATCCAGAAGAATCCTAATAGAGAAATTTATAAAAAATATAAAAAAGCGATTGATAGTATAGCAGATGGCTCTGTTTCTCCAGATAAGATCGAAAGAATAAGGCAGGCGGTTAGGCAAAAAGAAGGTGTAAAAATTGATTCACCAGCAGCCCCAGCAGATGAGCCTAAGAAAGTCGATGTGGACGATGATCTTTATAGACAAAGAGATGATCTGAGAGCAGATCCAGAACCATCTCCAGAAACAGAATCAGTATCAAAAAAAATAAAATCTGTGATATCGACGTTAATGTCCTTACTCCCACAGCTATCTCCAGAATTAGAACCAAAAGTTGAGCCAAACATTGCAAAGTTTATAGAGTATTTAACTAAGGTTGCAATGTTGGCCGATCAAAAGAAATAATTTGACAAACCACTCTTAACGCGTTATACTATATTATCATGAACATAGGAGGACATATGAACATGTTAACCGTATTAATACCCGGTGGTTTCAAGCCACCCCACGTAGGGCACTACAAATTCTTCAAGTACTATCTTGATAATCCAAAGGTTTCAGAATTAAGAATTTTTTGTGGAGACAGAGGAAGAAAAACAGGAGACGATTACGAAGTCTCTCTAGAGCAAGCAGAAGCCGTTTTAGACGCTTATGGTATCCTCAAGCACCCAAAGGTCATCTATCAACGAGCGATGTCTAGAAACGGTGCAGATGGCTCTTACACGAACCCTTTTGCTGATGTGTATGATTGGGTTGATGAAAATCATTCAAAAACAGATCAAGACATTTGTCTAGGTGTTTCTTCAAAAGACAGTGGCTATCAAGTAGGATTTCTTGGATATTTTAAATCCTTTGCCCCAAACATAGTAGAAATGGAACACGCGTATGAACAAGAAGAATTTGTTGATGCGACAGAGTTTCGAGAAGCCCTTGCTCAAGGCAAGTCAATTAAAAAGTTTATCCCAGATCACGTTTCAGAAGAACAAATAAGGAAAATCTTCACTAATTAGTAGGGCGAGGGTTTCCTATGAAGTTAACAGAAGCGGCATTAAAAGCACTAATCCTTGAAGCATTGGAAGATGAAGAGGAAGAATCATTTTCCATAGATCAAGAAGAGATCGACAATCTCATGGCTGTTGCTGAAAGCGCTCCTGAAATGGCTCTTGATCTCTATCAGTCCCTGATCGACGATTTATCCGAGGAGCAACAAGATCAGATAAAATATGTTTTGGCGAACGCCCTTTATAAAGGAGGGTCCCCGCGGGGAGCATTAGAAGTTTTATTTCCCGAGGAACAATTATTCGAACCACTTGATATTATCGATTGGGACATGGACAGCGTTCAGGTTTACCCTTCTCGTCCCATCTTCACCGATGACATGATGAAAGAACTCCAAAAAGCAGAAATTCCTGTCGGCAATGAAGATATCGGATATACTGGGCGATTGACTGTCGGAGAGATTGTAAACTTTAGACAAGAGATTCTAAGCATGGCAACGCAAACATTTGGTATGGATTTTGGTGTCCAACATCGATGGGATTTATTCATACATGAGGATACCTTGGGGGTACGAAATGGTAGCATTTCCCGAAGGAGATTTGTGGGAGATAAAGGATATCCCTCAGTGGACATCTGGTTTAGTCTCTATAAGAGAGAAGAAGCCTCCTGGGTTCTCCGAGAGTTTAAATTAGAAATAAAGAACTTAGCGCCTGAATACAGCAGAGAGAAACTAAGTCTAACGATAGTGTCTGGGCTCCAAGAAGATTTATGGGGAACCCGATCAGAGAAGCACCCTGCGTGGACAGAAGGCAAGTCCCGATACATCCTCTTGCAACCCGAACATGCAGGAAGAGATGGTTATGTAACCTCACAAGAAATCCCTCCTCTTGTCGAAAGTGTCTTCGGAGTTGAAGTTTAATTTTAGAAAACACTTGACAAATCGTCTCAACATGTTATATTATATATGAGAGGACAACATGAATGATAAACGAAAGATAATAACCGACATCCTCGGTTCATATCGTCGTTCTGGCGATGAATACCTATATTCGTGCCCGTATTGCAAACACCACAAGAAGAAGATGTCGGTCAACTTTTCGATTAACTCTTTTAAATGTTGGGTGTGTGATGCACGAGGAAAGAATATTTACCGACTTGTAAGAAAGTTTGGGGATTACCAACAAAGACAAAAGTATCTTGAATTGCAAGGTCGTTTAGACCTCACAGAGTTCGAAGATATCTTTAAAGAACTAGGTGATATTGAAATAAAACAAAAAATTGAATTACCACAAGAGTTTATTTCTTTGTGCAACAAACATCTGCCATTGCGTTCTCAGGCTCCGCTGGACTATCTTAGGAAAAGAGGAATAAGTAAATCTGAGATTTTAAAATGGAAAATAGGATATTGTAAGGAAGGACACTATGCAGGAAGAATTATCATCCCATCTATTGACAACGACGGAGATTGTAATTATTTTATTGCTCGTTCATATGTGGGGCATAATCGTAGGTATCTTAATCCACCCTGTGGTCGCGACATTGTTTTTAATGAACTGATGATTGATTGGGATGAGCCCGTGATTATTGTTGAGGGTATTTTTGATGCCATCGTTGTTGGCGACAATGTTATTCCCATTCTTGGCTCGACCCTTAGAGAAGACTCAAAACTATTTCAGGCTTTGGCGATTCATGACACACCGGTATATGTTGCCCTAGATTCAGATGCAGAAAAGAAAGCACATTGGATTATCAGATCCATGATGAAATACGACCTTGAGGTTAAAAAAATAAACCTTGAGTATTATGAAGATGTTGGTTCTATGACACGATCAGTGTTTTTAGAAAAATTAAATATGGCGGAAGAGATTGATAACGATATGTATTTCCTCGAAAAACAATTAAAAAATATTTAAGGGGGTCGTGGTGGAATTGGTAGACACAACGGACTTAAAATCCGTTGCTCGCATGAGCGTGAGGGTTCAAGTCCCTCCGACCCTACTTCGAAGAAAAAATGGAAACACTAAGTTTTATACTTGACAACTTACGCGATATGGGTTATCCTATAATAAGAAAGTAATACGGAGGACAAATGACTACTTTTGCACACATTTCAGACACACATATTCGTAACGTGAAATATCATGATGAATACAAGAAAGTTTTTAAAGATATATATGAGAGCCTTGAGAATGATAAGCCAGATTATATTATCCATACCGGAGATATAGCACACACAAAGACACAACTCTCTCCGGAGTACTTTGAGTTGTGCGCTGATTTTCTTAAAAATCTTGCGGATATCGCCCCAACATTCATTATTTTAGGAAATCATGATGGTAATCTTAAGAATGGTAATAGGCAGGATGCAATATCACCGATTATTGAAGCATTACAACATCCCAATTTAAATTTATTAAAAAATTCTGGAGAGACCCAGTTGGACAATTCTATCTGCCTTAATGTCCTCTCTGTGTTTGATAGAGACAACTGGGTCTCTCCTTCTGATAAATCCAGGGTAAATATTGCTCTTTATCATGGTGCTATTATGGGATGTGAAATTAATGAAGAGTGGAGTCTTGATCATGGTGAGGACGATGTTAATATTTTCCGTGATTTCGATTTTGCTATGCTTGGTGATATTCATAAGACGCAAAAGTTAGATGTAGATGGTCGAGTCTGGTATGCGGGTTCTACTGTTCAGCAGAATTTTGGAGAGTCTCTTAGAAAAGGTTACCTCTTGTGGGACATCCGAGATAAAGAAAATTTCAATGTTGAAAAAAGATTATTTATGTCTCCTCGACCATTTTATACGGTGGAAATCAATCAAAATGGTACTTTACCAAAAGTTAAAGTGCCAAAAAATTCCCGTCTTCGTCTGGTTTCAAATTATAACTTGCCTTTAATAAAACTACGAAGGGCATGTGATTATGCTAATGCTAAGTGGAGTCCTTATTCAATTAACTTTGTTAATCGAGCAGGATACTCCAATTCGTCTATTGTACATCAAGATGGTAAAGCGATTAACATGCGTGATCAAAATACTCAAGAAAAATATATCAAAGCGTTCTTATCTGATAAAGAAATAACCGATGATATTTTGGAAAGAATTTTAGAACTCAACCGCGAATATTCTAGACAAATTAAAAATACCGATGATGTTTCTAGAAATATTGTTTGGAAACTTAAGAAAATGAAATGGAGCAATCTATTTAACTACGGCGAAAGTAATGAAATTGATTTTGACAAGTTAAATGGTCTTGTTGGAATTTTCGGCAAAAATTATTCAGGCAAGTCAAGTATCATCGATGCCGCTTTATTTGGGCTGTTTAACACTACGTCAAAAGGAGAGAGAAAAAATGTCCATATCGTCAATCAAAATCGCGAAAAGGCTAAGTGTCAACTCGAGATCGGAGTCGGTGATGATACCTACAAGATCACGAGGAACCTCGAAACATATCAGAAAAAATTAAAAGGCAAAGAAACCAAAGAGGTAAAGACAGAGTTGGACTTTACCAAATATGCTTTGGGTATTCATCCCGAAAGTAAAAACGGCATGACTCGCAATGCAACAGACGAAATTATTCGCAAAACATTTGGGAACTATAATGACTTTATGATCACTTCTATGGCTTCCCAGATGGATGCGTTTGGTTTTATTAATGAAGGTTCAACAAAGCGCAAAGAAATTCTTGCGAAGTTTCTTGACCTTAAGATGTTTGAGGAAAAACATAAACTTGCGAAGAAAGATTCGGCCGAAAAGAAAGGCGTGATTAAACACTTAAACTCTGTTGATTGGCGCAAAAAGCTAAAATGGAATCAAGAAGCTCTTTCTGAAATTTTAGAAGACATAGCCAACCAATCTGACCTTTGTGAAAAACACGCAGCGAGAACCAAGGATCTTCTAGAAGAACAAAAGATAATAGAAGAACAGCTAAGATCAATTGGGGCTGAACCAGTAGATATTCGCATTCTTCTTGATATGCTTGAAGAGAAGCGTGAACTCCAGCGGGATATCTTTAAAGCGATTGAGAGTGGCGACAGTTATGTAAAGGGCTTGGTGGCCTTAAAAGAGCGTTTAAAAGGCTTTATCGATAATTTTAATCTCGATGAGTACACCGGCCAACAAGAGCAGCATAAATCCTTGACCGATCTTGGTCGTAGATTAAAAATAAGACAGAGGGATTTAGCCTCAAAGATTGCCAATTACCAAGCGAAGATTGATTTGCTTCATGATCACGAATACGATCCTAATTGTGAATTCTGCTGTGATAACCAGTTCGTAAAAGAAGCGCACAAAGCAAAGAAAGAAATCATAAAGTCTCAAGAGAAACTTGAAGAGGTTAATGATGAGATTTTTCTAAATAACGAACTCCTTGGCAAGATTGACATAAAGTCCGTAAAGAATGCAATCGAGGACTATAAAAATAAATTAACAAAGAGCAAGACAAATGAAGCAAAGATACAAAAAATACGCGCTCAAAATGAGGCACACGAGAGCAAGAAGGCTCTCACGGGAAAGGAGATCGAAGAAACCCTTGCGAAGATTGAGCACTATTATAAAAACCAAGAAGCATATGATAATCTGGAATCCTTACAAAGAGACCTTCGGGCAATCAAATTAACGGTGAGTAAGAAGCAAGAAGAGCTTGAAAAGTGCAACAAGAAGATTATGATTCTCATGTCTGAGGAGGGTTCCACCCGGCGCTTAATTGAAGAAGCAAAAGAACATATTAAACAAATTGATGACGCTGAAAAAGAATTTATCGCTTATGATTTATATATTCAAGCTATGCATGCCAATGGCGTATCTTATCAGGTCATTAAATCAATGCTCCCTATTATTAACAAAGAGATATCTTCTGTGCTTAATACTATTGTGGACTTTGAAGTTTTCTTTGATAATGTTGATAATAAATTAGAAATATATATTAAACATCCGAAGTATGATCCTAGACCATTGTCGATGGGATCTGGTGCGGAGAAGACAATTGCATCAATGGCTATCCGCCTTGCTTTGATTTCAGTAACCAATTTACCAAAATCGGAACTATTTATTCTTGACGAACCAGCAACAGCATTGGATCAAGATCATATGGAAGGCTTTATTCGTCTTCTTCAAATGATTAAAAGCCAATTTAAAACGGTTCTCTTAATTTCCCATCTCGAATCTTTAAAGGATATTGTCGACAAGACAATCGACATTCAAAAAGCAGATGGCTTTGCAAAGGTAAAAATCTAATGAAATTAACAAAAGAACAACTGAGGCAAATCATTAAGGAAGAACTTGAATCTCTTGAAGAGCTATCAATGGGGCCCGTTGCTGGATCTGTCGGTGGTCATACCGAGCCCACGCCGAGAAAAACTGCGCACGAGACAGCGCTCGAAGAAAAAGAAAAACTTCATCAAAAGGTAGTGTCGGGTAAGGATCTTACGCCGAGAGAAAGGAAAAAGTATTTTTGGCTAATCCGAAAACTAGAAGGAGAATTGTAATGGATAAAGAAGAAAGTAAAGTAATGATACAAAATGAATTGTATCTCAAGAATAAAGACAAAGGGATGCTCGATTCCTTGCAAGAAAAAGTTGTAAGTCGTAAGTTACTTGTGTTTCTCACAGCGACAGGTCTTATGCTCTGGGCAAGTCTCGATCCGGACATCTGGGGAATGATTGCAGTGTGTTACATCGGCGGTCAATCTGTTATTGATTTTGCGAAATCTTGGAAGCACGGAGGGTAAATTGTGAAACTTACTAAGCAGCAGCTTAAACAAGTTATTCAAGAAGAGATAGAGAAAGCAACTCTTTTAGAAGCCCTGACTCCTCTAGGAGGACTATCTGCTTTTCAAATTCAACAAGAATTGAGAGCAGTTAGTTCAGATATGTGGGCCTACTGGGGACATGAACAATTGTCCGCTGCTTTAGAGATTGTTAAGCAAGAGCGCGATGAACTCCAAAGAGAATATAAACAAGGCCCCGCGGGGGTGTATACACCCGATTGGTTTGATCAATATGTGCATCCCCTGAATAGTTTAATCAGTCAAATTGAAGATGCGAGGATAGATGCGCCGGACAGTCCGGAGAATTTGTATGAATTGACTGATGATGATAAATTTTATTATGACGACGAGATCGAAATGATAAAGCATGAACGAGCTGCGGGAACAGAGCGATCAGATATAATTGATATTCTGGAGGAATACTTTGACGTAGAAGAAAAGGTACTCGGCCCTCTTGTAGATTATGTAATTGAAGAATGGGGATAATGAAACTCGCGTGGAAAAAGATAAAATTATGGTGCTTCCATCACTGGCGAATGCTGGTGGTGGCAGCACTTCTTATTATTTCCTATGTAGTTGGGCGAGGCAAAGTCAAAGCCTATAAGACCCAATTACAAATGGCAAACGAGCTATACCAGAAAGAAATTGAAGCCGTTGAAGCCGCAGCAAACAAGAAAGGCAAGCTGCAAAAAGCAGCCAATAGCAAGTACATTCGCGCTTTGGAAATTGCTAATAAAACGGCTAACGAATCCATGAATCATGCGGAACTATTAAAAGCAGAACGCGTTCGTCTGTTAGTTGAGGCCAATAAAGAAGACCCCGAAAAGATTGATCGCATCCTTGCCGAGGAGTTCGGTATTATAATAATGACCCCAGGAGACAAATAAATGAGGCTTACAAAACAAAAACTATATAAATTAATCAAAGAAGCAATGTATGAAAATGAACAAGGTGCTTTAGGACAAGTTCAAGCCATGGTTGATGGAAATCAGTGGCTTAAAGGCACACAAGTTAATGAAGGAGACTTAATACCAATTAGCGACAAAGTCCTTCTGTATGCTAGTGAAGAAGGAATGAGCCATATTAAAGATCGTCATCAAGACGCCAACGCTCCCGGATCTTTAATTTATCCAAATGTTAATGTTAAAGAATTGATTTTAGCCATAATGAATACACAACCAACTTCAACAGGCGGAGGCATGGTTAAGTGGGAAGGCATCAGTTCTCCTTCCGGTCCAGTTGGCAAAATGGGGCTGGCTGCTGGGACTCCACAAGAAGTTGCTGGTTTGCAAGATTATAAAATGCCCGGAGGCCGAGGAGAGGTTGTAAAAGTTGCCCCCGGTGAAAGGAAAGAAACAGATGAAGTCACATTAGTAACTTCCAATATTGGTTCTCTTGAAGACGGTAGAACTGTTTTGAGTCTTGTTACTTTGTACCCGGGCGGCATGGACGTCGACGGTGTTCAAGTACCATTTGATAGAGGTGCATTTGCCGCTGCAGGTATCTATTTCGTTCTACCTCCAGGATCGCCTATTTTAAAGGGCGCGTAATGAAACTCACAAAACAAAAGCTCTCCAAACTTATTACCGAGGCTCTCGAGCAGGAAAAAGAGGATACATTGCTTGCGATGTTTCAATCAGGAGACGAAGGTGATGCCAAATACGCGATTGAACTCTTGGACATGATGGCGTCGGATGACCAGCGCGTTGCAGCGGCCGAGGTTCTATTGAGAACCTTGGACAACGAAAAATTCAATCGACTTGGCTTGGATTGGTTTATGGAAGTAACGGGGATGCCACAACCTGAAAGCTTAGAACAAATGGGGGGATGGATACAGCTTGACTATCCTCCTGCCGTCGGTAAGGTGGCTGTAGACCTTTTGAAAGAGAGGGGGTGGAAAGAAGGTAGAGGCTTCCAGACCGATGATTTCTGGTATATGACCCATAGGGGTACAATGATGATTCTGATTCCAATACGACAAACCCGCTGGCATCCGACAGATGATTCGCTTTAGGAGACCGTAATGCTACTATTTTTGCTTTCTATGGCCACAGCAGACCCGATGCTCATCCACCTTCGAGAAGGGGACGTAGCACCCTTTGACGGCCGTCTAATGAACGATGAGGCGGTGGCCAACATTATTGCTGGGAATGAATTGACCCTTGAGCAATGCGAGATCAAAACCGAGTTGAAAGTTTCTGTTGTAAAAGCGGAACTACAACTGGAAATAGACTATTTAAAAGCAGAGTTGGAAACAGAACAAGCAAAGAACGCAACTCTATTGGAACTTCGAGATACCGAAATTGAGGCTCTGAGAACACAACTTAAACCAAACAAAACCATGTGGGCTTTCTTCGGCGGCTTTTTGCTAGCGTCAGGAACTTCGCTGGGAACTTATTATTCTGTGAGAGAAATCAATGAAAATAAGAATTAAAAAAACAATAAAAAAAGTTTTGGATGTGATATGCCCCCCGGCAACGCAGAATCTTGAATTAAATACTAGGAATAGAAATGCTGCTATTAAAGCTGACTATATACAATATGGCCCTCTAAATCTTGCTGATAAAAAATATTGGAATAGATTGGCAAAGTTTTGGAAAACCGAACCGGAGGTAGCCAAACAATCTCGATGTGGTAATTGCACTGCTTTTGACCTGTCTCCACGAATGAAAGAGTGTATACCCGGAAAAACATCTGATAAAGAAGGTGAATTGGGATATTGCTGGATGCATAATTTTAAATGCCATAGCGCCAGAGTTTGTTACACTTGGGCTGCTGGTGGGCCTATTCCTGAAGATGCGATCTCTCATGAATGGCAGACAAAAAATAAAGAGTCAATGGATGAAAAGTAAAGACCCTAACTACGCTGTTAAAGTAGAACAAGCGATTGCAAAAAAATATGGAGAAGAGACCGTGGTAAATCCAAAGTCTAAATGGAATGACGAGAAAGAGAAAGAGTATCTTGAACAACTTAAAAACTCTTATTGCGCCGATGCCGATACAGAAGATTTAGACAAAGAAGAGACCTATGGCGTTTTTATCCCTTCAAAACTACTTAAAGAAGAATCCACGCGTTCTTGTCCTGTTTGTAATGTGTATTCATTTAAATCTAAAGATGATGTCTATATGACAAAGTTCGATTGTTGCTTTAAGTGCTATATTCAATGGGTCGATGGTCGAGAGGATAGATGGAAAACAGGCTGGAGACCAGACAAATGAAATTAACAAAAGAACAGCTTAAACGTCTTATTAAAGAAGAACTCGAAAGCGTAGTGCAAGAGGCTACCACCACCGGGCAAGAAGATAAAATTATGAAAGCAGCAGTGGAAATGAAAGATAATCCAAATTTGGATAAAATCTTTTTAGCTCTTTCAAGAGATCCCAAGGTGAAAAAAATAGTGGCACAAACCGATATTCAAGTACAAAAAAATGAGGAAGGTGGGGTCGGACTGCCGGCGACAGCCACTTCTATTATATTCGCTGGATATCCATCGATGACGGCGTTTTTAGCTTCAGCCGCTGGTAAAGTATTGTTAGCAAAAACAGCAGTAGTTATGGGCACATCGCTTGCAACTTTAGGAACGGCCGCTATTGGATTTCTTGCTCCTGTTGCAGTCGCTTTTCTATTGGATGTAGCCGTGGGAGGCATAGTGGATGCCGGTGAGGCGAAAGAGAAAAAGAAAGCAGCGGCAAAACTGAAAAAACAGCAACAGGCACATACAAAGGCCTTGAGAGCATCAGGGTGGAAGCCAGAGCACGATGCCCCCGGGAAAGCCACCCCAGGACACAGCGCTAGGATACAGAAAAGCCTGGCCAGAGACAGAAGATAAGGAAATTATAATATGAGCTCAAATACACTAGAAATTATTCGAGGGCTAGCTCAAGCAGCCGCAAATGGCTATGATGGATCACATGACGAAAGATATTCATATGATGGAACTTCACGTAAAGTGGGGCTGAATAGAGAAGAGGGCAACCTGATTACAGACAAACGAGTTAATGATGGTTTTTCTGTAAAATTCTATGGGGATTCGCTTCGTATTACATACCAGAGCGATGTGCTTCTTAAAAATGTAAAAGATCCAAAATTCGAACAAGAACAAGAACGCATGATTAATCAAGTTAAAAAGTTTCTTCAAAAAGAGTATAAGGCAATTACCGGAAATTCTATCACTCTTACAAAAAAAGGTGACGTAGAGTGCCTGGTTCAGTCTACTTCTCACGTTCGAACTTTTGTACAAGCCCACCAACATTATAAAATTTCTAAAGTTGATTCCGAACCACATCTAGAGCCATCCGTTGATGCGACCCGAGATGTTACAAGAAAATTCTTAGCACAACATTCCACAAAGCGTCCCAAAAACGTTACTTATAAAAAAGGAGCGAATGACAAATGAAACTTACAAAAGAACAGCTCAAAAGAATAGTAAAAGAAGAATTGGAAAATGTTATGAAGGGAACAAAGCCCGTCCCTAAAAAGAAAAAATAAAAGAATCCAATGGCCTTTAAACTCTCCAAACAAGAAATTGTAAAAGAGATTGTGAAATGCGGTAAGGATCCACAATTCTTTATCGATAACTATTGTAGAATTTCACATCCTCTGCGGGGCTTGATTCCGTTTAAAACCTACAATTATCAAAAAGATCTTTTAAAAGACTTTAATGATTATCGTTTCAATATTATACTTAAAGCCAGACAATTGGGTATCTCCACAATCTCAGCGGGATACATTGTCTGGTTTATGCTTTTTCATAGAGACAAGAACATTCTTGTAATTGCCACTAAGTTTGGAACAGCAGCTAACTTGGTGAGAAAAGTAAAATCAATTATGAAGCATTTACCCGAATGGATTAAAATTTCAAAGATCGTAACGGATAATAAAACTTCATTCGAATTATCAAACGGGTCACAGATCAAAGCAGGAACGACTTCTGGAGATGCCGGTAGATCGGAAGCCTTATCACTGCTCGTTATAGACGAGGCAGCACACGTAGAAGGCCTTGAAGAGTTGTGGACGGGTCTTTACCCTACTTTGTCAACAGGAGGCCGCTGCATAGCCTTATCGACCCCTAAAGGGGTAGGTAATTGGTTCCACAAGACTTACATTGATGCAGAGTCAGAAGAGAACGATTTTCATCCAATTGTTTTACCTTGGGATATGCATCCTGAAAGAGATCAGGATTGGTTTGCAAAAGAAACCAAAAATATGTCTCGAAGACAGATCGCCCAGGAATTAGAATGTAATTTCAATACTTCAGGCGAAACTGTTATCCACCCGGACGATATGCAGTGGTTATTTGAAAATGTTAAAGACCCCCACTATAAAACTGGATATGACAGAAATTTATGGATATGGGAAAAATATCAAGAAGGTCTTCCATATCTTTTGGTAGCCGATGTTGCTCGTGGCGATGGTACAGATTATTCTGTTTTTCATGTAATAAGACTAGACACAATGGCAGTTGTTGCTGAATATCAAGGAAAACCAAACCTTGATCTTTATTCAAATATTCTTTATGATGCAGGCAGAGAATACGGCAACTGTTTGTTGGTTGTCGAAAATAATGGGATTGGCATTTCTATATTAGAAAAATTAATTACTTTGGAATATCCAAAATTATATTATTCAATTAAGTCAACCCACGAATATGTTGAGGCTTATTTGGCAGAGGATAATGATAGATCTGTACCAGGGTTTACAACTTCCACTAAAACAAGGCCTTTAATTGTAGCAAAACTAGAGGAGTACATTAGAAATAAACTAATTACTGTACATTCTAATCGTTTGTTTCATGAAATGAAAACTTTTATATGGTACAATGGGAAGCCTCAAGCAATGCGTTCTTATAATGATGATCTAGTTATATCTTTAGCAATTGCCTGCTGGGTAAGAGATACTGCATTATCAGAGAACCAAAGAGATATGGAATACAAAAAAGCAATGCTTAATGGCTTAATGAAGACAACCACAACTATGAATACACAAATAAAAGGACAAGAAGGTTATAAACAAACTTTTCATGAAAAACATGAAGAAGAAATAAACAAAACAAAAGAATTTTTTTGGATTTATAAAGGATAAAAAATGGCTCGTAATGATAGAAACCCAAATAATAACCAATCTGACCTGTTTAAGTCTTTAACAAGGCTTTTTTCCGGACCACTTACCCAGAGAAGAACACAATCGGGTCGGCAATTAAGAAGAAGACATTTAGATATCTACGCTAAAAGGTTTAAATCAGCTAGCGGAAAGCAGTTCAAAAAGTCTGAATACAACCCCATGAATGTAACTTCGCTCAATATGATTTCAAATAGAAATCGTGCAGAGCGATATATTGATTTTGATCAGATGGAGTATACGCCGGAAATTGCATCTTCATTAGATATCTATGCAGATGAAATGACAACTCATTCAAGTTTAACTCCAATGTTGCATATTAAATGCCCCAATGACGAAATTAAATATATATTACATTCTCTTTATTATAATGTTATGAACATTGAGCATAATCTTTTTGGTTGGGCTAGAACAATGTGTAAATATGGAGATTTGTTTGTATATCTAGACATTGACGAAGGATTGGGGATTAGAAACTGTATTGGTCTTCCTGCTCAAGAAATTGAACGCTTAGAAGGAGAAGACCCATCAAATCCCAATTATATTCAGTATCAATGGAACAATGGTGGTTTAACGCTCGAGAATTGGCAAATAGCACATTTTAGAGTTTTAGGTAATGATAAGCATGCTCCATATGGTACCAGCGCTCTAGAGCCAGCCAGACGCATTTGGAGGCAACTTAATCTTTTGGAAGATGCCATGATGGCTTATCGGATTACTCGTTCGCCCGAGCGCCGTGTCTTCAAGATCGATGTCGGTGGAATTGCGCCGCAAGATGTTGAGCAATATATGCAAAAAATAATGACTCAAATGAAGCGGCATCAAGTGGTTGATCCGTCATCTGGTCGCGTTGATTTACGTTATAACCCTCTTTCTATTGAAGAAGATTATTTTATCCCAATTCGAGGAGGGGCTTCGGCAACGGACATCACCAACCTTGCCGGAGGAACTTTCACAGGCCAAATTGATGATGTAAAGTATCTTCGAGATAAATTGTTTTCTGCTCTTAAAGTACCCCAATCTTATCTTACAATGGGGGAAGGTGCAACAGAAGACAAAACCACATTAGCCCAAAAAGATATTCGTTTTGCAAGAACTATTCAGCGACTTCAAAGAGTTATTATATCTGAACTCGAAAAGATTGGTATTATCCATCTTTATACTATGGGTTATCGCGGAGATGATTTGCTTGGCTTCAAGCTTTCTCTCAATAACCCTAGTAAAATTGCGGAGATGCAAGAGCTTGAGCATTGGAAAACTAAATTTGACATTGCGGCAGCTGCTACGGATGGTTATTTCTCGCGACGTTGGGTTGCAGAAAATCTTCTAGGACTTTCTGAGGATGAATTTATTCGAATGCAAAGAGAAATGTATTCGGACGCCAAATTTATGGCTGCAGTTGAACAAGCCGGAGAACTTCCCGAGGCAGGAGGCGGACCCGGCGGAGACCTAGGTCTTGGTGGCGAAGGAGAATTAGATTTAGGCGGAGAAGAATTAGATTTAGGCGGAGAAGAACCAGCCGAGGAAGAAGAAGAAGTTTTATTAGC
>Ga0208684_1000798_pt1 | contig 19825 bp, 3 predicted proteins | sample MalvireepMed_b05_FD_184245 | JGI IMG/M metagenome (GOLD analysis project Ga0208684, IMG submission 184245) | Marine viral communities from the Global Malaspina Expedition - Malaspina viral metaG DeepMed_b05 (SPAdes) (version 2) | ecosystem: Environmental > Aquatic > Marine > Oceanic | place... | reverse complement strand
AATGGCAAATATAAAATCCACAAAATCATTACATATACAGAATGATCAGACCGATGCTGCGGGTGTATACCAGCGCAATCGGGGTATGGATTTATTTCTAGAAGCTCCCGGCGGAATTCAGCAGTTTACAAACTTTGACGCCAAGGTTGCGTCTTATAATAACAATGACGCAGAGGTTAGAGCGGGACTCTTTGATAGTCCGTATAGATATCTTGAGCTGGAAAGACAGTATGATGGTACTGCCACTATGCCTTTCGAGTATGATAATGGCCAGTACTACCCAAGTGACATAAAGATTCTTGATGATATAGCTGTCGTTTCCTATAAAGAGCATAGCCAGAGAGTTTATCTTATCAATGAGACTATGAAAACTGGACATGTCATCGTAAAAGTTACATATGATAAGGTGGGCGAAGATGAAGTTTTTAATGATGTTGACCTTAATAGTGGGTTGGTTTTTGCGAATGTTGGAACTGCGGCTAGAAACTTAACAGAGTTTGCCGGTGCAAGCAATATAGTGGGGAGTAATTCTGGTGTAGAGTCTGGATATAGTATTAGCCCCACCGGAGATGTCGCTGTAGACTTAGGGATAGGCTGTACTACCACAACATCTGATGAAGATTGCACCGTGTTTGGTGGTGATACATGGACATGGAGTGGGGGAACATGGGTTCAACAAACATTTACAGGATGTGGAGCATGTTTGGACCCATCGTCCGCGACCAGCTGTGGGTGTGATTCTATGCCACCAGTCGCTCCCGGCACATACGATGGTGAGGGTGGAACCGGAACATGTGCTGCCAAAACAGAAGTAGTTTGCGACCCATTTGTAGAAGATGATGATGGTACTGATGTCAAGAAGAGGGTTAATGAGGGGGTTCAAGATTGCGCAGGCCCAACAATGCCCGCAGATGCGCTAGAGAATAAAGAAGGGGGTATATTCTTTAGTCAGGTAAAGAACAAAAAGGGCGAAATCATTGACGTTCTTCAGGGGCTTGTAGTTGATTTTAGCGAGAAGTCAACACCTAGCGATGCAACACTGTTAAGTCTTAGGTCAAGGCATGACTCTAATTTGATATGGGTAGATGAGTGCGCCGAGGATACAGTGACTTATTATTATAAGGTTCCCTGCCAAGTGGTTGATTCTTTTTACTGGCAGATAGGACAGAAGACCCAGTGTGGAAGAGTGGATATCTTTGAGCGTCGTAGCGGGACTATAACAGCTGTTGACGGAAATAAGATTACGGTAACAGGCCCCACTGGAGACAGTGATGGTTTTGACGCTAATCTACTGAATGACTACGATAGAATTAAAATTGTTTCGGGGGTAAACGAAACCCCAAAAGATCACGTCCATCCTATTAACGGAATCAAATATGTTAAACGAACAGCTAGTAGTGATACTGAATATTATATATATGATGATGAAAACTTAACACAGGAAACAGACACCTCCTCTCTTAAAAGCACCGATGGTTTACTATGGGCTTTTCATCCCGATGACTCTGACTTTGGGGTTTGGAGATATAAGACCACATTATTTTCCCCTAACGGTCTCAATGGAGACGGAGTGACGAGTCGCGGAAGAACACCCTACGTAAATCAGGGCGGCGTAGGCCAAATAGCAGACTACACAGGAGGGTATTACAGTGGGGGAAATGACACCGATATTCGCAACGCTTTAGATTTAATGGCGTGGGGATATAGGTTTGGTCAAGCAATAGATATTATAAAACAGCCCGGCACTGATTATTACTGGCTTGCTATTAGTGAGTTGGGGAATATAGCTAATTCAGATAGTGGAATGGATTATTTTGGGCGGGTTCAAGGGTCTCAGGATAGCCTCGTTCTCACAAGGTCAGTTATAGTCCGCGATAAAGATGGCGACCCTGTTTTAAATGAGAACGGTACCACTAAAACAGAGGTTCGAGGTATTTCTCTAGATGAAGCAATTAAATTCGGTCTAGACCCTAAACTTCCCGGACTGGCTGGAATGTTTATAAATCACATTACTGGTAAATATGATGAGCAGATTGATTGGAACCACACAGAATACTATTCTTATGGCGGGGTAGAGCAAGAACGGAGCAAAAGGGCTTCTGGTAAAATCACCTCTATTTTGTCTCCCTATGGGTATCAAGTTCTAAAGCCTAAACATTTAGGGTATGGAAGGGTTTGGCTTTATAAGATAAATATGAATAGTGCTGACTCTGCTATTTCCTCAATAGGAACCGCTGAGGAGATTAACGCAGCTACAAGAAATGGTCACATTTCAGAGCCACCATTATGCATGGGTGATTACCTTGCTGGTTTAACGGATGTCGATTTTCCTACCAATGTTGAGGGATTGGATGGCTATGGTTATTCCATCTTTTCAAAGTTGGGGTATTTGTACTGGTTTAGAGCGTGGATTTCTAACCTTAAATCTGGAACGGTTGGGGGTTTTGAGGGGCATGCTAGGGCGCACGGACGGGGGTCGTGGGATAAATGGAACTATAATTCTGGATATCCCAAAAAGTGGGCGCCTTCATGGTCTTCCGAGGAAGACACAGACGAATATGGAAATCCGGGCGGGTTTGATTCGGGTATGGATATTGATCTGCCCGATGGCGGAACGATGGGCGGCATGATGGATGATATGGGTGGCGGCGGTATGGGCGACATGGGCGGCGGCGGTGGTGACGGCGGTGAAACCAAGACCATCGGCCGTGGCGGTAGCACAAACCTGTTCTTTATTGAATCGCAGGAGTTCATCAATGAGCTAATTACGTATAAAGGCGAGTTCGGTTCGATATTTGGCACGGGCAATGTTAATTTTTTTCCAGATGATATACTACAATATTTTAGGACTAACGAGGTTCCGTATGCCCCCTATGCAACATCTACTGATATCCTAACTAACGGTTTTAAGTTTGCTGACGGGTTTGGTTTTAATATATGCATGAAGGTTGACGACGTTACAAACGGAAGTAAGCCAATAATAGCTATTTCAAATACCGCATTCCCATATCTACCCTCTGTTAGTAGATCTACAGACGGCGCTCTTGATTCATTGCAGAAAGATTTAGACAGGCTTAAAAGAAAGGGGTATGAAGACGCAAACACTCAGGATTTTATAGACAGGCACACTAAGACGAATGAGTTTATTATAGATTTTCTTAGCGATGGAAGTGGAGAAGCTATAGATCTTGGTAGCCTTTCTAGAAATGGCTCAATTTTTATACATAATTGCAACCAGCAGATAAACACTCAGGAGTTAGATCATACACTGAGAGTCTCTCGACGCGACTTTAATCTCCCCGAAGACCCTCGAAAGGGTTGGTGGAGCGGGAAGTCTACCCTGTATAACAAATATTTTTATGAGTACAATTATTGGTATGGGAATCCCCCATCGATGATGTTTAGGGATGGATCGCTTCTTGCTGGCACAGATGAGGGACGCATTAAAGTATTTAAAGAGGGGTCTCTATCAACACATAGATATAAGAACATAACGCCAAAGTCATACTATACTTTACATAGTAGATTTATTACCATTGGTGATGTCGATTACCTTCTGCCAAAGCCGGGGTATGCTGGAACATTCGCCGGTGATCCTAAACAGCCCGTAGAATCTTCAGGATATAGGTATTTTACCGACGAAGATAAAAAACACATGAGAAAAGGCGTTTTTTCAAATAGGGGAATGGTTGGCGATAGTGGTACCTTCGAGGGGGGTGTGGATTATCTCGATACGTGGGTGTGGAACGCAAGCTCTAAATCACCACAGATATATGATATTGAGGATGGTCGTGAGTGGAGAATAACTAATCGTCAGTCGATATACCAGTTTATACCCATGATAGTGGAAGATGATAAACCGGCAGATTCGGTTTCTGTTTATCGTAACTATTCCCACTACTATATTAATCCTACTAGCGATATTCTCACAACCCCCATTATGCCAGTATTGGGAGATAACACATCTGGGCAATCAGCAACAAGTCCTTATGCCATAAGTAACCAGACAGATCCAAGGGTTCAAGACAAAGACCAAAGAAATATATTGCTTGGTCAGCCTTTTGGGTATACATTTAGGTGTGATAATAGACTTCTTATAGTTCATGGAGCTTCTTATACTAATGAGTTTGATATTGTAGGTAATGATATAGCCCATAGGTTATATCTATACGAGGTGAATAAGAATGGGTTTTTTGACTTCTTTCAGAAGATAACTCCAGCGACCAGTAATTTGGCCAACGGGACTATTCCTAAAGATGGTGTTCAGAATGTTCGCCGTAGAGTTGATTATGGGTCAACCACAAAGGACACTCCAGAGGAATCTACACCAGAATATGTCAATGTCTTTCCCGAAGGAGCTATGACTTTTGAGGAGAAGAACGAAGAAAGCAGGACAATAGCATACCTAATGACAAATATGTATGATGTCCTATCTGGGATGTTGGTATTGATGACCCCTTACGGGAAGGCGGTATTTGACGATAGTGGGGCAGCCAAGAGCTATGAATTTGTCGGCGACCAGAGGAGCGTTCAGATATCCCCCTATTTCTCATTTACAGAAGAGTTTAATGCAAAAAATCCATATAACCTTAACAATATGTACTCATATCGTGAGGGTCTTGGCATTGATTACCCTGCAAATATTTATGATATAAATGATGAACATGGCGGTTTATGCGCTTTCTACAACATAGAAACTAACTCATCACAATACAACTCAATTAGAATATTAAAAAGTGTAAAATTTACAGTTGATGTAGCAGAAAATGTTACCATTAAGGGTGCGGATGACACTGACGTTACTCAAGTTTTGCCGATTTTAACATTCTATAAAGACGACCCTAGAAAGACAATAACACAAACGGGAGTTGCCGGAATGATAGGGGGCGGAAGTAAGTTGGACTATGGGGCTTATTCCTCGAACGCTGTTAATTCTCGACATAATCCTCTCTACGCTGATGGACTTCAAGATAGCGCAGCCCTAATAAAATATCCTACTTATGCCAGAACCAGTGTGGCTGGAGATCAGGGTTGGCGCGGAACAGTAATTATAGATGGGCCCGAAATATCTGTTTTTGCTGCAAATGGATCATTAATTAAGGGTTCTAGTGACAACAAGACTATTCTTTATAATGATGGAAATGGATATACAGATGGGTCTTACAGTCAAACGTTTGATGATGTAAACAAGGCTAGCTTTGATTCTAGAGCTCAGGTTGAAAGCACTTTAGTTGTAGGTCTGATGTCTCACAATACTCAAACTTCAGACTTTGACGGAACCTATAGAACGAAGTGGGTAGCTGGGGACGAGGATACTGGAACATGGGGTCAAGAACTTAACTATATTCCATACAGTAAGCCATTTGATATTTCCTCCAACGTGCACTCATTTATAAATAAAGCTAAAATATCATCTGTTGAGTTTACTTATAAGGACTATGATCTTGGAGATTTAAGGAGGTTTCGGTGTGCGACTTTCAGAGAGAGTCAACACGGCCCCCTAACCAGACCTTTTGCTGATGGCTTCAGGCAGCCGGGCACTGAAGGGTTTTTAAGAATGGGAAAATCTAAAACCCCTGCGCTTTTTGATACAGAGGGCACAGTTCTTAGTGGGACAAATAGCGAATCTATACAGATAGTAGAATCTGTTAGTTATGATTATTGGGGCCCTAACTATATTCAATACGTTTCGGACCCGATTAGTCATACTTCAGATATTCAAAAACCAGAGTTCTTGAGTCTCTCAATATTTTCTGCACCCCAAAGCTCTGGAAGCTTTAATATGTCAACATCTGGTCATGTTGTTTCTAGTGGATTGGCTCCTACTTATATAGGTGGTGTTGCGAGTCATTCTGATAGTATGCCTCTTAAAATCGGATCTACTCCAGTTGTGAATTATTTAGGACTATCCCTTCCTGTGCCACTTGGGTTTAAGTGTGACGGAATGTCTCTGTTTACCCCAACAGCGTTTGGTACAAGCATAGTTAGCGGCATGTCGGCTCAATTCCCGGGCGGAACTGGCATAAATAAAGGTGTATCACTAGCTATGGGTATGCCGCATAACAGCGGTGGAATGAAGCTTGCAATGGGTCAGGCAGCTTTGGGTAGTGGCAATATGAATGTTGCAATGTCTGGAGTGTATGGCTCTTACAATAGTATACCATGCATAGAGGGTAATCTATACCTCAACGCTACCTATGTCAATAACGGCAATATGCCTTTAAACTTAGGTAGGCTTTCAGACAGCGGAAATATGCCACTATATATGAGAACACCAGATCCGGCTTCTGGGGTGGTGAATTTGGCTATCAATACAGAGCCATTTAATAGTAATAATACTTCATACCCCTCTGGGCTTCATCTTCGTCAAAAGGGGTTTGCAGAAAAGACAGCAAATACAAACCTGTATATTGGTGAGCAGGCTAGCGCGAGCTCTGCACCTCTGTTCTTAATGCAACCACACAGGATTCCGTTTATAGACCCGCAATCTCCGGCGACCTATGAGGGAGACGACACATCTCAAATACCAACACTTTACGTTTCTGGAGCCGCTGTTCCTACTGCTAATAGTTTAGATGATAATTTTCATCATCAAAAACAGATGGTTCAGGAAAACTCACAATTTGACTATAGCTCTAACGCAGAGACTATTATTTCTTACAATAGCTCGAACTCTCTGTCTAGAAACACTTTAAGCCCGAGCAACACGGCAGACTATGGGGTAAAAAGAATATCCAAAGTCGGAAGCAGTCTGGAGAATTACAATGGGTTGGGTACAAACTCTTTCTATAACAATGAAATGTCTAGACAGGCAATAGATTCAAATGGAACATATTTAGCGGTTGGTACGAATTCTAGTGTTCTATCCGACGATCCATCTTTGCAGATTTTCGACGTTTTAAATGAAAGCTCTGTCAGGTTAGCGTATACATACACTGAGTTTGAGGAAGACCTTTTAGATTTGGGAATCTCTGATGCTGGTCAGATTATGTTCTATTATAAAGATGTTAAGGTCTCACCAGAAAATAAAATAGCCGTTTCTATAAGAGCTCAGTTTGATCAACATGTTTCTGATATGATATTCATATTAGAGGAAAAAGCGTTCGATAGGATATCAACAACAAAAACTGATTTTGATGAGTGCGCAATAAAACCTCAAAAACGACTTAATGTTAGCGTTGAATCTTTTGAGAGGTGGAAAATCACATCAGTATTTACTTCTAGCTCTTGGAAAGAAACGACCAGTGCAGATAAGATTCTGAATAGGGTTATGGGCGAGTCTATATCTTGGAAGGATGAAGACTTATACTACGGAAAACAAAGTACTAGGTTTGGTTCTATTTACGCTAGGTATGAATCGGATGATTACGCGACAGAAAACAAAGCGTTTGGGTTTGGTGACACGAGCGATGCTACGAACTACAACAAAAATATAAACAACATACCGACAGGAACAAAGACTGGGTTTGGAGCAAAAATTCAGCTTGCGGGAGACTTCGCTTTTGTTGGTGCTCCATTGCTCGACCCATATATTGCAAACAATAATCTTTCTGCTGTTAATGCCGCATCGCCAGATGGAGCTGTTTATATATTCAAATATGATAGTGGATGGTCGTATGTTGATGCAATTTATAGTGGCGGATTAATCTCTTCTGCTATTGCAGGGGTGGATAGCTGTGCTTATGATGCAAAACTGTTTGGGTATGATTTAGATTATGATTCCACATCCGGATACCTATCTGTGGGCGAACCAATGTCTAACACGGTATATCAGTTTAATATTAGCTCTACGGGAACGCCTTCGCTATTGAACTCTTACTCTAGTTCAGATAGTAAGTTTGGAACTTTTGTTAATTCTGTATCGGCAGGACTGATAACAAATACAAAGTCTAAAATACAAGATGTAGTATACTCTCAAGATTTTGAGTTCTCAACAGAAGAAATAGAATCCGAAATCCAGCAATATGTGCCCGGCGTCAATGCTATAAACAGCGTTTCTCACGAGATAGTGTCAGTCCAGAGGGCCACCCTTGCTGGCAAAGAAAAGCTGTTGGTGGCGCGAGATTTTGAGGTCAATTACGGCGCTGGGAGGGTCAAGAAAATACAAAAGATATCACTCTTGAACCTGCACGATATAAACGGCACGCTGTATATCTCTGGCCCGGGACCTGTTTCTGATTCACTAAACCTAAGTATGCCCATTCCTTCAGGAGGAGCTACTGGAGACTTAGGTATAACATTCGGGTCAATCGGGACTGGCGTTGCGATGCCGTTACATCTAACTAACTATATTGGTAGTGGAGAAGCTCCTCTATATATGAGGGGACCATTACAGCGTCCTCACACACTCTATATGAGCGCTGACTTTACACCGGCCACATCAGGGGCTTCATTAGTTACGGAAGGGCCAGTTTATGCTAGTGGTACTTCTGACCTTAGCATTGAGGGTAAAGTTGTTGGGGACTTGTCTTCCTCAATGTTTGTTCTTGGGGGAACAGAGGCGGGTGGAGGAATGGCGCAAATGGGAGTGTCTATGAGGATTGCTCAGGTTGACCTTTATCCTACGTCTGGCCAGCAAGATGTTCTAATTGCCGGAATCGGAGACGGAATCGGAAGCGCTACGGCTACCCCTTCTCTTTATCTTGGTGCTGGAGATTATGGGCCTGCTAGCGGCACAAGCCTTCTAAGAATGGAAGGGCCTCCATCAGCAACCGTTAGCGCCTCCAAAGGCTTGGCAATCATTACAGATCCCGCGTCGGGAGTGTTTGAGACCGTAGCTACCCTGATGATACCTAACACTCAAACCACAGACGTGAATGGTAGAATACTTAAAGCATCAGAGTCGTTATACTTGAGTTCTACTGCTCCAAATTCTGGAAATATGAACTTGGTTGTATGGAGAGAGGGTATTGGTGGCGGAAAAGAGCTGGATGCAAACACCAGCCTGATGTTAACTAGCATTACATCGACATCAGACATAAATGTGTATATGTCAGGGGGATATATATCTACAGGCACAGCAAGTCTTGCAATTCCATCCGGTATATCGTTACCTAGTGGAAATCCAGAGTTGTTCATAAGAGGTTATAGCGAGTAAGGAGTTAATTTATGGCGGTTACATTTAATCCAGTTGGGGGAGACTCAATCACAATCGGCGGTACAGCCGCTACGGGGCCTTTTCCTAAATATTCAGTTTCTACCGAAAGGGTAGAGGCGTCGGACGGCACCCTTATAGATATGATATACAGCATATCTGTAACTGGTCAGGTTATAGCTAGTGGAGACATGACAACTGCTGGTGCCAGACAGGATAGTTTACATGCTGCAATGATAGCTAAATTAGCAGCTATGGAAAACGAGGTTCCCGTTGGAACTCTGGAGATTGTTGCTTATGGTGGGCTTTCTAATGTTTTGCAGTTTAATGACGCAACACTCACAGGTATAAGCTTTGGCGAGCAAGATGATGATACCGCCGGAACCCAAGTTGGGGATTATACTTTTGAGTTCACCGCCCATAAAAGAAGCTCTACTAAAACTGGTAGTTCGTATAGCCTAGCTAGCGCGGAAGAGAGTTGGGATATATCTGAAAACGCTGAGCGATATTATGTAAGTAATGATTTCACCAACCTTCCTAGCAAGACTTATACTATAACCCACACAGTAAGTGCTACCGGATATAACAAAGTTACAGATACTACGTTTAATGATTCTGGATGGGCTCAAGCTAAAGACTGGGTTCTCAGTAGGTTGGTTACTACTCCCGCAACAGCTATTACACAAAACGTCGCAGGTAAAGAAAGGTTCACTGATTTTCAGGGGATCTACATGGGCGAAAGCTCTAGCGACTTCATTGATCTAGGCACAGATAGCGCATACAACCATAGTCGAGTGGCTCAGTCAGATCTTCCCGGCGGCTCATACTCTATTACGGAAACATGGTACATATCTAAACTGGCAGTCACGCATGATTTTGACATGTCGCTAGATACGGGAGAAGACGGAATAACCAATGTTACAGTTAATGGTAGCATACAGGGGCTTAACACATCTTCTTTTGCTACAAGATCTGAAGATAAAATTACACAAGCAGAAGGTGTTCTTGATAATTGTTTAACTCAGACTTATGGGCTGGCAAATACCTTTTATCAAACAGTTGTTACGTCTACCCCATCGTGCCCGTTAGCCCTTAACACCTCAGAAATATCTAAAAGTGTATCTAAAAACAGAACAACGGGTGCAATAACCTACAGTTTAAGCTATAATGATAAGGGGTCAACGTCAGCCAACACAATAACTGAAAATCTTCAAATTTCAGACGATAATGAAGATCAATCAAATAATGTTGTCGCTATAATACAAATTATAGGAAAAACAGATGGGCCCATTTTTCAGAACATGGGAACAACTACCGAAAGAAAAAGGAGCGCAAGCTTGGAATGGACAATGGATGTGTGCAACAGGAGCAGTAAGCCCTCTGTGGATGCTCTCGCTGCTGTTAATGCGTATAAACCTGCAGGAGCGTATCAGTTGAGTAAATCAGAAAGTTGGACACCCTCAACTGGCGGATATTCTTTATCAATAGAATGGACATATTAGTATGGTACAATTAACAGAGCCTTTAAAAATGTTCGGCGTATACGTCGAATCTTTTACATCATCGGTTGGATATGGTGCGGAATCCAGCACTATGCAGATGACCCTCGTAGAAAATCCAGACGATAACATTACAATAAAGCACTCTCTTGATGGTGGAGCTACATTTATAGACGGGTTTCCAGAGGTTGGCACAGTGTGCCAGTTTGCTTTTGAGGGGTTTGAGTTTGTAGGTATATTCCAGAGGTATAACTATTCTGAGTCTACTGGTGGTAGAAAGTATGACGTAACTTTTGAGTCTCCATCTAAAATTCTTGACGGCGTACAGGTTATACTGAGTGGGTTTGAAGGTACTGCGTTTACTGGAAATTACCCATTTTATCCTTCTGAAGATATCAATTTTACTAGCCAGCTTAACAATGTTTATAACCCCTTTGGCGTTAAAGAAAACTATGCTTGGGGAGGAACGTTTGGCTATTCTGATTATAACTCAGCTGGCTTTCCTGTTGTAGACGACCCAAACCAAACAGGGTTAGCAGGCAAGGGTCTCCTCACTATGATAGAGGAGATATCTCAGTCTAAGTATACTTATGACAACCCAACTGGAGCTTCTACAGACACATCAGTTAACTCTAGCGGTGAAGAGCTGATAGGTGGACCTATATGTTATGGTGACAGTAAATTTGTCGTAGACTTTGGAAATCTAAAAACTCTTGTACCGGATTTCTTCAGGCTAAAGGGGCCCACCAAAAGTATAAATGCTATACTTCAAGAGTGCTGTGAATTGATTGTTCATGATTATGTTACGATCATAGACCCTGTATATACCCAACAGCAAACAGGATACAGTACTGGTACCACCACTGGTTTTGCTCCCGGTGTTCCGCAGGGCCAATACAAAAATGTTATTAGAAATGGGGTGGTTCCAACCCAATATGATGTAGATGGGAACGTTACAGGGCCGGTAATATCTTTTAAGTATTTAGATAAGTCTGAGCAGCCCCAACCGGGCGTTGTTGCAGATCTTGTTAAGGCAGCAAAACTAAATGATACCCTTATTTCTGCTAATAATGGTCAGGAATATGCTGATGTCGTTACACAAAAAATGATTATTGGAGATGACGCTACTCGCGTATGGGAAGCCAGTTTAGAGTATCTTATTCCCGTATATGGAAAAGATAATAACGGTGAATGGTTGGTGGGAACGGGTTTTGGTGAGCAAGATTTTGCCCCAGTAGCGCTCTCTAACGGAGGCGTGTATCAGGCTCGTATTCAGGAGCTTAGGGCTGCGGTATCGGGATTTGAGCAGTGGTCATTATATCATCAACTGGGAGGGCTTTATGGGTATAGCAACGTAGGGAACCCTCTCTTTGGTTCAATAGCTATGGCCGCCTCATCAGCCATTACCGGCTTTCTCCAAAACAGAATGCCGGGCGGAGCTGTGGTGTCTGGCTTTAATGGGGATTGGCATAAAAGAGCGATACAAGGCGGTGGTGGCGGTAAAGAGATATTTGAGGCGGTTTTAAATACGGCTACAAACTATTGGGGTAAGACATACTTTGTATTGCTTCCCGTAGAGCCCGGTGGCCTAGACAACAATATTAGGTATAAGAATGCGTTTGAAACAGAGGCAGCGTGGGAAATAACTGATGCTGGCTGGGACCCTAATTTTCGCATTAAAGACATAAGTATGTATAATGATGAGGGAGCACTAAAAGCTTGCGCTGGATATTATCCCTCTACTTCGACAAACAGAGCAAGTGCAGCTAAGGCGAAAGATTTTGGGAATATAGAAAAAACTGTACCTTATATACTTCCCGGATCTACTACACTAGTGGGGTCAGAGATAAAGGTTGATAAGGAAATTTACTGGCGGAAGAACCCATACTTTAATGATCCTAATAATCCATATGATGATGTAAGTGCTATGGTGCATATAGAGTGTCCACAGGTATTTGAGTTTGATCCTAACGCAACTGAAAAAGGTGCTTTAGATTCCGTGTTCACTAGTCAGATGGCGAGATCACATGGTGTACCACAAAACGCTCCCGGATTTAGAGGTGTTGCAGCTGGTCGCGGTTTAAGCACCTATACATATCCGGGTTGGGGGAGGGATCAAGATGGGAACCTTGATGGTTCAGATCTTGTGTTACAGAGAACTAACTACTCAACGCTTGAAAACGAGATGATGGCAATGAGATATTTACCAACGGTTGTTAGACCTTATAGGGTTTCAATCCCCCAGAAGAGTACCCGCTATAGTTGGGGTCCTTGGTATAAATTTAGCACTAAAATAGGCAAGGCCGAAGTAGAACAAAACAGTCAGCTGAAACCTGAAACGTTTGGAAGCGCTCAGCTCATGGATGAGGCGGCTTTTGCCTTGGCTTATGCTGGAACTGCTGATTTATATGCTTCTGAGTCTGGGTCTGTTGATTTAGCCGAATTCCCACAATATAACATTGCAGACAGGTTTAACGCAAACGGCCCATACATTACAAAGATGGATGTTTCTGTTGGTGCGGGTGGGATTACTACAAAATATCAGTTCTCTACATGGACTAGGAATTTTGGGAAGATAGCCAAGTATAACATTGATAGAATAGCGCAAATAAACAAAGATAGAATTAAGGCACAGAAGAAGGGGACTATTACTGGGTTTAGCACTAAACAAAAGAGTGCTGTAACTGCATTACAAGAGCATGCTAATGCCCTCAACCCTATAGATGTAAACTTCTTTAGTGGGCTTCAGGTTCCAGCTGGTGCCGCCGCCAACGCCGCTCCCAACCCTCTTGGGGCGAGTGTTTGGTCTATGTCTACAAAAAATGCGGCATCTTTACAGTTTCAGTCTGGTCGCCCTATTACATTTCACAACGAGACTGCACCCAGCTATAACTTTAGCTTTGGATGTACTCCCGAGCAGCTATTCTCTCCGGTCGGCATAAGAAAAGAGCCCAATGATGGGGAAGGCGATCCTAACCAGAACATTCCGGCAGACACCCTACCCTACATTCTAGAACCGACTAGGGGGGAAAATATAGATGGTGATTTCGATACGTCTGGTGGGGCAGATCATTTTTATGAAGGGCATATGTCCCCCACCTCTAGAGATTTAGACCCATACGCTTTGAGTAGGGATGGGACAGGTGTTCCTACGAGAATGACAGAATTTGTTAAGGTTGATTTTGGTGCAGTCCTGATGGATGACTTTGATTGGCTCACTGGTAAGAGTCCCATCACGGGCGAAACAAACAACCTTCATCTATCTCACAATGGTAATACTATTCCCGATGATGTTGACGACGTAAGAACATTTGGCTTGCGTGGCCCACTACTATTGTCTGGCTGGGGTTATGATATCATGGGGCATCCTGTTCCCGGAAAGAAAGATGGCAATTTTGAACCAGTTAATCCCGCAGAAAATAGGTCAAGCTGGAAAACCGGCCCTGTTGATTTAAAATGGGACGATGAGCGTCAGGTTTGGGCTGGCGGACTTCAGTTTGTAGAGGGGATTCTCGAAACCAAGATTGAACCAGCCGATGACGCTGTTGATGCACCAAACACTACGGGCACAATGAAAGTGTATAGGCGTACCAACAAGGTCGCAGGGATGGAATGGAGCGAGGAAGACGAACATGGAGAATATGGAATTATAACCCTTACAAACCGTGATCCTTCTTTGTCTGTTGATCCCGCCGAGGCTAAAAAGCTAGGCTATGAGGTGTATGTTATGGCGACAAGAATAAACCAAGAATGGCGCGTAGTCTATATAAGTTGTGATAACTTTGAAGCGCCGGGAGCATAAACTATGGGTAGGCCATCATGTAGTTCTTGCTGTAAAGTCAGTGTTGCTATCCCCCAAAAAAAAGGGTGTATTGATAACAATTATAAGATCTATTATAAATATGGGGCGGGCGGATGGAAGACGTCTGATGAATATGAGGAATATCTTAAAAAGATACCCATCACTATTGAGGTAGGTATAAAGGTTTATTACCCTATCGGATCAGAAGATATATACATTGTTGACGAAATAATAGAAGGCGTGGCACCCGACCCCGACAAGGTTAAACTTAGAGATGAGGACGTGCCGGTTGATATATCAGAAGTTGAGCCGGTAAGGAATGGCTTTAATGATCTAGAAGAAATAAAGTATGTTTCTAGCAAATCTGATTATGGTGAGTATGCGTCGGAGCTAAACTGCTGGAACTTTCCTAAGGCTTTCTTTGATGTAAATAAAACCGCAGTGGAGATTAATGAAGAGTTTCAAGCTGGAAACCCAGATTACGGTGTTCATATTCCGAAATTTTGGACTATAACCCTTGGTGATAATGATGAGATGGTGATAGTTAGGAAACTTGAAGGGCTAGGGTCGTTTACAAATCACCTAGACGGTATTGGTGGTAGCTATGATTTCCAACGTGAAGAAAAGACCTATACTGTAATATGGACTACTGAAATACTCTATAAAGGCCAAACAATATTCAGCGGCTCTAAATGTATACCCTATAAACAAGAGATTTGGACTCATAACCTTGAAAATGGCACCCGTAGTCAAGCACCAACGGAAAACCTAATGTGGTTTGATGGGAAGCCTTCGCTGGGCCAGATTGGTGGCTCGTGGGTGGTGGGGGAGATCTGGGGAGACCTTGTACCCTACTCCAATTTTGATTATTGCTTAACATTCCCATTCTTTTCGTTTGATCAAAATACACACTATTTTCATGAGGGTCCAGACAGTAACTTTATTCCAGCTCCGCAGGGAACAATAGATGAAGATCTTGATGGCAAACTAGAGTTTTATCACGCAGATAAAGGACTGTTTACTAAAATAAGCGTGGAATCTAAAGATTTTATAGTGTTTAATCCATATACAGGAGGGCTAGGAAGAGATGTGACGCCCAACGAGCTTGCGCAGGAATATCAAGGAGACACCCTGAAGGAGCAGGAAAAGCTTGTTAATAAACCATTCTTTCAATATACCGATAATAAGTTAAACCTTGAGGGAGATATACCCCAAGATCTAACAATAGAAGAATCGCCAAGAGGTAACTTGATAGGATTTCCAGCGGGATGGCCGGGAAATTACGATCAGCCGAATGGGGTGAGGGAAACATTTAGAAAATACACCGGGACTAACACGGGTTATATGGAAGACCCGAATAATCCGGATGTCTTTGTTCCGAGCCGTTGGGGAACGGAATCCCACAATAACCAGACAGGCTATTGGCAAAGAAATGGCTCAGATGGCTACGATATAAACGATGTTATCTTTGTGCACTTTAGAACGAATAGGGGTGCTGATGAGTCCGGTATAGATATTGAAGAAGATATGGAGGTCTATCACCCTGTGGGGTCTGGCAATAAATATACTATTGATGAAATAGTAGCGACGGGGCCAGATCTTAAGCCTACCAAAGTCAAGCTTAGCAATGGCGCGGTGGTTGATGTATCAGATATTGAACTGGTGGATGATGCACTTTACTATGCTATGAATAAGCGCACATACTATTTACAAACAATATACCTGAAGGCTTTGAGCACAAAAGAGGGTAAAGATTTTTTTGACCCATTTAAATATAGGGTTACACGGATTGACTTTACTAATCCGGACATTGATATAGACAGCGTGGGAGATGAAATTGCCGGACCCCCAAAGATGGGTGTAGATGAAAATCCAACCTATATAACGATGACAACTGAATATTCGTATGGTAACGTTCCTGAGCTTAGAAAAAAACACAATTTTGCTACTTTTATGAAGCTGACTGAGGATAGCCCTGTAACTTTAGAGAGTACTAAAAAGCCCCCTATGAGCTTAAAGGATGATATTGTTATTACTGCTCCAACCATGTTCAGCGGGCCGTCGAAGTATGACCCCAACACAGGCGAATTCGTGGCAAACCCGAACGTCTTGAAATTTCCTAGATCGCCATACATGAATGTTAAGGTTTTGAACAATTGGGTATTACCCGACCCCATCGGCGATGGAAGCCATGCCCTAACGTTCAGCCATCGACAGCTACCTAAATCTGGGTATTTTTTTGGTAATTTTGTAAACTTAAAATTTTATTTACAGGAAATAGATGAATGGAAAAAAGCGTAACTACGGGTATGCAGCCGGAAGACTTTTCCGGACATTGCCCTACCTGTTCGGTGGAGTGCCAAGAAGATATATTAAAGCTCATTAGTAAGTTTTGTCGAGGTATTGTTGTTGAGCTTACTGGAGTTTCTCTGCCTAGTTCTCGGGCGTGGGAAGCCAATGACGGTTGGCCCACTTTTGTTGTTAGTGGAGGAGCGAACGCCAACAGCTTTCTGGAAGTTGCCTCTAAGAGAGAGGTAAGGCAGGGAGATATTCGATTTGGGTATAGTCACCTATATCAGGATCAGACTCCGATTACACAAGGTAGTAGTTGTTCTTACATGGACTATGGGCCGTTTGTGCCTCCTTCCCCGGGACCACCTCCAGTTTCCTTCCCACGCGATAGCGGTGCCACTTGGACCCAAAGACATACAGACCATATTGATAGCTTAAGCAACTCGAATAGCTCTGCTGATGTGGGAGTAGACGAAATAATAGAGGGCCAGCCAGATTTTGCAGTCAACTCCGTTACTACAGTAATAGAGACAATAGATCTTTATTCAACAGAAGAGCATTTTGCAATCTTTCCTGTCTGCGGAAAACTGAGGGTAGAGGATAGCGGAACGAGTTATATTCCAATTAAAGCCTGTATTAACGAAACAGTTTTGGATTCGGATGGAAATCCTGTTAACAGAGGCTCCTGTACAACAACGTATGATACAAAGGCTCTTCATATACTTGTAAGTTCTGACTGTCCAGATCCACATATCGCTAAAACCTCTGAACATCCACACTTGGTGGGAAGGGGTTCCGAGCCTGATACCTTAGATACGTATCCCAACAAAAGAGAAAATCCAGCCTACAGCGATAAAAGAGAATTTGATAATGTTGAGCAACAAATGCATTTAGGAATGTGTAGGACGACTTATGCTGTTAAAGTTGGGTCCGTGTATAAAACAACAATATCCGGAGCATTCGACGGTGATCATGTTTATTATACGTCAGTTCACCCGGAGTCGCTTGCCGCCGTGCCGAGTGCCTCTGAAAAAGCTGCGCAGGATTTATGTCCGGGTGAAGGCGCCTATTACACTCATCCATACAGCCCGGGAGTGGTTAGGAGCTTGTTGCAACTGGCACAAAAAAAATATACCATAGACTCATTTGACCCTAATTGGCTGAATTATTGTACGCCCGAATGGGACGATAAGCCGGGGGCGGGAAATCAAACCATCTTGGGTCGCCGGTGGCACGAGCTGGGCTGTTGGACAGCATGTCCTAACGAGCAAGATGCTGCCGTTTGGGGCAGGGGGAAAGACTCTAGAGGGTATTATTATTGTGCATACAAACTGAATGATTTAGCCCAGCATACTATTTCCGCTAAAGAATTTATTTTCGCAAGCAAACAGGACGTGATAAACTCTATGAATACGCAAGTGTCAAGACAGAAATTAAACAGTTCTTCAGGCATGGCTATGGACCACAGTCCTGTCGGGTGCTTTCAGTCACGATTAGTAACTTTTGCTAACCCTGACGATTTTGGCTTTGGTTATACATTATCCTCAGGAGGTGGGGTGGATATTTCGGAAATGGAAAACGAAGCCTTCAGCATAAGTGGGTCCATACTATACAATAGAGACAAAACTAAACAATATGATTTGAAGGATGGTCTCTGGAGCGTCACTCGTGACTTCGGTTTTACCACACAAGCGGAAAATCCTGTTGTTGGCGTTACTTTCTATGAGGCAAAGCTATCTTATCGCACTTTTGCAGACAGGGTAGAGCTAAAAACAGATCACGATCTTGTTTGGAATAATATATATGAAAGGTCGCTTGGTTTCGGGTCTGCAACAATACCCGCTGGCTATGCGACGGGAGGGTTTAGCAAAAAAGCGGATTTAGATACCCCAGAAAAAGCGCTAAAGGCTTGGACTTTTCCTCGGTGGGGTCGGAGTGCGGCTGGTAATTCTGAATGGTTTACAAACGCAGATCTCGATATGGCGGGTTTTTTTTACAGATGGACACAAGACAAATATTACTATGACGCGGTACAGCAAGCCTGTGATTTTTCCGGAGAGGGGTGTACAGGGACGGGCGAGCTTATGCCCGGCGATGATCCTTTCGCATTCAGTGGATGCCCAGATACTGTCGAAGGTCGTCCATATACAGAAGGACGTCCCCCGCAAGCACAAATAACCACTACGGTGTGTCAGGCTGGTATTCTTATAATATCTGAGGGGGGTAAACGCACCAATAATGCACCATTCCCGCCTTTATTTGATGAGGACCAAAGAGTTCATGGCGATGGAACGATTGATTTTGACGATTTTTCCTATGCTACAAAGACCGTAAAGAATGTTTATACTGAAGACCCGAATAATCCGGACGTCTTTGTTCCGGACCCCTCCTGTGGAGGATGTGAATTCCATAATGGTGTGAGAGGCTACTGGCGAAGAAATGGCACATATGAAGACCAAGAACAGTTTGTGAGTGGCGCAAAATGCTTAACTACTGCGACTCTTCCAGACCCAGATTATGATTATTATATATATCGCCCTAAAATTAAAGCAATGCCGGACCCGCACCATCCCGACGCCGGGATCTTTGACTGGTCTGTATGCGGAGAAGAATATAGCGGCTATGGGGATACATGGCCATGTACGAAATGTTGGGGTATAGATCGACACGACAGTATCGGTGGGGGTCTATTTGGTAAATTCACGTACAGGGGGGCACATGGATGTATGAAGTGTATGTCATCTAGAGTTATACCGGGATCAAATCCTATGGTGGGGGGTACAGAAGTATGTAATCAAAAATTCTGTAACAGTGGATATTGGTCGTCTGGTGAACCACATTCACCACTCAACGCGGGATATATATGGTATAGTAATATGATGGCGGGCAAAGCCTTAACCGGATTCTACGCTGGGACTATCGGATCGTTTTCGCTTACAAGTTGCTGTGATGTTGAGTGCTTGGGGTGGTCTGACTTCCTCTGTCCCGGAGATCCGAATTGCCGTTGCCTCGAATATGGGTCGTCCACCTTAACAGACGCGGCTATGGGCTGTAGGCTAATTAAGATACTAAAACCAACAGCATCAACCATATCTTCTGTAAATTTGGGTTCACTATCAATAAAGGTAAGTTTAAAGT
>Ga0208684_1000795_pt1 | contig 19880 bp, 27 predicted proteins | sample MalvireepMed_b05_FD_184245 | JGI IMG/M metagenome (GOLD analysis project Ga0208684, IMG submission 184245) | Marine viral communities from the Global Malaspina Expedition - Malaspina viral metaG DeepMed_b05 (SPAdes) (version 2) | ecosystem: Environmental > Aquatic > Marine > Oceanic | place... | reverse complement strand
AGCGGTGATCGTGGGAGACTTACCGCTAGCCCCTGCCGTGGACAAGGAACTCCCATTCCAGGCCCGTGGCGCAACCACGCCATCCGCAAAGAACAGCGTGTTGTCTACCTGTGCGAAATCAGGAATAGCACCAACAGAGCCAGAACCGAAATCGGCAATAAAGGTCCAAGCTGCGCCATCGTTGGTGCTATACCAGAGTTCACACTCGTTTGTGCCATCGTCAAAGAGGCCGAGAAGCTGGCGCGTGAACGTCCCATCGCTTTCGGTCTTCCGGTAGGCGCGGAGCGCACGCAGTCGTGTCGCACTCGCACCCGTATTAGTCGTAACGGCTGAAGAGTTCTGCTTGCTGTAGCCGAGGATCTTCTTCGCCCGACCGAGCTTGTCAATCCAGAGGTTCCGGCTTCCGCTGGAGGAATAAATGGCTGGCAGCGCGACGGAATGAATCCCCTCTTGGGTGCCGAGGAAGACGGAGAAGACTTGGGTCTGAATCGGATAGCCCATGACGACGCGCCTTATGGCTCTTCAGGCTTTTCGGGTTCTAGGATGATGTGACCATCTCCATCCGTCCAGTCCGTTTCCAGGATGTGCGTATCGTGCCTCTCTGCCACCACCATCCATGAAATTGTATCGGTCGATGTACCGTCCTCACACTCGACGGTCAGGATGTTTCCCGTCACGCTTCCTCGCACGCTTGTCCATCCGGTTTCATTCGACGTAAAGCACTGTTCTCCACGACAGAGTAAGACCCATGTACCTTCAGTCATCCCAGAGGCGGTATCCAGATTTACCGTAGCCTCTCCAGATGAAAGTGTTGCGGTTCCGCGATAAATCAGGTCGCACTGTGGTCCTTCTATGAAGCTGTGAACCAGATGATGTGTTTCTGTTTTCGATGAAAGAGGATGATCAATCTTAAAGCTTCCAGATCCCTTAGAAAACGCACCAGACGTGGAAGCATTCGGTCCAAGCTGTACATAATTTGTGTTGTGGTTGTAGTTAATACTCCCAACCCCGCCTGCGTCTGGATCAGAAAATAGAATACCTCCACCCTCATTAACATCGTTAGGCGCACCAAATTCGATCCACTGTGCGTTGCTCCCCTTTTCTATAAACAGATGCGTGTTCGCGTTCGGAGTAATTCCTGAATCTGTCACAAGTATGTGCAGCTTAGACTCTGGAGCGGCGGTATTTATTCCAACCTTACCTTCAGAGTCATCTACAAAGAAGTCAGTCGCGCCTACCGACAGATCGTCGTCGAGTGTCGTGGCACCTGTGACATCAAGTGTGCCTCCAAGATCCACGTTGCTCGGAAGTCGGGCATTGGCTAGTGTTCCCGATGAAATGTTCGACGCACTGAGCGTCGTGAGATTGGCTCCAGAAAGATCGTCAATAATGGTCGATGACAACGGACCATTGATCTTCCCGTCTGTGCCAATCAGTGCCACATTCCCCGTGCCAGCGTTGAGTCCTCCGCCGATATCAAGGGAACTAGCCCCGGTGCTGGAAGCCGAAAGTGTGGTAAACGATCCAGCAGCGGCAGTCGATCCTCCAATCACGCTATTGTTGACGGTGCCTCCAGAAATCGTGAGGTCGTTTGCTACGTAGGCATCAGCCACCGCAGTTCCTTGCCACACACCTGTCGCAATGGTTCCAAGAATCGTAATACCAGAGGAACTTCCAACATCAAGCGTCGTGGGATCGCCTGACGCATCGCCGATGAGAATCTCCCCATCCCCCAAGACAGCCGTAGCCGTAATTGCAGACGTTCCGCTGCCGAGCAACACGCCACCATCGGTAAATGTTGACGCACCCGTGCCTCCATCGGCCACTGGCACATCTGTCCCACCGGCCCGATAGACAAGATTGCCCTCGATGTTGACATTTCCTGAGCTTGCCCGTGTCAGGGTCGTGTCGGTAGCATGGCCCAACTCCACACCTGTGAATTGCGGGCTATCCCCGGTGCCAACGCCAATACTGGTGCGTAGCGTGGCCCCACTTTCTGCTACAGGGTCCGTCGTGCCATCACCAACGATCATCTCGCTGTCAGCCAAGACGGCCATTGCCGTCACCGCACTGGTGCCGCTGCCAAGCAGGACGCCCCCATCTGTCAGAGAGGTGGCTCCCGTGCCGCCACTTCCAACGGCGAGTGTTCCCGTGACATTTGCAGCAGCGAGATAATACGCACCCTCTTGCCCGTCGAGCTTATCGGCGTCCAGATAGGCCACCACCCCTGCGCCTGAGATACAGGCAAACGGAGCATTAGTGCTGCGACTGAAGGTATGCAGCCCCGTGATGGTGTAGGCGTTCTCCTCCGTCAGCAGAGTATTGTCGCTTAAATCTGCGTCGGTATTGACAACTTGAATATCAGCCATAGTAATTAGTCCGGCCTAACTCCAATAGACTGCAAAAAGTCTCTATCAGCTTGGATTTCCTGCGATCTTCTCGATCGACCCGTTCGTCTACGAACAGGAGAGTGCTGGGGCTCCGCTCTAGCAAGACGTTCCGATCTACCTCGACCAACCCGTCTTTGAAGTGGACTCGTGCCTCGCTTCCTCATTTTACCTGCCTGTTCTCGATCAATTTTCCATTGTGACCGAGGAAGGTTTTGTATATCTTCAGGGAGATGTCGTGTCGCTGAACGAAAATCAAACGGCACGTCCTGAGGATCGAGTCCAACTTTTCTTTTCGAGATTGTAGGAACTGGACGCCTGGGTGGTGTAATTTTCTTCGCTGGATGAATATATTGAGCAATACGAGAAAGTATCCCCTCACCCTCCAGTAAATTCTCTGCCGTCCCTGCAGGTAGCATTTCTGCGAGTTTATCAGCGACTCGTGGACCAAACGTAAAAGGTTTATTACCTTTCGGATTTACCGCAGCCCACGGAATCCTTCTTCCTGTGGCCAACATGTTTCCCGCACCGCCACTCATCAGTAATATCGCAGTCTCAAGCGCGATGTCCCGAGGCGTGGTCGGCACAAGAGATTCACCAAGCGGCACCGTTTCCGCGATCTTTTCCAAAAAATCAATCGGCTCGTCATGCCAGGGGACATTCAGATCATCCCTGTTTCTTGACAAGTTGTATCGATCTAATCCGCGTTCTTGAATGGATTGCTCCACCCAAGCGTCCTCTGGACGAGACAAACTACTCATGAGTTGCTCTAAGCTCGCAATATCCCCAGGACTGAGAGACGAGAGTTGCCCCTGCGTTAATCGACTGGTAATCTCAGGATGCAGGTCTTCTGGGGGACTTCGACGAACTATTGCCTGACCCGTTTTTTCTAAAGAAGGACGGGTCGAAGCTCTGCGCTGTGCAGGTTTCTTTTTCTTCTCTTCCTTCTTTTCGACAATTCGACTCCTGCGACCTGATCGATCCCTGCGACCCCATCGATCAAGATCAGCAGTGGTTCCGGTATAGTGACCTTCCTGATGCGCCATTTACGCCTCAATATAAACCAACGCGCCATCCACGGACTGTCCGCCGCTCAGTTCCATATTAAGCAACGTGGCATCAGAGGTTTCAAACCAGCCGACCGGGTTAAACGGCAAGACAATCGTCTGTCCCGCTGTGGGTCCCATCTGACCTGTCAGTGCGGTGCCGCCAGCCCCATCCTCAAATCGGATCGTGACTGCCGTACCTGTCATGGTAAAAAACGCCGCCAAGACGCGAATCTTCTTGCCTGTGACCGCTGCCACGAGGGTGTTATCCCCACTACTTGCGGCATCAATCGCAGCGCGTTTAATGAGTTGTTCGTCTCGAATGTCCTGAAAATCTGCTTGAATAAACGCCATCGGGACTCCTATTCCGTATGAACATACCGATAATCATAGCCGGGTGGTCGATCCCGATTAAACCGGGCCATCGTCTGAATGACTGGACCGAAGACCTGCATCCCCACATCTGTAATCGGACCAGCCTCATCGTCTTTCCCGACGCGTAGCAACTTCACGGCAAATGTGACAATCGGCAGCATCACCATGTCGGGATACGCAAACGTCCCACCAGCCGTAATATCGTCCGCGACCTTCATCCCGTAATACCGAATCGTATGCGTGGCATTGGGCAGCGGATCCCAGTAGATGTTCGTTGCATTTGTCCAATACCGCATCGGGCGTCCAGTGGTCGTGGAATTAAACTGCACATACGGGGCAATGACCCGTGAATCGTAATGATCGCCGACTGGACCGACCCGCTCCAAATCCCAGAGCGGACGACTGGTGTTCGGATCAAGAAACTGCACGCGATCCAGGCGAATCAACCCCGCCGGAAACGCCGTCGCTTCGGTGTCTGCTGAAGTGGTGACGGTTCCCACCGATGACCCCATCACATTCGGCTGGAGGGCCATCATGGACTCGAAATGGTCCTGTGAGGCGTTTAAGGCACGCAGGGCAAACGTAACCCCTGTTTCTCCAGACTGCAACTGGAGGCCGCGATCCATGACCTCCATCGTATCGAGCATCGACTGACCTGTAGCCACGGCTTAATCTCCCGCATGGTGACGCACGAACTTACTGCCAGAGGACGGTCCACGCATACTGACCTGAATCTTGGTGTGATCCCACTGGTCGCTGCCGACATCTTCCAAGAGGTTTTCACGCTCTTTATCTCGTGCCTCGTGATCACGCTGGGCCTGTTCCTCGATCCGAGCCCAGTATTTCTTGCCCGACCCCCACTTGAAGCCACTCTGCTCGTAAACCGCTGCTAACGCACGGTCGTCCAGCGGGACATACCGCTGCTCGGAATCCTCGACGACAAAGAGCATCAACCAGCCGGGACAGAGTTTGTTCGTGATCCGTGGGCGTCGATACCAGACGAGCCACCGATGCTGGACGGGATGCCACGTGACATCCAGATCCTCATGGACGCCCTTCAGCTTCTTTCTGAAACTCTCAGGACCAAACGTGACACCAAAGCGTTGGGGGTGCCAGAAATGCAGTTCTTCCTCAATAGGTGGCGGCGTTTGACTGGCAACCGGGACACCGAAAGACTCTGCGCTTTCAGGCATCGTTAGCCAAACACCTTCACCGCGAACTCCTGTACCCGCTCGTCCTTACTGGACCGGCAATGCTTCGCCATCCGTCCTCGCGCCATATTGTAGGACTGGCGTGATTCGGGCTTGAAGTTTGCCGTCCATCCATCAATGGGACACTGAAGCACGCCCTTCTCCATGTCTTCATCAAGACTATCTGGGATTGGCTCGGTCTTTTTGACCCACGGTGCGTTGAAGGCTGGAATCGCGGCCTCACGCAACGGAACGGAGAGAGGCTGACGATCGCCGTTATCATCGAAATAGGTGGTGACTTCACCTGAATCCGAAGTGACGCCCCCGCGATGCGGTCGGCCCTTGCCGTCCCACGCATACATGGTGGGAAATCGTGGTGCGCCACGCTTCGCCATCTCGCCCCACTTCTCGTGTTCAGAGAGATAGCGCGTGATGATCTGAGACACGGCTTCCTTTCCTGCCCACGGCACCCCTCGATGCTTTTCCAGTTCATCGAGTTCGTAGAGTTCGCCCAGGACTTCCTGCACCGCGACAGGATTGACCCCCTTCGGGGTGTTCTCCTGTAATGCGACCACCGGGGACTCGCCCAGATGCTTGAGAAAGAACTGATTCTCTTCCAGTGAATACCGAACAGGATTAAAGGACTCCATGCGCCTCCTTAGTAACTAGTGTTTGTCCGAATCACTTTCAGCACAATATGCACCGCCCCTTCATAGGCGGTGACGGTGCCTGTGTAATTCAACGCAATTTGCTCACCTTTATCAATTTTTCGATTGGCAAGCGTTGAGGTCAGGGTTGATTGAACCGGCGTATTCGCGGTGCTATCCAACGCTAACGCCGAGCTAATTGCTGTGGTGAGACTCGCTGGAGCCGTGCCAGATGCGGCCACGCCGACATCCAAGGTCGTACTGCTGGCTCCTGCCGTGCTATGACATTCACGCACGTCCATGATTTCGTAATCCTGATCCGCCACAAAAATACAAGTATCCGCAGCTTCTCCGGCTGAAATGGTATAAACCACATGAACAGGGGCGAGTTTTGCGATAGCTTTCATTCCCATTGGTCCCTACTTTCTGGCGAAGTGACAGGGGAGAGGCAAGATGCCCCTCCCCCCACCTACTCAGATTCTACGACTCCGCGACATCTTCGATCTTGGCCCCGGCTGCTGGGTTGTCACTCAGCAGTTGCCCCTGCCAGTACCATGCCACCTCAAAGGTCGCATTGGAGGTCTGACGGAAGAACGGGGTGCCGTCAAAGACTTCTGACACCGGGCGAGGCACCGAGTTTTCTCCATGTCCAATGTAGAAATTACTGGTGTCCATCCCGATAATCGTGTTCGCCGCGAAATACGGCTCCACATGCCACGGATTGCCGCTGAAGCGGTAGATCGTGCGACCATCGCCGCCGTCTTTCCCCTTCTGCTGCGCTCCGCCGTCACGCCCGACTCCTGACCCACCGGCAAACGCTTTCGGTGAACTCATGGCAAAGAACGTATCTTCGCGCAGAAGTTCGTGATAGCGCCTGACGACGGCAAGATTGGAGATGTAGGCGTTGAGCTTGGCCCCACCCTTCTCGCGGACGGCATCCTCAAGCTGCATGAGAAGGTCTTCCGTGAGCGCACGGTTGGTGCCACTATTCGACAACACAATCGACTCCCAGAACTCATTCCCCGCTGTGCTGCGGTTAATGTTGCCGTAATTCCCCGACGGGGGATTGGCATCATCAATGATTCCCAGAAGACCTTCAGTGTGATAAATCGCCCCAGATTTCGTCGTGTTTTCAATACAGAAGAAATCCCCGGCAGCAGTGCCGCTGGGCGCTGATCCACTGATGGTGACGGTGCGATTCTGCACATCAATCGCTGTGACCGTACGGGAAGCCGCAAGGTCAGCGTCATTGTCAGAGGCATCAATCAAATCCACGGTCATTCCGAGGTCGATGCTAGGAAGCGCATCCACGGTAATGGTGGTCTGGTTGTCTGCCGCTGGCATGATCGCCAGCTTGCCGAGTCCATCAGAAATCAGGTCGGCATTGATGAGCTTCAAAATACGTCGGCGGAAGCCACCTTCCATCATCTTCAGGGCCGTCTGGAACGCAAACTTCGAGTTCCTCGCGTCCTGAATCAGCTTCCACGACATGTTGTACAGCCCCGCAAATTCCTGGAGGCTGAAGGACGCCTCGGTCGTATCGGGATCGATGTTGGAGGGCAATGCGCCGCCTTCCGCCAATCCACTCCACGCACCGGGGTTTTTCACCATGATGGGCATCAAGAACTGTCCTCGACCAGCCATTGGTTTCTTCATCTTCTGGAACATATTCCAGCAGACGACTTCCTGGTTGACGAGATACAGCACCTGATCCACCCCATAGGTGTATTTCAGGGCTTCAATGACATCTGTTGTGCTAGCCATAAGGCGTCTAACTCCTTGTCACCCTACAGCGGCGAGACTATTCTGTATTCCCCGGATTCAGCATCGGCCAAAGTTCGTCGGCACGGTCAGCCGGACTCTTGTAGCCGCCCGTCTTTCCGTTCGTCAATGATGACTGGCCCCCCTTTGACGGGAAGGTCGAGGTCTTGGCTTTTAACGCTTCCTTTCGATCCATCTCCCGAAAAACTTTCCGTAATCCATCAATGCGGTTACGGGCCATTTCGGGATACTTCTCGTTTAGATCGTCGCCCTCATGCGAGTAATAGACATCCCGCAGGAGTTCATTGACGACTTCTTCATCCGGGAGTCCGGTATCTTGGCGAAGCTGCACAAACCGCGCATCCAAGTCTTTTTCCGCTTGCTTGCCTTGCGTATGTCCAACAGTCTCTCGCAGCGTTTTATAGTCCTTGTAAACCTGTGCGAGAGCCTTGTCCCGTTGCTGAAGGGCTTGTTGTAGTGGGTTGATTCCCTCACTGACAATGCGCTCCATTAACTGGGCAGCGGTGTTGCCATCCAGATACGGCATCTGTCGCAACTGATCCAGCATCGTGTCGCCCTGCTGTTGTTGCTGTTGCGGTGCATATTGCTGCGCCGCCTGATGTGCGTACTGTTGCTGCTGCAACTGCTGTGCGTACTGTTGTAGCTGTTGCTGCTGCTGGGTACGCTGGCTATCCCACTGCTTGCGTTCATCGGCAAGTGCCTGTGTTTTCTTGGTGTATTCGGCCTGTGTCTCCTTAGACCACGATCCAGACTCTGGTGTCTCGCCACCTTCCGGTGACGACTGTTCGTCTGCTCCAGACGACTCTTCTGCCATCGGAGCGTTCAGGGTTTCGTCATCTGCCATCGATCCTCCTCGGTCGAGTGGATTGCGAGTGTTAGCCGGGGTATTCTCTTGCCAGAGAAGCCCTTCAACGTATTCGCGTGCCGTATTCGTCGTCTATGGACGGGGCAGTATTGGCAGTATAGAAACGAACGAGAAATGTGTCAAGACTTCCGGCGTCTGGTCTTCGTGGGAGACGTGCCTTTTTTCTTTGCGGTCTTGCGCTTCGTCTTGGTGAACCCGTCGCTCGCATAATACGCTGCGACCTGATCTGTGGTGAATATCTTCCCGCTGGGACTCCGGTGCCTGTTCTGTCCGACCTTTGTGAAAGGCACGAGACTTACTGAGGCCGTCCGCCCTGCTGCTCCATCATGGCGCGAGAAAGGGCTTCTGGAGCCTCTGGCGCAATCTGCTGACTGGCCTTCATCTGCTCCATTGCCATATCAATCGCTTCGGCAGCGGCTTTTGCGGCGGCTTGCTGCGCCGCTTGCGCGACCGCGCCCTGAATCTGCTGCTGCTGCATCCCGTCCTGCCGACGCTGGGACGCTTCCATGAGGAACTGACGGCAGCGGTTCCAGAACTCTACAAAACCCTGCTGAATCTCGGGACTCGCGGAGAGAAATTCGGTGGTCGCCATTTCGCCTTCGAGTTCATCCATGATGACGCGCAGGTTCCAGAACGGCATCGGCAGATGGGGTGGCAGTTGCTGTCCCTGCCAGAGTCGTTCGACGAGCGACATGCCGAGCTTCCGGTACTGGGATTCCTTGGCTTCGCGCCCAATATCGCCCATTTCGAGGTCCGAGGCGATCTTTTCCTTGTCGATTTTTCCGGTGCGCTCGTCGATATAGAGGACACTCAGCGGAGACTGGAGATGCTCCCGAATCCGGGCCTCTCTCAGCGCCCGGAGTTCAGGAACTAGGCTGCCCCGCTCGACCGTGATCGAATAATCGGTGCCGGATCGGAGGATATCAGACGTTTGAAAGATAAACACCTCATCTTTCATGCTGCGATCCGTATAGTGCATGGTGCGGAAGGGCGGATAGTACTCTTTGACCCGGTTAATCCGCATTTCCTTGACCTTGGACATCCGTTGGCCGATATGCTGATAGAGATTTCCCCATTGGCTATCTAGCAATTCTTGAAGCATCGGAACGGCCATCGGGCCACGCAGTTGCCCTGGAAACTTTTGTTCCTGAAACAGATCCACGCCACCCGCGATTTCTCGCATCAGTTTCAGTGTCAGATCGACTGATTGCATGAACCACGCGGGCAATTGCGGCGGATCGCGCCGTTGCACCATCTTGACCCCAGCTTCATTGAGTCCGCCCTCAATTGGAGCCGGATAATCCGAGGGAATATCCTCTCGCTTCACCGTTGGACCGAGCAGTTCATCCCCGTAAATCGAGGCATTGGCCTGTTCCCCGAGTTGCGAAAGTCGCTTATTGAGGAACCGCTGAGGGGCAATCAGGTCGGAGACATAATCGTCGCCCCAGAAGCTCGTGGTGGTCGGGGTCCAGTGAAAATCGACCAGCGGAATGGATTCATAGGGATTATCGCCGTCATGGAGCATCTGTTCGCCGGGAACAAAGGCAGAATAGCGTCCACGCGGATGTTTTTCGGAAATCGGCTGATAGCGTTCCACCACCACCGCCATATCCGGGTCATTGGACGTGATCGTCCCCTGAATCCGTGGAATCAAGTCCTGAAGATGCACCGATCCCGTGGGATCGCCAAACTGCTTGAGATCCGTGCTGAGAATCCTCACTTCTGTCGCGTCTTTGATATTTTGAATCGTGTCGTCGCTCACATCGTAATTCGCTTCAATCCAGCCCAAGGTGCGGATTTTTGCGATATACACCGCCTGATCCGGGGACAAGTCATCAATCGAGCGCACGGAGGCGTCCACAAAGACCTGTAAGGGACTCAGGACTTCGCTGCCGATATCTCCGGCCAGCACCATCTCCTCGACCACGACAAATCGCTCGGTCGGTGCGCCCTGCATCATCGCCTCTTGGCGCTGAGACTCGGGAATGACCTCCTGCGTCTGCACATCGGTCCACATCAGTTCATTGGTTTCTTCATTGAACTGCGGGAGCGGTTCCATCGTGGCATCCTTCACCCACGGGACGTATTCAAAGGCCACGCCGCCAATCGCCATCCACCAGAGGATTTCCCACGTCCGGGAAGGCTGATCGAGCTTCTCGTCCAGCGCCTTGATGAGTCGGTTCACGACTTCGGTTTTCCCGACCGATTTCGGGTCCTGCTTGTCTGGACGAGCGCGAAAGACGGGAGCCACGCTGCTCAGACGCCCCATCATCTTGGAGAGCATCTGGGCGGCGAGATTAAAGACCAGATAGAGCTTATTGGGGTCGCGTTTGCGTGTAAACAGCACCCGATTCTGCGATCCGACCCAGTGTTCGCCAGACACGAACGCGAGATTCGTCAGAATCCGCAGTTCGACCGATCCGACATTCCGCGCTTTCTGGGCGCGGAGCCGGTTGTAATCATCGGTATAGTCGGTGAGGTCTTTCGCGTCCTCGGCCATTGCTTATCCGAGGGTCCGTCGTTGCGTGGGCATCGGTCGTCGTGGCAGCGGTCGCTGGGGTCCGGGCGTCATGCCTCCGCCTAATGGAGACGCGGGCAGCGGCGGTGGTCCTCCGGCTCCTGTGAGCGGCTGTGGAGCGCCACCCACCGGCAGTCTGCCGAGTGGTGCGCCGGGACGTGGAGGACCACCCAGTCCTGCGCCGGGTTGGGGCTGCGGAGCGCCACCTTCCTCACCATAGTCAAGCATCTGGACACTGGCCCCCGGAATGGACTCCTCGATGCTCTGTTTGAGTTGGGCCATTAACGCTTGACCCTGTGGATCGTTATGCACGGCAGGTGGAAAATTGATGACCATCATTATCGAACTCCTTTACCGCTTTCTCTTGGTCCTAGTCGAACATGCGACAGATCACGACTGGCCCGTAGGGGTTTTTGCTTGCGTCGGAGACTCACTCTCGGATTCGGCGTGGCTGGAAGGCGATCCCAGTCTTTTTCTAATCCCTTCACGGTAGGCTGAGTGGTGGTAAAGCGCATATCTATCGGTTTTTGTCGGCGTCGAAGAGGCCCTTTACCTAACGCTCCAGCACCAGCACCTAACGCTCCTGCCGCACCAGCACCAGCACCAAGACCTTCCCGCAACCGACGCGCTGCCTCAACTTCTGAGAGTTCTACTCGCTCTAGACGACGAGCGTCCTCTTCGGTCATGGGTTTTCCTGCTCTTTGCTGATGAACAAGCCATTGCTGGAGGGATTCAAGAAATTTTTTGGTGTCTCGGTCTTCTGCTGTCTGTCCAGCCATTATTGCGCTCCTAAGTGGGCATCGGGAACATTTTCCAAGGGCTGATCAGCGTGGGCGTCAAAGACGACGCTCTCGTCCCCGCGTCCGTTAAATGGGGCTGACAATTGGTTCAGTCTCTTCTCCAGGAAATCCATCCGGTCCTGGAGCAGACTGAGGGGCATCGGCTGGTCCTGCGAAGGCCCGTTCAGCCACGTCTTTAAGCGTTGTCGTAGTTGCTCCAGCATCTTTGGCAAACTCCTCAAAGAGCCGCAAGAGACTCCGCGACTCGGCTTTCCCGTTCTTCTGTGCGGTCAGGGAGAGCGTTTTCATAATAAACGTCACCTTCTGTTCAAGCAAGCGCAATCGCTGATCATCGGACACTACTGGCCTCCTAAATGGCTATCGACGGGGGGGCGTTTCGCCCGCTTCCGAATGGGTGATCCCATCCACTGGACACTCCCGAAGGGCATCTGGACGGTGCGTTCCTGTTTCTGCGGCTTTGAGCGGGGATGCCGCGAGAGGACGTGTTCGAGGCAGTCCAGCACATGATCGTTGACTTTCAGGCGCTCATATTTTCCTGCGGCACTGGTGGAATCCGGCCACTGGGCATTTTCCACCTCATAGGGCAGCAGCGAGAGCCACGGGGCGAGGTAAATCTTCTGATGCTGAAAATACTGCCGTGCCGCTTCGGTGCGGACCTCACGTCCGCGCTTATTCGCCATCAAGTGGACGCCGTGGTGGAGGCATTCCATCTTGAACTGACTATTGGCATCCACCCACGCCATCGGGCGCGTTTTCCAGAGTGCGGCCATGCGTTTCAGGTCATCGGTCCAGCGAATCATGGAACTTTCGTCGTCCAGTTCCGTGGTATTCGCCACGTAGCGATAGTTCGTCAACTCATCCAGCACGTAGGCAGTCCCCTCCGGGGCAATCCCGACGACCAGTGCGGCACAATAGGTCCCCGTATCCGCGCCAATCTCGATCTGCCAGTCGTGCGGCAAGCGAAAATTCTCTTTGCTCGGACGGGTGGTGGTAGTATGCCACAGCTTGGGGTGACTGGTCAGCCCGATCTGGCGATCTCCCCGCTGATAATTGTAGACGCGGCCCACGTAATCTCCGAGTTTTCCGAGATAGGCAATCGAGAACTTCTCGCGGGTCAGCAGATGCTGGTCGCGGTCCATCGCCGCTTGATCGAAGCTGTAGGGGTTCACAATCGCCGGAATCCCGCACTGACAGACCCACGCCGGAAAATCCGCATGTCCATGCCCGTTGTCATGAAAGACCTGCACCCACGGGCGATCAGGCGTCGTGGGAAAGACCGCATAGCCCTCACGCACGCGCAAATTCTGGGACACGGATGTAAAGCACTCAATCCCAGGCAACTGGTAGGCTTCGCAATAGACATAGGCATCGACCTCTTTCCCTTTGAGGGATTCTGAGCGTTCCCAGCTTCGGGCCTCAAATCTGGCTCCGTTTTCCATCTCCAGCCACATCCGGCCATCTTTCGGGCGATTTTGCAGCGAATGATACTTCTGATTCAGTCCCCGCTCGGAACACAGCGCCTCCAGCACGTATTCAAACTCCGGGGCGCACATATCGTACTCATTCCCGACCAGATAGACGGTCGCTCGGGGAACTGCCGCAAAACCCGCCGCCCAGATGCCCGCGCCCGCCGATTTCCCTGACTTATAGGCTCCCAGTTCCGCCACCACCTTGGCTCGACCTCGCACACGCGGCACCAGTGTGCGCCGGACGACCGATTCATCCGGTAAGCGCACGTTGATCGCGTGATCACCCGGTTCGGCTTCGATATCCGTGAGTTCGTAGCCATCCGTGGTCGCCCACCAGCGGGCCTGATGCTCAAAGGGGATAAAGTCTGTTTTCTCGCAGAGAAACGCCCGAAATTCCGTCATGATCCGGTCCCGCAACGGTGGGGGGACGGATTTAGCGGGCATGATGGTGCCGGAGGCTCTGATACGCCTCGAAGAGAGTCAGGCCAAGATAGATTGCCACATTGACGCCTAAATGCACCGCTTTCCGGTCCTCATAGGCGGCGATGTTATAGAGCAAGGACGCCAGGGAGAGGCCGAACAGCCCCAGATGCACCGTTTCCTTCAAGCCTTCCATCTCTCCGCGCTGGGTCAGCATCCTAGTTGACGGCCTTGCCTTCCTGGTCGTAGCGACTCAGGAGATCATGATAGAACTGCGCTAGCGGGGACTCGCGTCCGGCCATTCCCGCCACTTTTGCCTCGATCGACTGCCGACAGGTGTCCGCCTTCAGCTTCTCCGCCCCGCCAATCTCGGTGTAATTGGTCGTCCACAGAAAATAGGCCATCTCGTTGTAATGCTTCGTCAGCGACACGTCCAGCCGCTGCTCATCACTCATCGTGTGCCACGCGGTCCCGCCGGTCATCCGCTCCATCACCGCCAGCACCTCCGGCTGCATGGGCCACGCCTGTTCGTAGGTCAGCAGCTCCTCATCCGTCAGGTCCCCGCTCCAGAAATACCGCACCGCTTCCGGCACGGGTGCGCCCGACAGCACGATCAACGCAAACTGTTCCGCTTCCTGCTTCGTCAGTGTCCGCATCCGTCTCCTCCGACCAGGCGTCACACGCCGCACATCCGACGTCAGTAAAATGCTGCTCCCAGGGCGTACCAAATGCACAGGCCAAGCCCCCGTCAGGCGTCCGATTGTATTTCGTGGTTGCCTTCATCAGTCATGGGCCAGCACCAACTGTTCGGGTTCACCCAAGATAGAAGCACGCCACTCATTCCACGCTTGAGTGACTGCTCCACTTCCGGGAAACATATCGTCAAGTATGTCGTCAGGAGTTGCGCCTACCGCCTCGAACAACCACCAGCACACAGCTCGCGGTTTCGCTCCGGTGACGCCACGTTTCATGCTCATGCTTTCATCCAACCAGTCTCGTATCGAGTGCCGGGGTGGACGTACCTTTCGCACTATGACTGGTTCCCATGCGTACTGGACTCTAGCACCGGGTTTCCAACTACAGAAAGGTTTGACCCATGAAAGAATCCGATAGTCGCTACCGGGTTGCAAGCCTTGGTCGGTGCAAAGAGAAAGAATTTGGTAAAGCGCTGGCGATGAGGTGTGAAGAATGAATCCGTCGTATAAGTTGACCAAAGTTTCTGTCATCTCACCGTGGTCAACTTCGCCCCCATAGTCAGGGTGGTTTTTGTAAAGGTGTGCTTGGCCTGGGTAGGGAGGGTCAGCGTACCCAATGTTGAGTGGTTCAGTCGTGGCTGTCGTCATCCGTCAACACCTCTCTCCACCTCAATCTCCACCTTCCTCCACCTACGCGCCACCTCTCTCCACGGGGTGGTCGCCCTCCGCACAGACCTGGGCCAGCGGCTGTCCCCCGCCCCGTGGACGCCCATACGTCATCCGCGCGCGACGCTGCACCGCCGCCGACTCGGGAAACGTGACCCGTACCCCGCATCCACACGCCTCCGCATACCGCAACAGCCACTTCACCGTACTCGTTCCCCGCGCCCCACGCTGCCGATATAAATACTGGTGGACCGACGATTCCGTCACCCCCATCCGATCCGACACCTCCCGCACCGTCAGCCCCGACCGCAACCGCATCTCCTGCAAAATCCGCGAAAACTCGCCCTCCGCCCCCACAACCCGAGACGTTAACGCCTCCTCCTCCATACCCCCTATGCTGACATCCCGTCACTACGTGAGTCAAGACACCCCACGATTGTAAGTGGGTATTAGGGTGAGTATTAGGGTGAGTGTTAACCCCCCCTCCCCCCATGCCAACGACGCGGTTCGCTGAACTTTCGCGTTCGTCGAACTTTCGCGTTTCGCTAGACTTTCGATTCGCTGAATCTTCGCTGTCAATCCGTTGACGCCACGACCACCAGGATATTGACGCTTTCGCTTTTAAGGCGAAACGATCAAAAGGCGAAACCACGATCGCCGAGATGTTGACGCTTTCGCCGAACTTTCGCAGCTGTCAAATCCTTGACGGTTTCGCTTTCGCTTTGCCTGTCATTACTGCCTAGGGATAATCGAGTAAACGCAAGGGTATCCTAAAGAGACGACTGTTAGATAAGTGTTGCACTACAGTGCTAAATATGAGACACTACATAAAGAGACGAGGATACATGGCGATCGAATCCTACAATCTAAGAGGAGGACAACTAATGCCTGACATGGTTTACGAAATGACCGTTGGCGTAAGAGTTAAATTCTCCATCAGTGAGAAAGAAATAGAAGAAGCGATTGCCTACGGTGTAGACCGTGGCTGGCTCGATAAGTATTACCCTGATGGCGACCTAATCGAGACTGCGGGGAGGGATGACATAGATGTCATTATCGAGCATGTTCATATGGGGCGATTAAAGCTAGGCAATATCGTAAAGGATGCTGTGGACGAACTGCGATTTTGGGAAATAGCAGCGTCTTGTGATGAACTTGATGCTTACGAGGAGGACAACTAAGGGAATTTGATCATGCCGTCGTGGTCACACCATGACTACTAACAGCCTCGGAAATTGAAGCATAAACCCAGAAACCGAAAGGAACAAAAACATGCTTATCTTTAATTACCCTAGTAAGAAAATCCTAAAGTCTCAGATTGGTGAACCCCTCCGATACAGCGAAACGTCTATGTTCGGGGCAGAGTATCGCGACAATGGCACCTTGACCGGATGCAATCGTCCGCACATGACAGGGTACAAGCGCGAATTCTTTGCCAATGTCGATATGGTCGACGGTTTAATCTCGAAGGTCAGGTAAGTAGTTGTTAACCGATAGCCTAACCTGTTTAGGCTATCCACTAACCACTACTAAGATCGAAAGGGGATAAATGGCGACAACAACAATAGACAGTTTGTGGAACCTGGAAGATCCGATCACAGACTACACAGATGAGATCTTAATACCAAAGTGGATAGATCAAGACATCAGCCCGAGCGATATTGCCGCGATTGTCCAAGGCGGCTGCGATAGCGGGGCCTACATGCCGGCTGTCACGTACCACGACGCTGAAAAGACAATGCACCAATACGGAGACTCTAGCGACGGTATCTTCGCGTATCTTGACTCTTACCTGGGCGAACTTCCCCAACCGCCAGCGGATGCAAGTTGGGCGGGGTTAGCGTGTTTCTACCTCTCGACTGCTGTCGAACTCTGGGCTGCGTCGATTGAAGAACAACTATCCACGATCGTTCACTCTGTCCAGAAGTAAAAGGGGCGAACCATGGCGCACTGTTTTCGATGTAGCAGCGATCGATCGGATCTTGTGACAGATACCGACGATCGCCACTTTGGACTTTGTACGATCTGCTCAGCCGCACTTAAAAACCTCGCCGGCGATACTCGGCCCAGGTTTAAACACACCGAGACTGAGCGGATCTGTTACCTCTGCAGACGTACCCTCCCCACCGATCGCTTTACTCGGCGATCGTCTGGTACCTATTTCTCCGCCTGTAAAGATTGTAATAAGTACGTATTTTCAGCCCGCCGACGCGCGAAACTTCGAAAGGCGAACCATGGCAAAACTGTTAACCACGAAGCAATATAAACTCGACAAAAGTAAAACGTCTGGCGTATTGACCGCTGGCATTACGCTCTCACCACAGTTGGAAGCCTCAAGAATACTCAAGAGAAGCCTACCGTCAACGTGCAATATGGCTGGCGACTGTGCTGACTGGTGTCTGAAGTTCACCGGCCTAAATCAACTGCCGACGCACGCGATCGCCAGGGCGAAACGTACCGCGCTTTGGTACGACGATCGTGAAACATTCCTAGCGCAAGCCATTACTGAGCTCAAAGCGGTACAGCGCCGAGCTCAACGTCTCAACATGACAGCGGCCTGTAGACCGAACCTGCTATCCGATCTCCCACTACTGGCGCAATCGATCGCCACGGCGATACCGTCCCTGCAATGTTACGACTACACAAAACTCCGCTATCCGTGGAAAAGACAGCTGGCAAATCTCCATCTCACCTATTCGATTTCTGAGCGATCGCGTAAGTCTGATGTTGTCGGCGCCTTTGAGCACGGTATCAATTCCTCCGTCGTCGTCGATATCAAAAAAGGCGATCCGATACCTAGCACGTTCACCTGGCAAGGGATAACCAAACCAACGATAGACGGGGATCTCCACGATCTGAGGTTCACGGACCAGATCGGGGTGTACGTGCTGCTGAGGTTTAAAGGTTCGAAGGCTAGGCTAGCGAAGGCGGTTAAGTCTGACTGGCTAAACACGATCGCCGTTATTGAGAGGATCTAGCCATGGCAAACACAGTCAACTGTCCACGGCCAGCAATATGCAACCCGATCGACTTGTCTACAGTCGGATCTATCTTGAAAGGGGACACCATGACACTCCGAGAAATAGCCGAGAAACTCGGCAGCACCTACGAACTAAGGATGAGGCAATACGACGATCTTTATATCACAGTCACCCTACGCGACTATAAAAAGGAATGGGGCAGAGATAGATGGCTTGTTGAGCCGGTCGCCGGAAGCGGGCAGTGTTGGGTTGAGATCGACCTGGACAGCCTCGATCGTCAATAAATTGGCTAGTGAGGATCGACTGTACGCGACGATCGCTCGTGGTTGCATAGGAGCCTATGGGCTTTTTGTCGGCCTATCAGGATGGTCTGTCAGGATGGTCTAACAGGATGGTCTAACAGAAAGGGTGAGACACACATGGCAAAACAGACAGCACCAGACGTACTCGTCCATGACGACGGCTCCGTTGTCGCCTTTACGCTGCAATCGACAGCTGCACAGGACTGGATCAGCGAGAACACACACACCGAATCCTGGCAATGGCTTGGCAGACATACCCTGGTCGTCGATGCGCGATTCGCAGAGGGACTGGCCGAGGGTATGTGCGAAGCGGGGCTCACACTTAACTAAGACAAGGGGACGAACGCATGATTGAGATAGAAATCGATGTCACGGACTGGCCCCACGGATTTGACCAAGAACGAGAGGCAGCAGAGCGTGATTTACGCGAGTGGTTTGAGGGACTGTCTAAGAAATCGCAACTAGCCATTTATTACGCGCAGCAGCATGTTGGAATGCGCGACGGCGTGTTTGATAACTTTGACCCGTTGAACGGCGATTGCCCGTGGTTCAACATGGTACGAGACGCTGAAGACAGGATATTTCTTAAGCACACTAAAGGCTACGAACTTGAAGGATGCAACTTTTCCTTATCTACGCTACCTATCGGAAATTGAAGCATAAACGAGGAGGACAACTAATGGCAGACAACAAAGAACGCACCATCTCTGACCTTACCCGCATTATCACCACTGGCACCATCAGCGGAGGTGAGCCGGTCACACTCACGTTCACGGCTAAAGACGGTACACAGGTACCCGTGTCGGAATGTGACGTGCTCGGGACTAGTGGACAGGACTTAGGCTACTGTCTTGACTGCGGATCAGAACACTTGGAAGTCGAACCAGACGCCTGTAATTACGAGTGCGCCGACTGCGGGAAAGACTCCGTGTTTGGGGCATCCGAACTTTTGATCATGGGTTGTATTAGTTAACTACTGCCGAATCGACAACTGAAAGGGAGACAGTCATGATTCAGTTATGGTGGACCAGCGAAGACAGGCAAGGGGAGATAGCAATGGGTGAGTACTCCACACCCGAGGCGGCACGCGCGGCTATCCCCGAGGCACAGGCCGAGCTTTTGCGCGAGTGCTTTGATGATGCCGAAGACCCGACCGGCGAGGATGGACTGATGACACGCTCCGCCTGTCTCGCTGGAACTTGGTGGATCAGCGAAGAGAGGGAGGACAACTAATGGCAGATAAAGAGCTAAAAGCAGGCGACCGCCTGATCGCAACGGTGGAGATTGACCGATTTCCAGACGCAGTCATACCAAAAGGAGATGTGCTCGTTGTGATAGAGGCCGATGGCGAGAATGTGTGGGCTTTTGATACGACTCGAACCGTGAAGGGGCTTGAGGACTGGGACAACTGCGTTCAGTTTGACTCACTGAGGCCGTGGTCAGGCGAAGCGAAGATGGGCTGATGACACGCTCTGCCTGTCTTGCTGGAACATGGATCACCGAGATCTAGACCCGTTTGCCCCGAGGGGCAAATACTCGTCTTACGTACTGCTATGCTAGCGAAGTACTGCTATACTACACACAGTATTCAGGAGAGCACCATGGCGAACAAACCAACCTACACCGATCGGCTCCAATCCTATTTCGAGTCACATCCCGAGCAGTGGATCGATGGTTTAACCCTCTCAGAACACTGCGGCGCGTACGGCTGGCGGTCGAGAATCTCTGATGTACGCA
>Ga0208684_1000792_pt1 | contig 19963 bp, 49 predicted proteins | sample MalvireepMed_b05_FD_184245 | JGI IMG/M metagenome (GOLD analysis project Ga0208684, IMG submission 184245) | Marine viral communities from the Global Malaspina Expedition - Malaspina viral metaG DeepMed_b05 (SPAdes) (version 2) | ecosystem: Environmental > Aquatic > Marine > Oceanic | place... | reverse complement strand
TGCCTATACAATACATTCTATCTCCGTAATACAAATCGGTAAATTCCGTTCTACCATTCTGCAGAATAAAAACGACCGCCGTGATATTCCCAATCAGATTTGTCCTGACCAGTAAACTTTCCGACAACATTTGATCTCGTGTTTGCCGGATTGCGACATGTCTCGCACTCACCCCAGAAAACGGCATCTTCACCTGTCAGAAGAACACCGCAGTCACATCTATTCCATTTAGATTCAATATGCCAAGGGGGCATAGATCTAATCAATTGACAGAGAATATATCTCTCTTCGGAGTCCATATCGAGAGTCCCTTTGTTAATAGCTCCCTATGGGAGGTAGCTCATCTACTCTAAATCTTTTAAGTGCCCCTAACCTATCTTCAGCATCCGCTAAATTAGATAGTGCTTCATTCAAATTATCGTGTAGGTCTCCTGTGCTATGATCACCAATACCCGCCGGATGATCCAGTAGCATATGTAAACTCGTTTCTGCCTTTACCTTGTCGGTAACTGCCTGATGATACAAAGAATCTAGTGCTGTTTGACGATAATCACTCATAACCCAAATGCCTCCAGTGTTAATTTAAATGGATTACCTTCTATATTTTTTACCTGCTCTAACATTGTAGCAGCGATCTCACGAATTTCAAGTTGAGCATCAGGTTTATTTCGAAGATTTAAGAAATGTGCAAACGACCTCCAGTTGAACATCACATCAGCAGTAATTTGACTGTTGTATGTTTTAAAGAATCGTGCTGACTCTTTTGCTCGTTTGCGTCCTATGACTGGTTCAAGGTCTGCCAAGCAAGCATGATATAATCTATTACCTTCTTCTGTGTATTCTGCCAGTCTTTGATGCCAGTCGTCAGATGGTGTATTTAAAGCCTCTCCATTATCTGAAATTCGGATACCATCCCAATCTTCCGGTAGGTAATACTTATCTTCCTGTAGTTCTTTATAACGAGCAGATTCAGCATTAACACTTACACCTACTCTATGTTTAATAAGCTGAATGTGTGAGGCAATATCCGTAGTTACTAAGAAATGTATAGAAGATTTCTCAAACGGAGTATGATGTCCCGCTTCAGCCAACATAGTAAGGAGCCTACCTATGCGTTTTTCCTTGTCTTCAGTAAATTCTCTGGAAGTAGAAGTCCAAGCTGAAAGTGCATGAGCTTTGTCGCCTCCGTAGTGTCCAATCAATTCAACTTCGTTTTTCACAATTATTCCTCCTTCCCTTCAGACTGTCTCTATGTGTGATAACATCAGATAAATCTTTTCTAGTTTTTTTATCTAACCAATCCTGAGTCAACAGCCACAATATATAATCATTGGTTAAGTGATGAAGTGCAGTCCCTTTATATTTACCAAAATGGATACGTTTAACTTTAAAGTATCTCCGTCTTTCATTTGCAGCTTTTATGCACTCGCAAAAATCCTTCTCAAAATGATCTGGACAATGTTCAGGTTCACTCTTCATAGGTGAGGTTTCTCTTCAATGATGGATAACAATGCTAGCTTTATGATCCTTAGTTTATGATCTCCGGTGTGCTTCTCTACAACACCCTGAGCCTCTTCCAGTGTTTGATACCTGTTATTAAGGAATTCCCATTTCTTATGGAAAGGATTATACTTCTCAAGTATATAGAAGGTATCATTCATTCGTCAACTCCCTCACGCTCATTAACTTGAGCAATTACCAAAGCATCTAACTCTGCGATAGAAAATTTTCCACTCAACTCAATACACTGTTCATTTTCTTTAGGGTCTGTTGTGATGATAGTCCTACCCGTATGTCTTTCATGTAAGAACTTAATTAAATAATCAGTACACCATATATGTCGGCCAAACTTTTTTTGCATTACCTTAATTAAATCCTGACCATTTCTCATTTATCAACTCCCTCAAAGATATTTCCCATAATTTCGTCGCTTTTACGAATGGTCATTTTTCCGAATACGTTAATAAAAAAACGACCCTCTTCAAACATTACAAAACCCCCATGAGAACCTATAGACCAAGTAGACCAAAGGTAATCTCCCTCATAAATCTCCTGACCGTTCCGGTCAGTAAGTCCGGTGTATTGTTGGAAAATTATTTCATCAGAAGGATCAGACTTTCCAAAACTAAGAAAATTATTAGCTAAAATGAATTGTCTTTTTGCCTCCGCTCCAACTCTATAGATTAGTTCTTCTGTCGTTAGAAATCTTTTTTCTGTGATGTTCCAAGCTCTGAACTTAATCTCTCTCATTATCAAGTCCCTCAAATATATTTCCCATTACTTCATAAGTATCTGAAGGTTCTGTCATACTTATCAGTTCCCCTCCACACAATGAGTGTCCAGATTTACTTATCGCATTTAGATGCCAGCATCCCCATAGAAATTGTACTTCGCAAGCTAAATCTCCTACAGGTAATTTATGTCCAGACAATAAGTCGCCCTCATAAATCTCCTGACCATTCTTATCTTTCAATCCCGTATATTGCTGCACAAAGACTGTGGCATCAAAAACATTTTCCCACAATGGCTTATCTTTTGTACCATAATTTTCATATACAGTTCCGTCAATGCCTATCATATAGTCATCCATATAGTCATCTGAATGTTTATCGGGATAGATTATAGTTTTATCAGAATTTGTTTCGTGACATATGCGAAACTTAATCTCTCTCATTTGTCAAGTCCTTCAAATATATTTCCGATTACTTCAGTAGTGCCACCTCTTAGTGGATTCAGACCCTTTGGGGTTTTGACCACAGAAACATCAAACCCGTCCCAATTTTCATAGAACCCATTGTTATCATATACAATTTCAGCCTTAATCATATGCTTCACGTTGTCTATGTTTTGAAATTCAATTGAGACTATATCTCCTTCATAAATCTCCTGACCGTTCTTATCTTTGAATCCAGTGTATTGCATGAGTGTTATTTTTTTAAACCTGTCAGGAACCGATCTTTTAGAGCAACCAAGTATCGTTGACTGATGATTGGCATTATTGGTTCTCAGATAAAACATACCTAGAGAATCCCATAATATCGAATCAACAGACTTCCACATGACTTTGTTATTTCCATCCCACGCTCTAAACTTGATCTCTCTCATTTGTCAATTCCTCTGTTGTAAAGTGTTCTGCACCCCAAAATGACATATCAAAATTACCATAACAATTAATAGGTTGGTCCTCATATACAGCATATGCTGTAACTTTTGAAAAACAAACTCCACCTAATTCACCCTGATCTGGTACTCCACGTTCACCATACTTCAATGCATTTGTAGAGTGCTTCCAAATCTTAATGTTTTCAATAGCACCAGCATTGTGTCGCCACTTGCCGTCAGTGCATTTCAACATGCTAGTGTCATTACGACGAACAAACCAACCTAAAGGCTTTTTACCCATCTTCAATCTCCGAAAGGTAAATAAGAGGGACTACTCACACCATGTGCTTCACATTCTTCAAGTAGTTCTTTTAATGCCAGATGAGCTTCAAGGTAAATCTGATTTTCCATAGCAATTTTAATCTGCTTAACACTGGCTGGTAAAAAGAAATTCCTGATGTTCATCCTCGTATTGGGATTATTACTTTTAATGTAAGTATTACTCATCTTACTCTTCCTCCAGTTCGTAGGCTACTGCTAACAGTTTCTCACATTGCTCATCGTTTACGTCGCCGCTCATCACGATTGCATGAATGGCATTAATAGTTTCTTGTTTAGTCATTTGTCAACTCCTAATTATTATATTTTTCATCAAATTCATCATCGTCGTCAAAAGATAAGTCCTCAACACGAACACCATCTCCGATATATCCGTCTTCAAACATTTCATAAAATTGTTCTCTTTGTGTTAAAGAGTCAAATCTTTCCCGTTCTGCCTTTTCAAAATCTTCACGGTTTTTAGGAGTCAAATAAGAACTAAATAGATCAGCATTAATATCCCCATCATAAGTGTGATACCAAGGTAACTGATATTCAAATTTTAGAAAGTAATTATGCTTTATATCCTTCCATTCTTCACGATCAAAACCTTCACTCCTTAAATATTCCTCATCTCCATGCTCCTGTTTTTTACACATACCAATAGAATACAAGAAGTCATCTATTACATGACCCACAAGCTCATTGTTCTCGGAATGCTTAGTATGAGAACCAAACTCAGGTAAATGCTCCTGACCCCAATTAGCAAATAACAGGAGGAATGCTTCTGCGATATTTACATAAAACAGATCTTCTCCAGAGTACTTAGAATGCTTATCCATTGCATATTGTAAATTGGCAGCAAGCTTCCAAGCTTTTTCAATATCTTCAAATTTGTAATCAAGTTTTTTAATGTAGTCAGTCATTTGTCAACCTTTTTTCTCTATTTTTCTATAGAAAGCTTTTTTTGTGCAGTTTTCTCTATTTTACTATGAACTTAAGATACACAATATAGGGGGAGAACACCCTAGTAACGGACAAATTGTGGTTGGATGTTTCAAAAGTACAACATATACCAAAATACCACTTAAGTAATCATTTTACTCACTCTATATACTATACTACTATTACTATAAGTATAAGACAATATAAATAGTCAAAATATGTACAATTTTCTCAAATATGGGATTTTAGGGTGGGCAGGAGGCAATAAATTTTATGCAATCGCCTGATTTGAGAGGAAATAGTGTCAATTTTGGACATTTTTGCATCAAAATTTACGCAAGGTGATCGCAAACAGGGATTTTAAGCTTATTTTGTCTCTGCATTAGGTAGGAAAGTAGCCTTTTGGTCTCCGCACTAGGTAGAAAAGTAGACCTTTTTAGATAAACCCAGTGTTTTTGGAGTTTTTTAAGCTATTAAGTCGCAGGAAGGAAGGATTACTGGCGAGATCATCACGAGGAAAACAGCAGTTATTATCATTTATCTCCACAATCTAATACGATATGTACCATATTTACCTTTGGCCCAAGCGTCACCTACAAGTGTCATTCTATAACGAGGACGACATGTTCCCAAAGTTTTAGGATCACGGTAACGCCCACCCCAACCAGCACCTTCGAAGCGTGCTACTTTCCATAAACGGTTATTAGGAATATTGTATGGAGGGTGCCATCTGTAGTTATACTTTGCCATATAGTCGGCACGATCTTGAGCAACTTGTTGAGCTGTTAAAGGTTTAGGTTTAGTGTCATCACCCATGACAGTCAAGGGCAACAAACACATCATTATAAATAAAAATTTCTTCACAACAACTACTCCTTTGTCGCTGACTATAACATTACGGGCGATTGGATTACTTAGGGTAAGACTGATCTCTCAATCTTTGTAAATGTATACTTAGGGTTTCATGTTGTATTGCGAGAGAATTAATAATTCGACCCACACTACTATTAATTTCTGACGAGTCATCGTGTACTTGGGATAACTTTGTTTTTCCGTCATCTATTGGTTCGTCCAACAGGGTGTCATCCTCATATACTTTACTACCTGAACATTCCATACAGAATAACTCTTGTTTAGTGTGAGGCGTAGTATAATGACTATATCTACCCATTAGATCAGAATTATGGTGTAATAGCTTGCACGCTTGTGCTACCTTATTAATAGTGTCTGAATTAAGGGCAACAACATTACCCGGCGTTGGAACGAAAAAACTGTATATATTATAAGTTAATGGGGAAATTATTAACCCGAATAAACAGCCTACTGCCCAAATAAGGGTTGAACGTCTACATGGTTTATTTGGGAATAACTTCATGGCCCCCTCCTTCACAGTCTATTAGACCGCATTCACAACCATCATTGCATTCTTTTTTGCAGTAACATGCACATTCACCGCCACATCCACACTTACTATTTATCACTAAATTCCCAATAAAGAGAAAGGAGATAGCGATAGCTAACGAGGCCAGAAGTGGCTTGATTAATTTTAACTCTTTGAACACCGGATCTATCATATTACATACTCCGAATCAGATTGTCAAGTTATAAAATAAAAAAAACTCACTCCCGCGTCCTTGTAGGAATGAGTTACACAAATTAGTTGTTGCGGTACAACTGCACCGCTTTGTAGCCGACGAATACAAGTATTCCAATCAGCAATACGTGCCAACCATTTGAAATGTCGGGAATAGGCATATAAAGCCCCCTTCTATAAAAAGAATATCTCCTTAAGAAAGTCCATCCTAAATACTCCAACATTAAGTAATATATTATACACTAAGTCAAGGATCTTTTTTATAATACCATACTGTGATACACGCTACCACTATTAATATGGCTAATTCGTACACATTGTTCATTCTTCTTAGCCTTTTCTTATAAAATACTGCGATTTGTCTGTCTGGTATTGTATCTAATATATAGACCGACTAGAAGGATCAAATTTTTGATAGACCTCCCCCTGAAGTTCTTATGGAACTCACTCAGCTTCGCTTCGCTCGTTGTTGCTCGCTTTGCTCGTCTAGTATTTTAAACACTTAAACACAGGTTCATTCTTCGCTTGTCGCTCAGAATAAATATTAGTAAAAGCTCTACCTATAATAGACGCGAGACACCCCTTTTGGAACCACAAAATGTGATATTTTCCAATTTTGTCCAAAATAATTTTCCATCATAACCGCTGACTGTTAAACAACTGGCGATTGCGACGGATTGGGCTTGACACAGAAACGCGGAAATGCTACAATGTCGCTGACTGTTAAACAACTGGCGATCCGTCAGGATCAGGTGATCCACGGGGATGTAACTCAGATGGTAAGAGTGCCGTTCTTATAAAGCGGTGGTCGTGGGTTCGAGTCCCACCATCCCTATTTTGCCCATTTTCCGCTGGCAGTTAAACAAGTCGCGTATCCGCAGGGATGCGGCAGGACAAATCAGCCGACGAAAAAACCCGGTCACCCATAATGCAGAAAGCGGGGTCTGCGGGTGGCCGGGCTGACGTGGCTGTTATACTGCTCACTAGGACGATTGAGGAATCCCAGTGAGTAGAGTCACCACTTAGTTTTTATTTGTTAATTGACGATTCCAGAACTGAGATTAAGAGATTAGAAATTTTCCCTACGTCTTCAGGTTTGTTGCAATCGTTTATTGCTGCAGAGCAATAATGACGGGCATGTACAAGTAAAGAATCTCTCAACCATTTTCCCTCATCTGTGTTTGGGATGTTAATTGTTAGATCTTCGACTAATTCCATTTCCTTCGTTGTCTTCTGCATAGTTTTCGCCACGTTCACTGTCTCCACATCTAATGTAAGTAAGTCCTATAACGTCACACGCCCATTCTACGCTATCCCATTAAAACCGACAAGGCTAATCAACCCATGTCAAGAACTTTTAAAAGAATTGCCCTAAGTCGTTGGTATAACAGGGTTTACGGCGACACGGCGGGCCGGGCCAGCCTAAGTCCTTTGGTAGTAAGGGTTTAGGTCGATTTCTTTACTTCGGTTGTTTGTTGGTAAAGGTTTCGACCGATTTCTTTACTAAAAAAACCCCGCCCGGAATCCTCCGAACGGGGTCTGGATAGGCGTCCAAGCCTATGCCGCGAGGGCTAGTTTTTCCGCAGCGAGTACCTGCGAATTTGCAGCACGAAGAATCCGTTCAAAATCCTCATTGCCACGCATCCTGCGACGAATGGCATCGTGCTGCTCATAACCCTGCACGGCATTATAAGCAAACCAGGCGGGAATGCCATCGACATTACTCTGGTTGAGTTTAATTTGCCCGGTCTTCCCGAGTTCATTCCACAACCTATCCATGATTGTTGTGTTCCTGCTGCGGTGCATCGTGATCTCACGACCACCCGCATCATCAGTAGGTTCACCATAGATTTCACTCAGGAATTCTCGCATATTAACCGTTCGCTGTTGCATCTGAGCTATCAGGTCAGTCAGAGTACACCACGAATCCTTTAACTGTGAGAAAGTCCCAATCAGTTCATCCATTGCATGTCGCAATCCGGAAGTGTGACGAATCGAACGTGAAAACGCATCGACCGTTCGCATCATTGCCAGATTGTCGCACATATCCCGATAGTATCCGATAGAAGCCTTGAACCCGCGACCATCAAAACCACCGCGAACCATAAAACGAGGGAACACGTTATCACCTTGCACGACGTTGAACATATTCCTACGGTCACCGTCAGTCGGTTTCATGTGGACAAAATGCCCATTGTTGAAATGACATTTGACAGAAATCTGACCGTCGAACACTTCGGCGGCGGCTTCAGTGAGTGCGACCACATCATCGGTAGTATGCGGCACGTAACGTGGAGAAACTGATTTCACGCCGTTCAGGTATCCATCCTTTGAATGAAACAAACCGTACTGGTCAGTCTCCACGAGTTGACCATCAATCAGACCAACCAAAGGGTTTTTGTCAACGCTGAAATCGAATTTTGCTTTGACGGTTGCGACTGCGTTCTGTACTGAAGTTTCCATAGCTCCAAAATCTCCAAAAAAGGTGAGTGTTGGCAGCACACGCTGCCGGGCTGTGCATTGTAGTTTATATCGGCAGAGATTGTAAGTAATAATTGGCTCAAAATAACAATTCGGACGAATTTACAGAAATAGTTGTAAGCCGTTGGCACCAAAGGACTTAGGGTCGCGGGGCGGGCCGGGCCGTCGTAACCCGTTGCCCCCAAAGGGTTTACGTCAAAAATCACACCTTGTGAGCAACTGGTTTACTACAATTTACATACCCCACCTCTTCTAAAAGGTCCACAAATTGCCTAAAGTGTTCCGCCAGTGTAAAATACGCAGCCTTTTCGTCATCCCAATAGATTCGGTCATCCAGTATTCTACGTGTGTTGTAGGTTATGAGCCATCCACGAGAATTAGGTGCTTCGTCTCCGGATTTTATTGTAAATTGTTTTTCTGTATGGTTAACCATTGTTAGTTCTTTCTTAAGTGTTGCCACCATGTTGGATTTACTCTGCGGTTTCTACCCGCACAACTTAAACATTGCTTAGACTGTCCGGTTCTAAGATGTTTACTGCAAACGTCTTTAATTTTTCCACACGCACATTGACATTGCCACAAAGTCTGTACACTGGGTTCGTCGGCCCTTTTAATAACCGTCCATCTGCCAAACTTTCTACCGTGCAAATCGATTAGTTCATTCACCTTTAATATCCTAAGAAATCTAAAACATCTTTGCCCAAGTATTCTTCGCGGTCACCGTATTCTAATACGAATTCTTCAAATGTCGCGTCATGTTGTTCAAGTTCCCATTGTGCTTCACGACGGGATACAATGGCTTCGCACGCTTCGTAGTAATCCATGATAATAAAAGCGGGGATTTTCATCCCCGCCTCCGTTCCTAATCTAAGGGTCGAAATAGTATGTTAACACAACATACATAATCAAACACAAAATAGCGGCCATCCTTCTCCTTTCTATCTAGAGTAGGAAAACTTCTCTCCTTTCCTTTTAAGGGTAGAGATTGCTGCGGCGGCTTCACTGCCTGCCGGTTGAATACCGTGAATCATTAGAGCAAAGTCCTCGTTTTTGGTCAATGGGTTTGCTGCATGGGAATCGTCGTGGTCAACTTCCAAACCTAGTTTTTCTGCCTGTTCGTATGAATAGACTACAATCGCAGATCGTAGGTTGAGTTGGTCGATCAGGTTATCACATCGCCCACCATAGGATGCCGTCAAAATCAGATTGTCTGGGATGTTTCCCAGATTCTCCAGCCAGTAGGGTAGGCTCTTTGTGTAGGCGTAAAACAGGCGGTCAGGGTTTAGAATAGCAACCTGAATCCACGCCCGGAAATATTTCTTATTAAAGAAATCACCAGCTACATGAATGCGACCGATTCCGAGATTGTGCGGCATTATGTCGGAAATTATCGCGACCATTTCATCAGTGGTTTTATGTCTCAATGCTTCAAAATTGTTTAGGCGTTTGTTGTACGTATTTGTCAACAGTGCTTCCTGAGACGCTGAGAAACACCGGATCTCCATTTTTGGACCGTCCACAACTTTACGCCGCCCGTTAATAATCTTAACTTTTGACAGACACGTTTCAGCGAAGGGACAAGAATGACCAGAAATCAAGTCGAAAGAGTAAATTTTGCGACGATTTTGTAAAAATATTTGTAAATCAGGATGCTTCGCGAGTTCTTGCAGTTTTACGTTGGCCTTCGAGAACATACTTTTACCTAATCTTGAAATTTACGGGATTTTCACTTGCAACCTCCCATTATAGCATAATGCGTTAAAACACTCAAGACCAGTCTGTCCAGATTGTATGTTTCGACCTAAGTCGTTACCAGCAAAGGGCTTAGGTCGGCCCGCCGGGCCTTGCCGTCGTAAGTCGTTACGGGCAAAGGGTTTACGGCGGATCATCCACGAACCAGTCTATCTGCTGATAGTCGCCGTCGTCGCAATCGCGTTGAGCAGCAATCACATCTTCCAAGATGTAGTCACCTTGATCGTCATCGTCGAGGTTCTGCCATTCCACGCCGGTAATCATATCAGGACGTTCGTCTTTGTTGGGATCAATTCCCATCTGATGCAGGATTGTTGGCTCTCCAATTTTGACGAATTTAGCATTCGCAGGCGATAGTCGAACCCAGCCGGAAAACTCTACAATAATGTCTTTCATCACGTCGTCCTAAAAACAATGTTCAAAGTGGACTTCCGCCCTGCCTTGCGTATCTTCATGATGGAAATGATGATCTACTGCAAATGAGCTTATAACTTTACAGCCCGGCAATAATAGTAAACCAGCAATTATTAAAATTCTCATCTCAATTCTCCACAGGATAAGGATGAGTAAGAAGTTCGTACACACCCGCCGTATTCAATATCACAGCGTTCATAGTATGACACGGTCCTCCGAGATGTCTAAACGTAGACATTTTGTAAGGATCATAGGTTACCTTGTCACCTTTCACAAGATCACCTTTTCTTATAAAGATGCCCTTGATAAAGGCGTGAACGTTTTTGCGTTTTTCTCTCAGGACTCGTTGCCGTCCCGCTTCGCTCACTTTGAATTGGCACTGTTCTAAAGCTATTGCGTGAGTGTGCAACCTAACAATGCCGTCTTGACGTACCGACCAACAATTCCGATTGAGATTTTTGTAAACCTCAATCGGTTTCATTGGATCGATTAGCCAAGCTATTCTTCTATCGGTTGAACAATTACGAATGAACGTTTTCATTAGAATCTCACAAGTTTTTTCTCACTGTAGGATCGAAAATGTCCGTTAGGTTTCTTTACGGTAACGAACCACCCATTCGGACCTCTTCCAACCTTTTCAACATTACCTTCTAGGTCACACAGTATATTCCTTTTCCCGTGTAGTGGATACTTCAACTTCAGACCAGAAACATCGTCACCCACTTCAAGGTGCAACATAATCTCAGCCATCGTCGTTCTTTTTGTCACTTGTACGATCATCTTCAAAAACCCTTTCTATAGCTTGCCTAGAAACAAAAAACTCATTACCCTTGTTTTCAATATCGACACCATCGTGACGAATCTTGACAACTTTCCCAATACTTAGTTTAGAACCAACAGAAATATCCGCGTTCTGCTGATTCACCGCTACTCTACTTTTCATCTTTCACCTCCATTGTACCATAAACTACTCCCAACGTCAAGACCCGCTGACCGCTGACCGCTGACTGCTGGCTATAAACATTATCGGACAAGGTCCGATTGGACACTTGTCCATTAGCCCACTATTATACACATAAATTGACGTAAGTCCATACATACCAACGGGTTACGTCAAAAAAACCGGCCCCCTCGCCCTAACCCCTTGCGGGGCTAGGACTTAGGACGATTATTAACCTGTTGATATGCATGTGAAAATTATAGCGGTTATTAAACCGATCCAAACCGCTATAGTTTCTACTGTGTTCATTTGTCTTTTACCCATCATCTTCTCCAAACATATCATCCCAACATTTAACACAAGTGCGGGATATTAACATTTCTCGGTCATCCTTGTTCAAACTTGGCATTGCGTCCTGAATGAGTTTACCGCCCTTCCAAGCCTGAAATTCTTCATCTTTTACTGGAACGTCTACAACTGTCTCACAACTATGACATGTAATTTCCATTATCTCATTCCCTATTTGAAACTAAAATAGTATCGTGGATCGTGTTGAAAAACCAATGTGCCCTCTTTGCCATCCGACTTACGTCGGACACTCACGAACGGAGCTATGAAACCCAGTGTCTCAAAATCCTCTCGCATCTCTTCCATATTCCACACTTGGCCGTACTTTTCGACTAATGCTGGGCGACTACCTGGAACGTGATTAATTTCCTGCACCATTTCGCGGCGGATTGTTTCAGTGGGATCACTCATTGTGCGGTTTCCTTTTCTCGTTCGTGAATTAAATTAGCAACTTCCAACAGTCCGTTGATCATTTTCTCGACTGCCTCAACGTTCTCGAATGATAGCATAAAAGACTCAACAACGTCAACCTGTTTACCTTTAATTGATCCATGCGTTTGCGGGATCTCAAACTTGATGTCAGCCCAGTGCTCACTTTCAATTAGCCATTTAATATCCTTTATGTAAGAGATGTCGTGATCAATAAACACCTTGCCGGTTTCTGAAATGTACGTTCTGCCCGTTACCATCATTTTTAATCCTCCGAGTCAGGGTAAAGTTCGCGATATTCGTCAACACATCTTTGCATGTTGGCGATTGTTTCGGCATCGACTTCGACATACGCTACACGTGGGATTTCTCTGCTGTCGTAACTTTTACCGTACACTGTAAGCTGGAAACGTCTTTTGTTGTCCCGATGATAACCAGTCATTGAAATAGTTCCGCTGGAATTTTTAGCAGTCATCAGTTCAGTGCTCATTGTTTAATGCCTTGCAAATTGTTTCCAGATAAGTCCTGCCGTGCTCATCTTGTGATTGTACGTATGCACATTCTGGATACACTACGAATTCCGTAGGCTCAGTACAGATAATTTTTTCAGTTTGCGTGTCTTTAACTGCTAAGTATTCGCAAACGTCGTCCCACTTATTGCCGGACAAGTGACGCAGAGTTACAATTTGATAGCGGTGAAATGCTTTTTCAGCCGCTTCAGCAATAGCCGCCGCACCATTTACAGGCATGTTTAATTCTTCCTCTGAGATATTATGTTTACGTGTTTCCCAATCCATAATTATCGTCCCAATGGTCTCAATGCAGTTGCGAGACGATCTTGTTTAATGTCGATGTTTTTAATTCTCATGCCCTTCAATGCCCTAGCGGCCAGATTCCTTCCGTCCTGTTCTACGTATGTACTGACAATATCAGACCATACTTTGACGCTTGCGGAACGATCTCCAAAGATGTGTATGAATACATCCAAACCATCATTGTAGTACATCTTGTGCATTTTGTTGCTCCCATGTTGTTTACACTTGCCACGCGGGTAGTCTATCATTATCATCGACAGATGACAAGCTCTAGACCATCTATTTCGCCATAAATTCAAAAGGTTATCAAAATAGCCGTAAGTTGTTATTGCCAAAGGGTTTACGCTCACGCGGCCCGCCCCGTCGCCGCAACTCATTGCGACAACAGGGTTTACGTCATTTCCTTCACCCCAGCTCAATCGGCTGGGATTGGATAAGACTCCCGAACAGGTCCACCAATTGGTACGGGCGGCATTTGTCCACCCCAGTCAAGATATTCAAAACTGGGAAAGTGTGCTTTCTCTGCGGTTATCCATTCGCCATAAACTAGAAAGACACTTGTCATTCCATCCTCTGTAACCGCGTCGATCTCCATTGGATCTTCGCTATTGCCGGACAAGTGACGCAACACCATGTTTGCACCTGCTATAAAATGAGCAATGTCCGTTTTTCTTGAGTGTGCAAATTTCCTCAGAAACACGCGAGTAGCTGCACTGGTTTTGATTTTGCTCATGATTCCTCTCTTACTAATGTTTGTGAGTACTTATCAACAAATGACCGTGATTCGATTTGTTTGACCAGTCTACGGAGGTATTCTGGCTGTTGGTACTGCGTATCCATGCCTATATCGATACCTAAGTTACTCAGCAGCAACTGAAATCGTTGTTCTTGGTCTGCAATAGCAGCCGCAAGGACCGTAGGTCTATCTTCACTTCTTGCTTTGCCACTGGGGTAGACTCGTTGTTCTTTTTTGGGTTTTAAGAGATTGAGTTCAATCTCAGCGTCTTTAGCTAATCTTAGTAATTGAGTCGAGTCCGATAGCCTTATATCTAATTCACAACGCAAAAGGTCCACAACCTCTTGTGCAGTCATGCCCGTCACATCCATCTTTCGGAGATGTTCAACAACTCTAAACTCTTGCCAACGTTTCAGACAGTTCGCCATTGTACTACAGCCTTTCAATAATTGAGTTTTGAAATTCCCGGTCAGATACTTCGTCGAGTTCTTTTTGTGCTTCGCGTTCCTGCTCTTCCATCCATTTTTGCATAAAAGCCATTTCCTCCATGTTGAAACACAGTTGAGCCATTGAAACCTCTTCGCACTGGACTTCGTCGTAACTATTCATCGTTGCTTCCCTTGAAAAACACAAAAAACCAGATACAAGTATTGTCGTCAAATCGCCAAGAATTGCAATACCTTTTCTTGTAGTTTATGGCAAATAAAGAAAGTTGACGTAAGTTGTTGTTGTCAAAGGGTTTGCGTCGGCGGGGCCGGTCTTAGTGCCCTAAACTGTTGGCACCATAGGACTTACGTAATATCTTTTCCTGTTAATTTCATCACTTTGAATTCTAGTGGGATGAATTGCCAATCGTATTCTTCTCCGATCCACTGTGTACAGTCCTCTGGATCAGTACCAACTTCTTCCGGTATTTCTCCCTTAATAATGCTTTCCGTGGTTGGACGGAATGCCTTGTATAGTATTGTAGTTTGCATTATTATTCCAATAAAAAAACCGGTCCCTTGGGTCATTTGCGGAAGCAACTCAACAAATAACACCAAAGGACTGGCGAGCGATATTAAGAGCTGGTAAGAAATAGTGATCAAGCTATTTCTCTCACTCACTGTTATTCCGGTGCCCCGGACAGTGAAATCCACGCCAGCAACAAATTACGATCACTTCGGCGGCTGCTTTAGTTTCACGCAATTGACATGGATAGAACTGATTATGTCTGAAATGTACCAAGTATCAGAGAATGTCGCAAAAATCGGGCTAGCACGATTATGGAGTGATTTGAGGGAACTGCAATTCAGACCATCAGTCCTTGTGTCGTTGTTTCCTGTACGTGCATTGTACTCTTTAGATCGGACGATTGCAACGCCAAGTCCTCCGATTTCGATAATAATCAGAAAGTTTCTTGAAATTGCCCTAAGTCCTTAGTATCAAAGGGGTTAAGTCTTCGCGACCCGCCCCGTTACCGTAAGTCGTTACGGCAACAGGGGTTGCGAGATCCTACCCGGCTTTTATACCCTTCAACATCTGTATTTTGGTGGGTGTGACTCCCACCCGGTCTTTTTTGCATTCGAATAGACCAACAGACACTGAGACAGCAAGGGGGCCGGGTCTTATGTCAATTTATAGGCTGATTTTCACCGTAAGATGCTGGGATATTCTGTTCACACACATCGCAAGTGAGATTTTGATCCTCCCAGTTAATAAACGCTTCGACGCGGTTTACATCTTCAAATTCTTTTTTGTTTGTACAGTCTGGACAACAGTGCATATGTTCATTATCCGCGTGAACATAATAGAACATCTGATATCCGCCGGGCCAAGCAAAATGATCTAATTGCTTGCCGTTGTTGTAATCCTGTGTAACAGCTTCAGAACGTCGAAATGTCATTTAATTAATCCTCGTGATAGCCAATAATGTCTTTGATCGCACTCATAAATATACGCAATGAACCCATGATTGTCAACATCCAAGCCGCACAAAGTACATAAGCCAGAGTAGTCCCTGAACTGTGGAATACACAGCCATACAAAATTGCTAGCATAATTACAAGCTGTATTATCGCTTCAACCATTATTTTTCCTTTATAAAATTCTCGCTGACCGCTGGCCCGCTGACCGCTGACCCGCTGACTGCAGACATTATCGGACAGGGTCCGATTGGACACAAAGATAGCCGCCCCGGAGGGCGGCTGGTGGTGGGATGTTAGGCGGCAACGGTCTGAAGTTCTGCGTTCACGTCTTCAAGTTGTTCCTCATACCACTGGTCAAGTTGCTCGTCAGATACCCGCAGGTATTCCAGCAGATCATCACACTCGTAACGGTAGTATTCGAGAGAATAATTGGCTGTCTCGTACATTGTTGCTTCCTCAAAAAAGTGAATTGTAACCCGATACGTATATTATCGGCATTCTATTCCGTGGTCAATAGTTATTCCCCAAGTTTTCTGCTAATTTAAGTTATTGCCGTAAGTCGTTAGCCTGTAAGCAGTTACGTCGGCCCGGCCCGCCCCGTCGTCCTAAGTGCTTAAGTGATAAGGGTTTAGGTAAAAATCTCCGCCAGTATCGCGACGGCTTCCGCCATCGCCCAAGAAAACGCAAGAGCAAACAGAAAGATTCCCACAATTGAGAAAACCGCAATCATTGGTTGATATCCCATAAAACTTTCGCGGCGGATTCCACGCGATTCGCTGCGGCAACAGCATATTCAGTGGTTCCAATGTCATCATAATGAATGAAAACATCGTGCCAAATCGTGTGGGTGAAATCATCCCGATTTTCGTAAGTCGAGAGATCAAACTCCCATCCGTTCAAGTTTACAATACTGTCGGCGGTTTTCATGCTGTTTCCTTATAAGATTTATTGATTTTGAAAAACATAATGTTTTCAAAATTATCGTACAATTTCAGCTCTGCCTCATCGTATGTCAATTTTGTGTCGGATGTGATCGTATGTTGAAACCAGTCACTGATTCCAATCGCACCGGATCGGCGACCGTGAAAACTGGTTTCGTACACCCAAAATTCTGCATTTTGTGAATTGAATTGTGCCGTTTCAATGTCCATCGTTTTTGTCCTTATCATATTGTTGTCAAGCCTGAAGTACATTTTTGGCACTGAAGAACCACCAACCCGGTGCGTCTTCCTCATTCCTGTTCAGGATCAAAGTCTTCCCTGCAAACTTGGAAAGTAGTGCAGTGTGTTCGGCATCGTATCCCACCGTTTTGCTGTTGAGCAATGTATCGGCAGCGACGATCAACTGCCCACCTTTGAAGTATGGTGCGTCGAATTTTTCTGATTGGTACTTGTCGAGGTAAACGGTTTTGACTGTCATGGTTGTTCCTTTTGAGTGTGAGCGTGCATTCTAATCAATGGTCGATTGTTGTCAAGCCTGTTTTCCGGTCAATTTCTCAACATGAGAGAACTGCCGGATCTCGAATTTCGTGTCAGGATTGTGCAACTGCATTTCTGTCATTGCCTTGAATGCCTCATTCTGTTCCATGTAGATCGTCGTTCGGTAGTCTTGTTTTTTTCCGATTTGAAAAACCGCGTACATTTTTGTTACCCTTAAGCTATTTTTGTGACTGTCTTGAAATCAACACACTGGAAATTTTTGTTCAGTGTAAACCAGACATTTCCCGTCCCGGAAAGTGCTTCGATGATTACTTGTGTGCCGTCTTCAAGTGCGATAGCTTCGCCACGCTTGAGAGTGATATTGGTTTCTGTTTCGTTGTTGAAAAAAGTCAGTGGGATGCCCATTTTGTTTTCCTTCGTGTTGTGTTTGTGAGTGTGTATTCTAATTAATGGCCGATTGTTGTCAAGCCCGGCACGCTCTTTTGATGTAGGAAAGGGATTTTGAGGTTTTAACCAGAACACGACCGTTTGCGTTTTTCTTTGCCATGTAATATGCGGCAGTTGAACCGGCACATCGCAGGGTGATCGACCATCGGTTAATAATGTCGATGAATTGTTCAGGGGTGTTTGTCATTTTGTTTTCCTTCGTGTTGTTGTTTGTCATACGTGTATTATCGTCATTTTGGGACGGATTGCAATACAACAATCCGTGATTATTTTAAGATCCCATAAACAAGAATGTCGCCCTTATTATTAAGAAATTTGGTTTTTGACCTAAGTCGTTGCCGTACAAGGGTTTACGTTCGCGGGGCCGGTTTTCACGTTGTAAGTCGTTTGACAGTAAGGGTTTACGTCAATTTCTCACTGACTGCTGGCTGACTGGCTATACACATTACCCGACAGGGTCGGGTAAGACACTCCGTGTCTTACCCTTCCCTTGTCAAGGCTACTTTCGGCAAAGCGGGTAGATTCCCAACAATGGGAATCCAATCCCGCTAATGGCAATTATCAGATCAATCAGCATATTGTTGCTTCCTGTGTCTTGAACCTAGTTCCAAACCTGTTCCATGATCCATTCGATGGGGTCGCCTGTTCTGGCCTTCATGGTGCCATATGGCATGTCGCCATTGCCAGCGAAATGATCGTACAATGCCTGATACAACTTGTCATGATTTGACAGGCAGTCCCCCGCATGGACTGCGTTGAACGCTGCCTGATTGTCTCGGATAATCTTGTCCATTGTTGTTGCTTCCTGTTGAGTTGAGTGATGAGGCCGGGAACGTTCCCGGCCTCGTAGTGTGACGATTTACAGAGAATTGATGATTTTGTTCAGAGCTTTGCCAACACTCCACAGATGATCGATGTTCGTCCCTGGCAATGTGATCGTCTCATCCGCGATTCCTTCGTCCGTGATGTTGTTGATTGTGCAAGGCCACCGTTCGCCTTCGTCGCATTCCGCCCAGATCAGCGGAGTGTCGCTTGTGTCGATATCGACACAACTGTCCAGGGGATTGATTGAAACGATAACCGCTTCGCGACAGGCCCAGTCTTCCAGGATGATCCTGTCACCAACTTTGACAGTCCAGCCTATTTCGTCGCACGTTACGCTTTGTAGTGAGTTTCTTCCCATCGTGTTGCTTCCTTCATGTTAGTGGTTGTTTCGTCTCTCTATATACTATAGCGTCAAAACTCAGAAAATGTTACATAGTTTTTACCCCAATATCGTGGTTTGTCAATAATGGGAATTCCATTCTATTAGTGAGAATATCCCTATTTCTCCAATATTGACGTAAGTCGTTGCCCTGTAAGGGTTTATGTCCACGGGGCCGGGCTTCGCGTCGTAAGTCCTTTGCTGGTAAGGGTTTACGTTGATTTCTCGCTGACACGCTGGCTATACACATCACCCGACAGGGTCGGGTGAGACACACCGTGTCTCACCCGCATTGAGACTGAGTCTCAATCTCAATCCAATTGAGACTGAGTCTCAATCTCAATCCCCCAGAAAAGCCGAATTGAGACTGAGTCTCAATCGGCAGATTCCCAGGAATAGGAAGCCGTTCCTATTTCTGACAAAGTGGGGCGAATTCCATTTTGTCAACTGTGAACGTCTTCGGGTATTCTTCCCCGATGCACTCAACCCGGCAGACTATGCTTCCTGTCTTGCTTTCCCAAGGTTCCTGAACCACCTTGCCCTGCCTATCCTTCCCATTGTACGAGAACGCCACAGAGTCTCCCGCCTTCATTCCCCGATGAACCGCAATTGCCACCGGGTCTGTCATGGTTTGACTGATTGTCCAGGATCCTGGTTGATCCCATTCGGCACGAGTCAGAACAAGCGTAGCCTGTCCGTATCCGGTCAGCAGTTCAGTATGGGGAGCGTCGTATCCGCAGCCACCTTTGCTGTTCAGCAGTGCGTCAGCAGCCACTACCAATCGACCACCTGCAAAGTATGGTGCTGCGAATCGTGCTGCCTGGTTCTGGTCGATGTAAACTGTGTTCATGGTCGTTTTCCTTTGAGGAGAGTGTGGGGCAGGAACAATCCTGCCCCGTAGTGTGGTGCCTTAGCGAATGGTTGAAAGAATCTCTTCGACGATTCCGGATGTTGTCAGTTTGTCCAGACGTTTCCGGATCGTCAATCCCCTGGTCCCTGCCTGTTTCCAGGTTCGTGCCTGGTTCGCCAGTTCTTCAATCTGCCAGCCTCGAACGTCAGCCACTAGTTGCTTGAATTCTATCCGGTTGCAGG
>Ga0208684_1000789_pt1 | contig 20028 bp, 18 predicted proteins | sample MalvireepMed_b05_FD_184245 | JGI IMG/M metagenome (GOLD analysis project Ga0208684, IMG submission 184245) | Marine viral communities from the Global Malaspina Expedition - Malaspina viral metaG DeepMed_b05 (SPAdes) (version 2) | ecosystem: Environmental > Aquatic > Marine > Oceanic | place... | reverse complement strand
TGTAGACGTTAAGCCTCTCGCTTTTGCCCTTAACTTCAATAGAATCCAACGGTTGAACCAAGTAGGGATCCACTGCCTTGGCGGTGGTCTCACCGATCAGAACGTCCTGCGTATACTTTCGGGTGCTTGATTCCAACCTGGCTGCGACATTCACCGAATCCCCGATAGCTGAATAGTCAAACCGCTTGTCTCCCCCGACATTCCCGATCACACAGGGGCCAGTATTGACCCCGATCCCAATTCCTAGCTTGGGCAAGCCCTCTGCCTCGATCTCCTTGTTCAACTTCTCAAGCGCGACCAGCATCAAGCCAGCACAGGTCACGGCCCGTTCCTCATGGTCATCGCAATCCACGGGAGCGCCCCAAAAGGCCATCACGCAATCGCCCATGTACTTGTCTATCGTGCCATCGAGAGATAGCACTACATCGGTCAGGGCTGAGAGCAGCCTGTTGATGAGGGCCACTAACCCCTGGGGATCGTTGTTGTTCTTGAAATGCTCTGATATGGGGGTGAAGCCCACGATATCGCAGAACAGGAAACTCAGGGTCTTGGTATCCCCGCCGAGCTTCATCAGGCTGGGGTCATCCACTAGCTGCTGAACCAGCTTGGGGCTGACATACGTCCCAAACATCCCCTTGATCTGGAGCTTCTGTCGATATTCAGAGATCATCCTCTGCCCAACCCCCACCGATCCGACCGTAAGGCTCGAAATCACGGGAAATGCAGCGTCTACCAGCACTCCAAACCGCAAATAGCCCCAGACGGAGCCAGAGGCCGTTAGAACGCCGATAGCCAAAACCCCCACTGGGACACTAAGAACTGGTAAACGGCCCGCTACCAGGGCCGTACATAGCCCCAGTAACAAGATTGCCAAGAATTCTGCCCCCAATGCCCAGTCAGGGCGCACAGGGGAAGTTCCGGCTAACAGGGTCTCAAAAAGGGTGGCTTGGATCTGGTGGGAGTACATCAGCCCCCTCGGGGTGGGGACCAGAGGGGTAATACCAGCCGCAGTCACACCGACAAAGATGATAGTTCCATTGAGAGGTTCCTGAGAAAAGCTGTTTGCCCAGTCTATCCAGACCCTCCCCGCGGCATCGGTATTGATGGTGTCGAAGCTAGGCACCCTGACCGCCTCTATGCCGCTCTCAGAGCCTCTAACCTGATAGGAGGGGTCTCCTGCCAACCCCCGCAGTACATCCAGCCCAAGAGCCGGATATAAAGATTCACCTACTCGAATTACCATCGGCACCCTGCGGACCAGCCCATCCACCTCTGGAGCGGTATTCACGACCCCCGTACCAATAGCCGCCTCTTGCAGCAGAGCTACATTCGGCAGAATGCCAGGGTAATTGATGGCGTTCTCGTGGACTTCGCCCAGCGTTGCCACCCCGATCTGCCAGCCCTCCTGCCGATTTGTGTCAGCAGTCGCTACCGCAGAAAGGAAAGTGGGCATCTGAGCCATGCTCTCAGCAAACTCAGCATCACCCCCAAATCGGTCTGCTTCAGGAAACAACACCGAATACACCACCGCCGCAGCCCCTGCATCGAGAAGATTCCGATTCAACTCTGCAAGCTGCTGCCGGGGCCAGGGCCATTGACCTCCCTCGGCTAGTGCCGCTTCGTCAATGTTGTAGAGGGAAATGGTTTCGCTTTGGACCGGATCGCTGATGGTCAACAACGCATCGAAGTATTTAAGCCTCAGAGTCTCTATAGGCCAAGGATCAATTACCCGCAGGAGTAATAGAGCAACCAGCAAAGCAATCAGGGCTTTCAATGTACCTCAAATTCCCACCAGGCAATGACCGAAGACCAAGGGATAATCATCGGCGTATTGATTGTCTTTTCGTCTTTCTGGTACAAATCAGTAGCAAGAATCAGGCATTCATCAGTATTCCCAACCTTATAACCGACAGTAGACCGGACCACTGGAGATAACATAGCTGCCTCTTTGAGAGGGTAGTCTTTCATTTCAATCCAAGCATCTTCCCAAAGAATCTCAACAATCGGGAATCTCTCTTTGTTGATGGATTTAACTTTTGACACTAAAACTACCCTTTCTTTCTGGCGGTTCTTGTCCTCTTGAATGATCTATTTTTAGCCTTAGAAGTAACCCCCAAGTTACTAGCCTTTCGGTTTTTTGGGTTCCCATCCCTATGATGGACATCCTTTCCGTCACCCTTAGATACCTTACCCTTATTTTTTCATTGCAGCACGACTTGCATTACGAGCAGCACGATTCTTCTTCTGCTCCTCTTTGCTCTGGTAATTATCGTATTCCTTCCGATAATTCCTTTTCTTTTTAGCCATCTAAATCTCCTAGTCGTACTGGTTTACGGTAACAGTTTTATTACAACTCGCCGTACAATCCAGCACAACGGTATAGTTCTTGACCGTGGCTCCCGTTTGAGTTGCATTCACCGTGTAGTTACCTTGCTCAACCCTGATATTTCCAACGTGCGCGCCGTTTCCTGATTGCGTCAGGTTGACCGTCGAGTTGTCGGCAGGATTATTACGGAACTCGATGTCTCCATCCTTTGCGCCACTGCCTGACTGAGTAATGGTTGCGTCGTTGTTGTTGCAGTTGCCACATGACTTTATGTAAGCATTGTGGTTTCCGCTCCCGCTTTGGGTGGCGGTCCAAGTGCTGTCATCACCAAAGGCATAGAACTTGGCGTAATGATCTCCGGTTCCTGATTGGTTGATGGAATATACGTTGTCATCTCCGCTCATGTATATCTCACCATACATATCATCACCATCCTGGGTGATGGTCATTTCGTTATTGTCCTCATCGGCATCAATGTAGCCCACATTGTCATTGCCATCCTGAGTGATGGTGTACTCGTTTCCCGTGTGATTCGTGTACTGTGAATAGGCTTTGGCAAGATTCCCTGTGCCGTCCTGATCTATATCTATGGTCGCGCTACTACAGGTATGAGTATCGTAGGTTCCATTAGATAACCCACACCAGACTCTAGCCGTGTTACTTCCAATCTGGTCAATGTAGATACTGGTATTGGAGCCTTTGGTATCTATCTCAACTGAATTGTCCGCTGCAAAAACGGGTAGGCTAAGGAGACTGATGAATATAAATCGCATTCTCCCCTCCTCCGTTCACCGTGATGTCCATCGCCTTTCCAGCAGTTAGCACCGAGATGTTATAAGCGCCCGACTTGTCAAGCTCAAGATCAAAGGTATTCTCAACGCTTCTGAAGATGGTCAATGCCTCCCCTTCAACGAAGGTGTAAGTCTGATTCTGCTGATCGAACCCAGCGAGGATTCCTTCGAGCTTTACCCCGTCAATCTCTGATACTCTGGCATCTTCTTTGGTGACAGACACCTCGATAATCGCAAGTAGGTCGGTCAGAAAATCCACATTCAGTAAATCAATATCAAGCCTGTCTATCTCCTCCTGTAATTCATCCTCATCCAGTTCGTTTTCATCAAGCTCTGTCTCTTCCAGAAGATCAACATCGAGGATGTTAGAGGCCGTACCTGACTGCTCATCAACCGCTTCAACAATCTCATCGGGTGGGCTAACGATCAGCAGATTATCTATAAACCCAAGCGTCATGCCCGTGAGAACCACAGGCGGTGTGGGGGCGGCTTCTGCAACGGTAGTCATCGTGGCCTGAAAGGGCTGGTTCAGAACCACCAGACTTGCGGCAGTCTCAACCGTTATCTCACCACTGGCGCTGCCATCCTCGTTAGGTAGCAGGATAACTAGGCTTCTACCTATCTCATCTACAGTTGTAGTGAAGTCGGTGCCTCGTATGGCAATCGTTGCCGTAGGGGTGCGTATGGAAATGTTCTCGCGGTTGATGCGACCTAGAGCGCCCGTAAGGAACCGAGCAGTTCCAGAAGCCATATTAAGAGCAAGGCGAGACTGTGAAGGATCAGGATCAAATACAAACTCGTCTATGACGATCTTGCTGTGTTCAGTAAGCCTCAGAATGGAGTCATCGAGGAAAGATATAGCCAGCCTGCCGTTGCCGGTACGGACATCATCAAAACTGGCAATCCCAAGCTCTAGCTCTGCTGTCAGGGAATCTGTCGTGTCTTGGCGAACGACCTCGCCTATTCCACGAAGCTCAGTGATTGAGCCAACTTGTGCCTGCGCTACAAGCGGAAAGAATATCAGCAGCCACTTGTGCATTGGTCAATATCAATCAGACCGCCGGTCGTGATGGCAACTATGTCAACTATTCCAGATGTACTGCCGCCTGAGTTCGTCTGATCTATGTCGATGTTATTAGTATTACCCGTGATATCTGCGGTGATGCTGTGATTTGCATTTCCCGTTTGGCTCGTGTCGATATCGTTGGAATCTCCGTCCACGTCCCAGTTATTGGTTGCACCCACAACTTCACTGACTATATTGAGATTGTTACTGGTTCCAGCAATAACGATATCGGTATTTCCTGATGTGGCTGTCGCTGCTGCTCCCGCTGTGTATGTCAACACATTGGAATCTCCGACAGCGGCAAAGTCAAAATCAGAACCTTGTACATCCCCTGTAGCTCCGACTGCGAGAGTTTGCGTATTGGAATCCCCGGTACTTCTCAACGTAAAGGAGCTGCTGTTTCCTTGGGCGATGGTAGCTGCGATCACATTTGAGTCACCTACCTGATCCACATCAACAGTCATGCTCGTACCTGTTAATGACACTCTCGCCTGAGAGGTTCCAATTATATTGGAGTTTCCGATCTGATCCAGATTCATTGTCAGAGCTGACGAGCCGCCGCTCTGGGTGATATATATCGAATTATTGGCGCTATGTGCTGACACCATATACGCCATAGAATACAAAAAGATAAGATAGCCTACCGACCATTTAATTATTAGCATCTGCATCAGATACCTCCTCTGTGTAATCCCACAGTTCAAGTTCCATGCCTCGGCGTATTGTCTCATAGACCGCCGCCTCAATCGCAGAACGTACTGCATACGTCTGGGTCTCGTTGGAGCTGACCCCTGCCTCTAGCTCAAAAAATTCAGTTCCATTGGATGTTGCCCGAAATGTATCAAATCCTGTAGCGGCAGAATAGATGCTCTTGCTAGTCACGACATTCAGAAGGATCTGCCCCGTTTGCACCAAGATCGTCCTCAAAGAGATAGTCACTTCATCAGCGCGATACTGAGTGTTCAAGCCAATCCCAAGGTATCTCGCACCTATCCCACCAGAACTCAAGTTTGTGTCGTAACCTATGATTCCACCTGACATGATTAACCCACTAAATAATAGTGGCTCAAGCTGGTTAGCCCCCTCCCCGTCATAACTATTTCGTGTTGAAATAATAAGCTGTCGTTCACGGGTCAAAGCGTCCAGATCACCTCTTTCCGCCACTAGGAACCACGTTCCATTTCCAGCCGCTAACAGCGCATCTATAAGAAAAGAATCCGCCCCCTGAGTCACAGCCGTTGAGAACAGAGCCATATTGTCGGCGGTAGCTCTCTGACCAGTTAAATCAAGAAAACTATATACGCTTACAACGGCTTTCTGTCGTGGGCTAGGTAGATCAATTAGATCCCTAAGAGTAGGGCGCTCTATCCGTGGACCGCGAGGACAATCATTGGACTCGATCCCATACTCATTGATGTAATCTCGACTGATATCTGCACATTCACGGGCCGAATTTACACTTGCACATCCGGCTACCAGAACCACTGAGCATAAGGTTAGATTCCGCACTCGTCCGTACTGCAAATACCGAATGACCCAACGGGTATACGGATTTCAGTTATGCCCCCATCTGTATCAGCAACAGTAAGAATAATCTCGGTTCCTGTGTTGATGAAACTTATCTGATTCCCTTCCAGATCAAATACGCCGCCCGATCCTCCTGTCTCTGAGTTGAACAGGCTCTCTGCGAGATCGCGCGATAGCTGGCTGAAAATTCTGCTTTCCAAATTTCTGACGAATTTAGCGAGCGTTGTGTTTTCCTGATCCCGCAATAACTGATCCGCCTTGGACTCGATCTCCTCCAAAATAGCCGCTTTTCGAGTTCTCTCCTGCTCGTCAATCGTCAGATAATGGGCCGACTGCCCAATACCGCTGAACGATGGACTGTTGAACTGAAACGTGAGATCAGTTGCCGATCCCGGGAACGATAGAAAAATAGCCGCTACCACAGCCACCACAATCGCAATCCTAGCTATCAATATGGGCATCATTTTTACTTACCTCTCTCATCTCAATCACTGTATCCAGTTTCTGCTGCAACCTTATGATATCGTTATCCAACATCCGTATACGATCAATCAAGGCAATTAAAGTTACATTAGCTTCCGCGAGTTTCGCCTTGATATTGTTGGTAATAAAATTCCATATGTAATAGATCATGTACAGGAGGCCGACTGCCGAGACTATGGGAAACCCATATTCGCTGACTGCTGCACCAATACCTTCCATCAGTCTCGCCGTGCATCTTCTTTCCCATCTGCTCTGGCGATCCGATTTAGATCGGGTCTAATCCCAAGCACAGAGCACATCGTCGCATCGAGGCGAATGATGTCGTGGTTCATGGTTTTAACCCGGTTATCGAGAGATTGAACAATGCCATGTATCCCGTTCACTTGGCCGATGACTGACTCCAGTATGTATTTGATGGTGAGAAATATAAAAAACCCTGCAATCAGAGCAATCGCAATGGGGAACCCTACGTCACCGATCAGTGAGAGGGCTTCATTCATCTTCGTTATTGCCCTTGAAAGCCTTGCTCTGCCCAGAGGTTCCAGCGTATATGCCGAAAACTGCCGCCATCGCTCCGACTACAATTGATACCAACGCTGATTGCTCAAGATTGGGTTCTGGAATAGTCATAAACCAAGTTACAACATCATAGAGCAAGACTATGTAAACACTTACAAAAATGCGGGGGAAAATACGCCAAGCATCGACAGTTCTAGCCAGATGTATCCAGCGGTGAAAAGGATTAACACCAAGATTATTAGGAGTAATTTCCAATTCAAGATCAACCTTTTTCTTAATCGGTTCTTCCATGGGTCATTCTTCCTCATTGTCCCTCGTCGGATCATTATCCCGATAGTATTTAATGATGTTAAGCGTTTGTCGAATATAGCGTCTAATATCAGCCAGATTATTGGCAAGGTTCTCATACGCTTGGGCAGTCAAACCGTAATACGCTACCGCAGGGGCATCGCCAGCATCATAGTTCTCAATGTACTCACGCATCACAGAAGGATTTAGAACGGTCCATTCAATCTCAGCCGGATTAACTCCTTCGGGTAAAGTCGGGTGGTACATTGGAGCTGGCTCTGTGATCGTCACAATTTCAACCGGAGCAACCACTGGAACTGCTGGAGGACTGCTGAACAGATTGCCCAGAGTGGAGCATCCACTGAGAGCCGCAAGACTACTCAGCAGCAGGAACTTCATCGAACTGGCGCGGGTTGGTTAGATCAACAAACTGTTGGTGTACCTGTGCTGTGCCTCTATTGACTACCCCCTCTATCAATCCGGGTCGGGCAATAGCGAGGTTATTCAGGTCATGTCGAGCGAACGTGTTACGCATCTCAGTGACCTCCTGACGAGCCTCATCATTGGCTTCTGAAAGCTCTGCGATACGCGCTTGGTTCTGACGTTGAGATTCTAGTTGTTCCTGTAGCTGGTTATTTTGATTGGCTATGGTGTTCTCCAGAACCTGCTGGTTATTAACCGAAGTCTGAAGCTCAACCTGAAGCTGACTGATCTGGGCCTTCTGCATATTGATATAGAAATAGGAGCCGCTGACAGAGGCTACCAAGAGAAATCCAAAAAGTAGGCTAAGTTTCATATAGCCACGCCATAGCAACAATTACAGCAAACCAATATAGCGCCCGATTAGCATCGTGAGAAGATAGACAGCAGGCAAGGCACCGACATTTCCGTATGCCATGCAATGCCGTTCCCCTGTTATTTGAGCCAGCCAAGAATTTTCTTGCCCACTTTATCGACCACGGCAACACCTTGAGTCAGTACCTTTGGGGGCTTATCGGCTATCCCGAAAGTCGCTCCTTCAGTAAAGCCCTTGGCAAACGCCTTGTCCGCCGAGGTGGGCTTTTCCAGATCCTCAACCGTCTTGGGGTTGATCGTTACTTCAGCACCAAAGGCCATGTGCGGGACAACGCCAGATGTGGAGATTTTCAGATGCAAGTCGCCGTCCTTGTCGTACCAGACTCCTGCATCCATGCTGACACCATCGCCTACGCCGCCTGTAGGTCCGGCCCAAACTTTCGCCTGGTTGCCGTCAGGATTCACATAGCTCCACTTCATTACGTTGGAAACTGTGACTCCGATATGGGCGCTGACGCTAACCTCAAGACCTCTGCCATCGTGGGTGTCCACATCACCGCTGACACCCTGCTCTTCGTTGACCGTCGTTACATCACAGACATTGTCGAAGTTCCACTTGTCTGTATATGACCACTTCTTTCCTGATTCTTTTTTGAAGTAGTAGTTACCCTTGGCATCAACGAAGAAAACATCTTCATCCTTGGAGTTGCTGACGTAGTACCCAGCGGGAACCTTTTGTCCTGTGGTCATGTTATTTTTTTGGCATCCGACAGTAGAAACAGACTTACTGTAATTGCTCATTTTCACCTGTTAAAGAAAAGGTAATTCCATCATTAGAAAGTCGTCTGACTATTTCTGGGTTTACATCCTCTGTTAACGGAATATCACCATACAAATCAGGATGATCTTTCTGTAAATTCAAAATCTGTTCTCTTTGCGAACGAGATAGGATAGATCCTAATTGTATTCTTAACACATCTCTGGCATAGCCTCTGGTATTGTTTATTGTTTGTCTAAAAACTTCTTTTTGCTCGTATGATGAAGCGTTTTTATATCCTGGGGTTTGTATTGTTTCAGATAAAATCCTATGGGCTAACTGACCCGATCTTGCTTGATACTCCAAATACAAATCAGTAGGTATTTCCTCTCCATCAAGACTCCTCTGAGGAAGTGCAGGCCAATAATTTTGCCCTTCATCCATGGACAGTCTGACCAACTCATCAGAAACCGGGTCTTCTCTGGAAAAAGAAGAATAAATAGGAGAGATAAAATCTGGGCCGAGACCTCCCGTCAATAAGATCGGCTCCCCCCAGAGATTGCGCCTTGCAGGAACGTCTTGAGAATAACCTGGAATCCTAGATTTAATACGATCCAAAGCCGTTCTTGTGTCTCTCAACATAGGGTCCATATTTTGCGCTGTTTGAGCAAAAAATGTCGGCACTAAAGTCCCTAACTGATTATTATAATAAGTGGAAAAGAACCTGTCAGGTTCGTTAATAGCCTCCATAAAATCTGATATTCCCTTGAAAAAGGTTTTGTTCAGAAGGTTCTGAGAAACAGAAGCTGACAACATAGCTGCTAATTCTTCTTTTTCTCCACCAGATATTTCTCCAAAAATGTCTGCGCTGTCAGCAGCTAGCCCAAACAAAATTCCTAATGGCTCAACACGGTTATACGCTAAATACCGAGTTCTCCCGTCTTCCTGTTCTATAGCAAATGAATAAGGTTGCCAGCCTGTCTCTCTAAGCCTTGCTCTAGCAGTCGAATCAGAAGGGCCAGAACCAGTTACTTTGCCCTGAGAAGCCATATACATAATCCCTGCCATAGCCGAGCTTCCTAGAGCCATGCGGCCCATTGCCTCATCTCTGGCTATACCTGTTCCAGCTTTGTAATCTGAAGAAAAGCGCCCCAGAAGCGTTCTTCGGCCTGCATATTTCAAAATGTTCAAAGGAGTCCTAATAAAAGGCATTAGAATTCTAGCTAGCGGAGCATCTGCTGCAATTCCTTGAAATTTGCTACCTAAAGAGCCGAGCGGTTTTGTAAAGGTTCGATCCCGAGCGACATCCATTGCCTGCAAATCTAGTTTTTTCGGCGGATTATCAATAATGTTTTGATAATGCTCTGCAAACTTTCTTGGGTTCTTTACCGGGTCAAGGCCCGCTCTAATCGCATCCCTGTAAGCCAGGGAATTAAGCTGCATTCGATACCCTATGCCCTTAAAAAACTCATCTGAAGTCATTAAGAGCCTGCCAGGAATCCTGATGATTTGACCCTTAACCCCTTTGATAGAAGACTGCCTTCTCCCTTCTAATTTAGAAAACAAATCAGAAGGCTCTCCAGTTATCAATGTTTGTTTGGCTAAACGATACCCATCTCGTATTCCTGAAAGCAGAGAAAGAGCATGAGCATTCGCCTCGCCAAAAGTAATTCTTTTTGTTTTGTCAGCACCCCTTAAAGCGCCCCATCCAGCCGCCAAGTATTTTTCTGGAATAGATGTTAATTGAGTCAAAGTATTAGAAAGAAAATTAACAGCATGAGTTTTGTACCCTGACAGCAAGCCATTGATCCAATACTCCAAGAACTTATCGGTCATTGTTGGGTCATTTGCAGCCTTTGTAACCTTATTAAAGTTAGCCAGGTCATTTGGCTCCATAATTGAGATTCTATCTGCTAGATCTCTGAGGCTTTTTCTCCCTCCAGCAGAAGACAAAGTTTCATCTATAGCCATTCCAGGCATAAATCTGAATTGTCTCAAAGCTCGTCCTGCTTCCGCAGCCAATCCCGCAACTTGCCCCTGAATTCCAACATGAACATTAAGAGCGTCTTTTAACGACAGAAAATCCGTATCTGCACCGCTTCTTGATGCGTCTATAGCTGCATTACGCACCCTGGTAGCTGAAGCTAGCATCAACTGCCTTGCTGCAAGTATCTTTTCTGCGCTCCATAATTCTCCAGGTCTTCTAGAAAGCAAGTCCTCAACAGACATATTAAGATCAGAAGCTAATTGGACTAACTGTTCATCCTTTACAACGCCACGCCGATGCCCTTCAAGAAGATCCTCAAAACGATCTGCCGTTGCCTCAATAACACTCTCAATATCACCAGAAGTTTCAATTCTGTCTAGGTTGATATTTCCTGCATATCTTGGCGGTTTTGTTTTAACAACCTGAGAACCAGGAGTTAGAGAAACAGGCACATCTTCAATGTTCTCGGCAGCTTGATCTGCCACTAAACGTCTGGCAGTCTGTTCTACGTTAGCCTCATCGATTTCATCTATTTTAGATGCAGTCGCCTCAGGGTCTAATTTTCCTCCGTTAGATAGAACCTCATCCGGCAACGGAGCTTCTTCTGTTCTTGGCAAATTTGACAAAGCCTCATCAGCATCACTCAACCCTTCTTCTACCTGACCTCTTTTTAACCGTACAAGAGATTTAATTGACTGAACAACTCCTGCTGAAGCAGCGCCAATACCAATATCCTCTAAGGCAAGTTTGAATCTAGCCTCCGCAACAGAATCATCTGGGTCTGCCTGCAAGTATTCAGTCACAGGATTTTCCAATGCTGGAACCGACTGAATTAGATCAGACAGCTTCTCATCAAAAGGATCAAAAACAGCCTGACCTGTTAATACCGCGCCTGCCTCCATCTTCATTGCGGTGCCAAGAGCTGTTTTACCTCGTCCTAGTATTTTCAGAGAACCAAGAAAAGGTACAAAAAATTGTGTCGCTGTTCTAACTAGCTGTCCTGCCCCCGTCTTTGCGGGGGCTACTTCAGGTAATTCGACATCTGATATGTCGGCGGCATGACCCTGTTGCCTTAAAATTTCTAAGTGTTGCCTGTATTCTGGGCCAGAAAGATAATTAGGCAAAGTCATTTTGTTTTGTTCGTCTACCCAAGTTATCCCGCCAACATCAGGCATTTTTTTCTCTAGCCAACCTGCCACATCATCGAACAGCAAATCAAGGGAATTCTGAGTTGCATCACGAATGCCGCCTACCATCTGCGGGATAAACTCTTTTTTCAACTCAAATTCTTCTTCTGAAAGAGGAGCTACCTCTGAAGGTTCCTCTGAAGGAAGAATCGGCCTTGTTACAGCTTCAGGATTTTGACGCAGAAGATTATTTCGGGTATTCAAACTAATTTGCTGTTGCTCCAGAGCCATCATAATCGTTCTGGATTCCTCTGGAGTCGGCACATCTCCTGCTATCTCAACATTGCCAAGACCCTCAACTCTGATTATCCCCATCTATCACCACCAAATGCTTACGGTACATTTTCCCCGGAACCAAGAACACTCCGACCCCGAAGCATCTGAGCAAGAAAATCAAGTTGCAGATAGTCATCGTATACTTCTCGCTGTCCTGGGGTTAGCGCTATACCAGACGATATTTTCTGCATAATTGGGCCTATAACAGCGGCTTGACGCTCACTCATTGACCCGACATCTGAAACTAATTTATTTGCTCTTCTTTGCAACAGACGATATTCTTCAGAATCTTCCTGCCCCGCTCTTTCAAGTCCAGCCATAGACGCAAGTGTTTTCTGGAGTTCTGATTGAGCTTGTGGCGTCAATGGTTTAGGTATAGCAGAAAGTTGTGCGCCAGCAATGGACACATCTCTTGTCAAATCAGCTATTTCTGCTTCAGAAGCCCCTCTTAACTCAGCTAACCGCAAAGCAGTGACAGCATTTCTTTGCTCTTTGTTCATCTCTGTTATTGTGTCTAAGCCTTCTTTCGCTCCTTTTGCAAAGCCCTCTCCACTTGCTATAGAAGCACCGATACTTGTTAAAGCTGTTGCAAGTTTGTCGTCTTCGGTATCAGAAGCAATATCTATAAGTTCACTGTAATCTGGAACAGTAGTTTTCTTTCCATACAAATCACCCAACTTGTCTAAATATGTCTGCAAAATATCGCCTTTAGGAGCGGCAAGCATATTATGACCATCATCATCACCATTATCTCCATTCGAGCCATTATCTCCATTCGAGGAGTCATCAGAAAAATCACCAGAAATTTCCCTTAGTTCATCAATGGTAAATTCACTCTCTGTCGAATCAGGTCTTGCATCATCAAGAGAACCTGTAATATCAGACGTGCCCAAAAGAACATCAGCCATAAAAGGGGAAAGACGAGTCGTATCTGGTGCTGCCTCAAAGTTTTGATTGCTTTGGAATGCCCGTATTAGTTCAGCATGTTCTGGATTTACTTCTTCATCAGGATTGTCCTGATAATAATTTTGAAGCCTTCTTCCTATATCATTCATAGATACAAAATCATTAGTCTCTACTCTAGGAACAGGACCCATATCCTGCATCCTGACAATCCCACCAGAGGCATTCCCTTCAGGAGCATTTTCTTCTAAAAACTCTATTGCCCTTTGAGCGCTAGTAGTGGGAGATACGTTTTCTGCTTCACTAGCCTCTACTGATCTAATTACATCGCCTGATCTAATTACATCGCCTCTATTTGAATAACGCTCATAGGCTGGATATCCGCCTAATCCAATAACCCCTGCTCTCTGTAGTATTTGCGGATTATTTCTGAAAAAATCTGCCACAATACCTGTGACTCTCTTCGGTAATAATCCTTCTTTGAAAATTCTTTCAGCTTGTTTGAAAGTCCCAGAAACTTTAGGAGCAACACTACCTGCCAAAGACATAAGAGGTTTTCTAAAAAAAACGCTTGGCGATAATGTCATAATCCCCGCTTCTAAACCCTTAGCACCCAGATACCTAGATAGACCTTCCGTATCTATATTTCCTTCTTCGTCAGTGAAACGGTTTTCAAGAGCGCGCATTTCTTCGCGTCCAGCCTCATGCTTCTTTCTATACCATTCAGGAACGTCCTCACTGCTTACTGTTCTACCAAAACTTAATGGAATCTCATAAGGAACAGACTCTCCTTCCTGCATCCTGACTACACCACCCCCAGCCATCGGTAAGACGGAAGGGATACCCATATTGGTTGCATTCGCCATTGCCTCCTGCTGCATAGGGCCAACATCATAAAGACTCTCTGGGCTGAACTTTGCAGCATCTTCGATAATCGCATTTGGAATTTGCCCTCCACCAGCCATTCTCAGATAAGGCATCCTTCCGCCTCCTGCCGCCATCATTTGCGGCGGAGGGGCCATAGGAGAGGCTTGAGCAGCCATCATCTCTGGAGGCATCTGAGGTGGCATCTGGGGTGGAGGCATCATCTCTGGCGGCATCTGGGGTGGCGGCATCTGAGGTGGCATAGCCCCCATAGGAGCCTGTGGAGGCATCTGCGGTGGTAACGCAGCGATACCCTGTGGTGGTGCGGCTTCAGAAACAATTTGTTCTGCCACTGTCTGCTGTGGTTGTTCTTCCTCTGCCGCAAAACGATCCCGCATATTCTTTCGACGCTGAATCTCTGAAATAACCAAGAACTGCGGCATTATTCCCGAAGGAGCCTGGGCCTCCTGCAAGAGAACATCGTCAGGAGCGCCTTTTACGACATCTTCCTGCTCAAGAATGTTCATCATCATAATTTAGCCCCCTCTCAGACCACGGTATAAGCCAACACCGGCAATACCGCTACCCAGCATTCTTTCGATTGAACTAGGCCCACCAAAAGTCGCTTGAGTTGTCCCAGGCTGAATCGGTAATCCACGGAGAATCTGGTTATAAAAAGCCACCTGCTCACGCGGATAGGCTTGCTGTCTCAAGAAATCCTGATAGCCCATCGTTAAGCCCTGCTGCGACAACTGTCTCTGCATTTCTCCTGCGGCTTGCATATTCTTCAACCGCTCGTAAGCCATCTGTTGTTCCTGTGAACCATAACCGCCTAATTGCTGCGCTGCTCGAAGTTGTTGATCTCTAGTAGCTTGGTCAAAACCCAAACCCCTAATCCCTAACTCCGCCGCGGCTCTTTGCTGCTGAATATTGAACTGCTGCGCGCCCATTCTGGCTTGATTTTCAGCTTGACGACCTCTGTCTTCGATCTCTTGGGCCGACATACCCATTCTTCCCGCCTGCTGTCGAGCCGATTCTCCTGCTTGATAGACGCTTAAATCTGCCTGTTGTTGCTGCTGACGCAATTGCTCATTAGTTGCAAACTGCTGCTGACCAAACCGTTCCTGCGCCTGACGAGCAGCATCTTCCTGTTGTTGAGCCGTAAGACCCATAGCGCCAGCTTGCTGCCTAGCCTGCTCTCCTGCCTGGTAGACACTTAATCTCGCCTGTTGTTCTGCCTGTCTAGCCCGATCTTCTGCTTGCTGGGCAGTAAGCCCCATTGCTCCGGCCTGTTGTCTTGCCCGCTCTCCGGCCTGATAAACGCCTAATTCTGCCTGCTGCTGTTGCTGACGCAGTTGTTCGTTAGTCATAAACTGCTGCTGACCAAAACGCTCTCCTGCCTGCAAAGCCTGCTCTCTGGCTTGTCCTGTCTGTAATCCAAGCTGCCCTGCCTGCAACCTTGCAGCGCGATCTGCCTCAAATGCCTGCTGTGCCTGCTGAAAAGCTAACTGACTGCCCCTAGACTGAATATCGCCTAGCTGCTGACCAAGATTGCGCTCACGCTCGGCCTGCATAATGGCCTCTCGATAACCACCCATACCGCCGGTCTGCGCTGCCTGTTGCCCTATCTGGCTTCCTGCTATGTCTGATTCTCGCCTCGCCTCACGCTTCTCAATATCCGTAACCATCTGCTGATACGGACTCATGTATCTTTCAAGCGTCTGGGGATCGGCAACCGTACCCGGGGAGAATCCGGGGCCAAACTGTTGAATTCCAAATCCCGGTTGTCCAGTGTACCCAACCATTCTCTGGTCCGCTCGATAGTCTTGCGATATGTCTCCAGCCTGATATCCGGGGTCAAATGGTCCGGCCTCATACCCCTGAGAAATATCTCCAGCCTGATATCCTGGGTCAAATGGCCCTGCTTGATATTCAGCGCCTCGCTGACCAGCTTGATAACCTTGACCGATATCTCCAGCCTGATAACCGGGGTCTATCTGAGGGCCAGTATATTGAGAAATAATAGGTTGTGGCTGAAACTCCCTCGCCATAGACAGCCCCTGACCTACAGGCTGATAACCGATTCTTGAGGCAATATCAGAGGCTTGTCTCATTTGATACGGCGTTCCAGCAGCAGCCATCTCCGTCATGCCCTGCATGGACATTCTTTCTTCCGGCGTGAAATCAGCAATTCTTTGGCCTGGAAACGCCTCATACGGGCGCATGGTTTCATAGGCAGTCCGCTCTAATGCCCTTCTGAAATATGGTTCCGCATACTCAGGAAGATTACTCGTTACCTGAGTAACTTCTTGGGGACCAGATGGCCTGCCTCCGCTCTTACCGCCCATAATTAAACCTCTTTCTCATAAGTTGTATACGACCGGATAAACCCATCTTGTTCTAACCATTTCCAGAACCCATGCCTTGCCGTGCCTTCGATGCCATCGCACTCGTTATCTATCGCCCAAGAATTAAAGCGTTCCAGCATATCCCAGACCCAACCATTGAAGTTCTTCCCGCCCAAATACTGCATAGCCAGCATCTTTTTCTTCGGGTAAAAAACGAACTCAGTAGTCCCTACGCCTTCAATGATATTGTCCTCATTAAAGGCCACCCAAAGGTTCTGCTCCATCTTACGCACAGACTCATACAACGACTGCATATCCCATCGACCGTGTGATCTAGCTATGGCTGGGGCCAAGTGCTTTTCCACATCATCCCAAAGCGTATGAACGTAGTTGGGAGGAATCAAAGCTATCGTGTGTGTAACTTTCCGTGGCGCATTCTGCGACCGAACCCTCGGCTCACTGGAGATATCCTTGATGACAATATCTTCTTTTAATGCAGGTTGGTTCATACGGGCATTGCTCCGCGTGGGTTAATAGCCGGGGGCTGTCCCGTTCTTCCTGTTCTTGCTTGACGAATATCCGCCATCATCCTATCAAGCTCACCCGCTCCGGCGTCACTACTGCCGTTACCGATTCCAGAAACCACATCGGCTGGAACAATAAACTCACCAGGAGAAACAGCAACTCTCTGCTGATCCCCAATCATGCCCTGTACTTGATCGCTCATCCCATCGCCCTGACCTTGTATTAAACCCTCCGTTTGAGCACCAGGCTCTACTGAAGCCAACACCTGTTGCCGTAACATTTGGAACGCTTCTGGGCCAAACTGCTGGATAAATGCCTGAATGATTGCATCAGCTTCTTCTTGAGGAACCTGACCTAAAACCGCCATAGCTGTTTGCTCCACCAACTGAACCGTGGCTGGGTCCATTCCGGCTGTGGGATCCATCATGGCTGGATCCATTGGCGCAGCCATCGCTGGGTCAACAGGCATTTGAGCTTCAGGAGATTGCCCAATTAACTCGGTTATCCCACCACCTTGGTAGCCTCGAATCTCTTTTCTAAGCTCCTCCCACTCCCTTAAATCGTACCTATAATCTGCCCTATCTTCGTCATCATAATCCCGACGATTCGGCTTCAAAGCATTAAGCTCCTTGATGGTCATAGCAGGCTTTTCAGGAGTTCGAGTTGCTGCTGAAACTCTAGTAGGCGCTACTACCGGAGCAGGAGGAGGAATTGGCGGAGCCAACTGTGGCGGAGGCGGAGGCGGAGCTGGTGGCAACGGCTGCATTACCGGCGGGGGCGGGGCTGGTGGCATTTCCAGTCCGCCACCGGCCAGCCTATCGTGCCATCGGGCATTCTGTTCAGCAAGTTCTTCTTCGCTATAATCAGCCCTTTGACGAGGCGGCGGCATAGGTGGTGCCGGTGGCAACGGCTGTGGCTGCATTACCGGCGGCTGCATCTGCGGCGGAGGCATGGGCGGTGGCATAGGTGGTGCCATCACAGGAGGAGGTGGTGGTGGCAATGGCTGCGGCATCTGAGGTATAGGCTGAGGCGTCTGCATGGGCTGCGGCAATCCTATTCCGGGCCTTGGAGTAATGTTTGGTGGCAAGGGCTGTCGCTCGATCACAGGTGGCGGAGGCTGCATTACCGGAGGTGGTGGAACTACCGCTGGTTGAGCCTGAGACTCCCTCCAATCTCTTAAATCATCCCGATAATCACTTCCTTCTTCTTCGCCGTAATCACCTCTAACCGGCCTCTGACCGACCTGTGGCGGGACGGGAGGCTGCATTACCGGCGGCGGAGGAGGAGGTGGCGGCATGGGCGGTGCCATCACAGGAGGGGGTGGTGGCGGCATAGGTGGTTCCATTACCTGCGGTGGTGGCATTGGCGGCATAGGTGGCATTGCCTGTGGAGGCGGCATTGGCGGCATAGGTGGCATTACAGGAGGCTCTGGAATTAGAGGAGCTACTGCCGGTTGAGCCTGAGACTCCCTCCACTCCCTTAATTCTCTTCTGAACTCTGCGCCTTCTTCTTCTCCATAATCGCCTCTGACCGGCCTCTGTCCGGCCTGGGGAGGTAGCGGAGGCGGTGCCATCACTGGAGGCTGCATCATAGGAGGTGGCATCGGTGGTGACGGCGGCGGACCCATTACCGGAGGTGGCCCCATCTCAGGAGCAGTACCGAGAAGTGGTGGCATCAGAGGTGGAGGCATCGGAGGTGCTATTGCCGGAGCAGGTATTGGCGGTTCCGCTATCTGAGGAACTACTGGAGGAGCAACTTGAGACGCCTCCCATTCCCGCATTTCCTGCTGGAAAAGACGACCTTCTTCATCGCCGTAATCAGACCGCACAGGTCTTGAATCTGTCGGAGGTGGTGCTATTGGCGAAGGTGGTGAAATCTGAGGGATCCCTACCTCTACCGGAGGTGGTGGCATCCCCTGATCAAAAAGATGAGCTTCAGGAGGAAAGTCAGGACCGCCTACCGGCGGCGCTACCGGAGGAGCTACCCGAGGAGCAACTTGAGACGCCTCCCATTCCTGCAAGGCATGTCGGTATTCAATATGCCCACCTTCATCACTCGATGGGAAATCACTTCTTATTGGCCTGCGTGGCCCTGAAAAAATAGGATCTGTGATTGGCCCCCCTGGGGGCGGTGTCGGTGGAAACGGTCCCGGCAATTCTGGAACTTGCGGGGGCGGCTTATTGGGATCTTCCGGGTCAATATATCCTGAGAACGGCTCATGCCTGAAATACTGCAACTCTGGGCTAAACCCAGGTCGATACCCAGAAGAATATAGCTGCTGCATCTGTGGGGGAGAGATCGGAAACGAACCTCTTAGAGAAGACTGCATTCCTGATGGATCTGAGCCTGCCGTTCCACCCGCTTGCATCCTGACAGGCTCACCCATCAATCGGGATAGCCCTTGCCGCTTGGCTGCATAATCCGCTGGATTGAGAGAGATCAGCCCGCCACCAGCAGCGTATCTTGGGTCTCTAGGCATAATACCTTCGCTGGGCAAACCATAGTCATAAATTATTCGCCGTCTCGCTCGGTCAGCCTCTTCTTCACTCTGGGACAACTTACCTTCTCGTTCTGCATCTTTCTCAGCGTAAAGATTTTCTAGATATTCTTCACCCTCTAAACGACCTAACTCAGCCCCGCCTGCGGCAATAGGAAGCAACGCACTAGGATCCATAGCAGCCTGACCCATCGCTTCTAATCCGCCTGGAGCAGCGGCTAAAGTTTGCTCGTACCCTGTTTTTTGCCCCAATAGCTTAGATAAATCCCCTACTTGACTCGTAGTAAGTTTAGAAGTGTCCCAACCAGCCATTGCTTCAGGAGTTGCAGCAGGATCAAACCCCATTCCAGATATGGCCTCTCCTGTTTCTGCCAATCCTGTAGTAGCCTCAGATGCCCCAGTAAATGCGTCCTGACCTGCACCTAAAACCTTGCCGAGACCAAAACCCATAACCCCTGCTGCTATACCTTTTCCAAGATCCCTCTCTGCTATCGCTGTCGCCGCACCGGAACCGATTGCACTAGCTAATGCTGGAGTCATCCAAGAGGCAACACCACCAAGAGCAGCCTTACCTAATAATCCTCCTAGCATCGGAACAAGAAAGGCAAAGGCTTCAGGCTGTCCCGTCACCGGATTGAGAGGCAACTTCCCACCGGGAACCAGTGAGGCAATGCCCTGAACCTCCGCCGGGTTCATGTGAACCAGCATGGAATCGCCATAGCGACCATACTGAGCCAGATTATTAGCCATTCCCTGTAGAGGGGGTGCGTAATTATTCATAATTAACCCTACTTGGTTTCAACACCAAATAATGTAAAACTCATATCCACTGCACTAGCGTATGTCTTAACGACATCTTTCTGGCCTAAACACATCCCGATAACTGCCG
>Ga0208684_1000788_pt1 | contig 20032 bp, 31 predicted proteins | sample MalvireepMed_b05_FD_184245 | JGI IMG/M metagenome (GOLD analysis project Ga0208684, IMG submission 184245) | Marine viral communities from the Global Malaspina Expedition - Malaspina viral metaG DeepMed_b05 (SPAdes) (version 2) | ecosystem: Environmental > Aquatic > Marine > Oceanic | place... | reverse complement strand
ATGAGGTTGGGGAAGTCTATGAAGGTGGTCATTAGTTATTTAATAATCCATTGTGTTGGATGTTGAATATCCGGCGGTTGGCGTTGGATCACCTTCAAGAATTAAGATGCTTGACCTGTTCTCAGGTATTGGCGGATTCGCTTTGGCTGCAAAGTGGACATGGGGCGATTTACTGGACATCGTTGGATTCTGTGAGATAGAAAAATATGCTCAGAAAGTATTACAGAAGAATTTTCCTGGTGTACCGATTTACGATGATATCACAAAACTAAATGGAAACGACTTCAAAGACATCGATCTCCTCACAGGCGGATTTCCGTGCCAGGACATCTCCATCGCAGGAAAAGGAGAAGGCATCACCGGAAAGAGGTCTGGTCTTTGGACAGAGATGCACCGCATTATTAGCGAAGTACGACCGAGATACGCACTCATTGAGAACGTACCAATGCTCATTCATCGAGGACTTGAACGTGTTCTCTCAGACCTTACCGAGATCGGCTATGATACGGAATGGCAGATTGTGGGAGCAGACGATGTTGGTGCGTGGCACAGGAGAAAACGGATCTGGATTGTGGCTTACTCCGGGGACAGTACAAATACAACCATCGAAAGACAGGAGAAAAAAGAGAACAGAATATCGAAAGAGTATAGGCAGAAAAGACGTTCCGGGATGTCTGCAAGAACAAGTATCAACGGAGAAGTTCCATCCGAAGATGTGGCATACTCCAACGGCACAAGGAGCGAATCCAAGTTACGAGAAACGATATCCTGGAAACAAAACAAGAAAATATCCAATTCCAAATCTGGCGGCAAAAGTACAGGAAGGAATTCCATATTCAGTGAGTTCAAAGATGAGAAATATGTTCCCGACACCGACAGGAAGCGATCACAAAGGATGGAGTCCGAATCACAAGAGAGCCAACGATCCAACAAACAGACTGGATTTCAGAGTAGAACCAGAAAAAGGAATTGGTGGGCAATTGAACCCGAACTGGGTAGAGTGGCTAATGGGATTCCCAGTCGGGTGGACAGACTTAAAGGACTCGGAAACGCCATAGTGCCACAAGTGGCTCAGTTAATAATGGAAAGAATAAAATATTTAATATGACTGATAATAAATTCGACTGGCGAAAGGTTCAGAACTGGAAATTTCCATTTAAAAACGGAATAAGAAGTGAAGCATACAAAAAGTCCCGTGATGAATTCTTTGAAGGACATAACGGCTGGTGGTGGGGAGATGGTTGGTGGAACGGTAAACACGAATCATCAATGGAACGGCAACGAAGATATCGTGAAAGGAATGCATGGTAAACATACGTAACAAAGGAAAGCGTGGTGAGTTGGAAGTGGCGAAGATCATCAACCGTGCATTAGGAACAAATGTCAGGAGAACACCGAACTCTGGCGGTCTTTCAATAAAAGGCGACATCATAGATATCAACATTGATTCCGTGATCCACGATTGTCACTTTGAAATAAAGAATCACAAGAACCTGGTATTCGGGAAATGGTGGGAACAGGCGGAAGGTGATTGTCCACTTGGTAAACTGCCGGTATTAGTATTCAAACACAAAGGTCGCTGGATGGCTGTCCAGGAACTGCATGATTGGCTGGGGAAAATAGATGGATAAAAATGGGTATGTATATTTTATTACGTCACCAGAATATTTAAAAGTTGGTTATAGTCAAAATCCCAAAAAACGATTTAGTGCAATTAAAAATCAAGTTCCTTTTGAAACCAGATTATATGGTTTTATATCGGGGAATAGAAAATTGGAATATACTATATTGACACAATTAACCTTAAAAGGATTTAGAGCAATGGGGGAATGGTTCTACTTACATCAAGATGTAATGTCATATATAAATGATATTCTTGTTAATAAACCAATAGTATCAGACAGTCATCCATGGGATGATAGATATTTTTTATCAAGAGAAGTGAAATTTATTTATAAGAGATATAAAATGAATCTAATAGATCAAGTTGTGATAGAATCAGAACTAATGAAAGGTTTTTATAAAATGGGACAGCGACATTCTATTGAACAAATGAAGAACTCTATTAGAGATAGGAAGATAGATGCCAATAAGTAAACACAGAAAAAAGAAACGAAGTCACACTGAATGGCGAAGGAATCGCAATCGTAAACGTGCGGCTTGGAAAAGATTTATGTCAATAAAAAAGAAAAAGGAAAGTAATGAGTAAATACGAAACAGAAAAGCGTGGCGTGTTATTCGTCAACGATAAGGAAAACGATAAACAACCGGACTTCAGCGGGAACTGTGAGATCGAAGGAGTTGAATATAAAGTCGCCGGATGGAAGAAGCCGTACAAGAACGATCCGACAAAGGAACTGATATCACTGGCGTTCTCACTACCGGAAAAGAAGGAAAAAGAAATACCGTTTTAAGATGATCTGTCCATATTGCGGTTCAGGTTGGGGAGCGAAGAAAGGTTTAAGAAATAATCAACAGAGATGGATATGTTATACTTGCAATAAACAGTTCCAGTCACCTGTTGGAGAGGCACCTGATTCACTTCCACGCATTCTATTATTCGACATTGAAACATCGCTGATGAAGGTATATGTATGGGGATTATACAAACAGAGAATTCCACACGGTAATATCATTGATGACTGGTTTGTTATAAGCTGGGCGGCTAAATGGCTTTATGATAAGAAAGTAATAAACGATGTTGTCACGCCAGAAGAAGCAAAACAAAATGATGACAATCGAATACTAAAGTCAATATGGAAACTGCTTGACCAGGCGGACATCGTGATCGCACACAATGGTGACAGGTTCGACATCAGGAAGCTGAACTGGAGATTCGTATCGAAGAAGATGAAACCGCCGTCACCGTTCAAAAGCATCGACACGCTGAAGGTCGCCAGGAGTCAGTTCGCAGCACCGTCATACAAGCAGGACTATCTCACAAAGTATTTCAAATTAGAAGAAAAAATAAAAACAGAATTCAGTTTATGGACGAAAGCAATGAAAGGAGATCAGCTTTCGCTGAAACAAATGGCACGATATAACCGACATGATGTGATGGGCCTGGAAGAAGTATATTTGAAACTAAGACCATATATCAAGAACCATCCGAATCTCGGTGTGTTGATGGATGACGATGTATGTACAAACTGCGGACATTATCAAATGGAAGAAACGGAATCAGTATATCTGACATCAGCTAATAAATTTCCAGTGTATAGATGTTTAAGTTGCAAGACACCATACATCCGGGGAAAGAAAAGTGTCGGCAGGACAAAAACAAATATGAGACCAGTGGCAAGATGAGGTCTGGAAGAATTCAAGCAGCCGAAGAAGTTCTGAAAGAATTACATCTGAGAATACAAAAAGCTGAAAAGTTACTCGGAGATATAAAGAACACCGGCAGTCATCATCAAATAAATAAAAAGATCGATGAATACTTCACAGAGTTAGATGATGCTAAACGATCTCCCGGATAACGGATACGAATACGCTGAAGAGGTAGAACAACACGAAAAAGCGGAAGAACGCCTATTGTGGATGAAGAGAGGTTTCGCATGGTGTTATGAGATGACGGATAAGCAGAGAGAAGTGGCGTATTATAAATTATTCACAGATCAAACAGATAAATCTATTGCAAAATTACTAAATCTGGAAAGATCATCAGTAACATATAGATGGGGCAATGCCAAGAAAAGAGGCAAAAACATCACATTTTAACCTATAAGGTGAAGGCTGTCGTTGCCTCCACCGCTAAAACTTAGTCAATACCGGGCGGTAAAAGAAAAGCGATAAAGCGACTTAGCCGGTTATTTCGTGAACGATGAAGAAAACAAAGGCGTTGCATTAAGTGCTGAACTTGTGGGAATTAAGAATCTCAAGATGACACATTGCTGGAGATTGGAATTCGATGTGTATGAGAATGATTCACATAAGGTGAAAGAACTATTTGACTACATAGAAACACCTGTATCTCTTGGTATTGTGGGCGATGAGTGAACAGACGGCAAACAGGCGGAAAAATGGGCAGTTCGGAAATGGGAATAATATTGGAAAACAATTCAAACCTGGACAATCCGGAAACCTCAACGGAAGAAGAAACTCAGCAAAAGATATATTAAATGAACTCCTGGACACATCAAAGAAAGACAAGACACGCCGTGAAAATATAATGGATAAACTATTAATGATGGCGGAGCATGGTAATCTGAATGCGATCAAGGAAGTATTGGACAGGACTGATGGGAAGTCACGGGAATACATTGAACAACGGATCACACGGGATGAAGTCATCATTGAATGAAGTTCAAGATCAAGCAAGACAAGATGCTATCTCATCAACTCCGATGGTGGAATTTACCAAACCGGTATCGTCTCATGGTGGGCGGATACGGTTCAGGCAAAACATACATCGGGGCGTTAAGAAGCATATTCTTAAGCTATATAAACAAACCACTTCCGGGGATGTACGTAAGTCCAACGCACGGACTGGCACAGAAGACGATCATCCTGACGTTAAAGGAGATATTCAGAAGAAGTGACATCGACTTTACATTCAATCAGAACAAAGGCGAGTTCCGTATCCATAACTGGGATGGTCTTATCTGGATTGGCTCTGGCGACAAGCCTGATAGTTTACGTGGTCCTAATCTTGCCTGGGCTGGTATTGATGAGCCTTTCATCCAGAAGCGTGAAGTATTTGAACAGATGACTGCAAGAGTCCGACATCCTGATGCAACACAGTCTGAGATATTTTTAACAGGCACACCGGAGGAACTTGGATGGGGATACGTACTGTCACAGTCAAACAAGATAGACATCGGCACGGTGACCGCATCCACACTGGACAATCCATATCTTCCGCAGGACTACAAGGATTCATTATTAGCTGCATACTCACAGGAACAGATCGATGCGTATGTTCACGGCAAGTTCGTCAACCTCACACAAGGCAGAGTATATAAAGACTTCAACCGGGATAAGCACGTGATGAAGCGTGAAACGGAAGGATGGGAGATCGCAGCAGGACAAGATTACAACGTAGATGCGAATACAGTTTGTGTCTTTGCATACACTTCAAAAGAAATAGCGGTGTTCGATGAAATAAGACTGAAGAACTCAGGCACGTATGACATGGCAGAAGCACTGAAGGAGAAGTATCCAGGCATCAAGGTCATGCCGGACAGTACAGGATCAGCACGGAAGACATCATCATCACAATCAGATCACGACATCATGCGACAGTCAGGATTCCAGGTATTAGCACCAAGAAAGAATCCACCAGTCCGTGATCGTGTGAACGCAGTCAATCGTCTATTACGTGAAGAACGAATCACATTCCACAACTGTCCGAATCTTATTATGGACATGGAAAGAAACGTATGGCGAAACGGTGATATTGATAAGCGTGATCCGGAACAGACACACGCTTCAGATGCAATGGGATATGCAATCAACTGGTTGTTTCCGATCCATGAACGTATCGCAACGGTGAAACAATGGTGAACAATTACTTCGGTGAATCAGTGAACAAGGTTGTATTACCGGAATACGGCAAGGATGCAGTATTAAAGTCTTTCAAGAGGTCTGATTATTTAAAAGAAGATAATGAGATAGCAGAACGGAACACTGCACTGGACTTCTATTACAACCGCAACCTGGACACGCATATTGATGAATGGTTCAGCGGATCAAAACATCTAAGACAGGTTCCGGCATTTCCACAAAGCATCGTTCCACGATTTGCACGGGCAAGAATGTTATTATACAAGAATCCACCACTGAGACTTCTGGACGGTGAGGAGTCAGATGATTATAAAGCAATAGCATATCACCTGAACACAAAGACTCGTGAGATGGCAGAACTGACGTGGCTCATGGGCGATTCTTCCATGCGTACGAAGTGGAACACCAACAAAGAACGTCTGGAGTATGATATTCTTCCGAACGTGAAGAAGTATTATGTCAACGGTGAATCAGAACCGTTTGCAGTATCATATGAGATCGGACGGGCCATGAACAGTGACAGGCAATTTGTATTCTGGTCAGAGTCAAGAGATGGTGAGATGGGACAACACTTCATGTTCTCACAAAACGGAAAGATCAAAGCAGTACCAGGCAATCCGGAAATGGTGAATCCATATGGTATCATTCCAATATCACACGCCTGTTATCAGTCCAACGCTTTAGATGTGGTTCGTGCAGCAGTTCAAATATCGGTAGCCATGACGGAAACGGCATTAGCTATCAGATATAATCTTGGTCAGCCTATCGCCAAAGGTATCACAGACCAGGACACCATTGAAGCAGGAATTGACAAACTGATATTATTAAGTGATCCGGCTTCATCGTTTGAATATGTATCTCCGAACTCAGATATACGTGGCAACCTTGAATCCATCAAACTGATGATCAACCAGGTGGCACAGAATCATTCGTTGGCGGTCAGGTGGGGAGAAGGTGGGACTCCGCCATCAGGCGAAGCGTTGAAGATCATGTCAATGGAGAACATGGAAGTCCGGGAATCGGATATTCCTTTATGGCGTGAATGGGAGCAGAACCGATATGAGATTGATAATATTGTATATGAAACACACACTGGCAAGTCTTTGCCTGAAACTCTTACACTTGATTATGCGGAAGCAGGATTTCCGAAGTCGGTAAGTGATGAGATGGCATGGATAGAATTTCAATTAAGACACAACCTGATCACACGCAAAGAATTATTATTGAAGTTCAATCCTGATATGAGTGATGAAGAATTGAAATCAAAGATGGGAGAACTGGAAGAAGAAAAGATCGCAGAAGCACCGCCTCCTGTTGAACAACAGAAACCGCAAACATTACTGGACTTGATCAGTGCCTGATTACGTAGACAATTACATGAATGATCTATCATCAATCCAGGATGAACTCATGGACAGGTTGAGATTACTCATTCCAAGATTGCAGGAATTGAACAGCCGTGAACTTATTGAAGTTGCCAGAGGCATTGACTTTGTGAAAGAGATGGATAATCTTGGACTAAGTGGTGCATTGGAAAGCCTATACAAATCATTTGATGGTGAAATAGAAGCAACGATCAGACGAGCGGCACAGTTAGGAATACCGGGAATATCAACAGTCAATCTTGAATCAGTGGAATTAATGAGGCTATTGAAATTTGAAGAACTGGGAAAGGATTATTTAAAGTTTGCATCGAATTTAAAAACAGAATTATTTCGTGGCATTATATCAGGCACACCGGCAAAAGATTTATCAGCACGTTTATTTGAGTCATTCGGTAAGGATAAGATACTCACATCGGCTCAGACAAGAGTGTTAGTGAACGATTCATTTGCCAGATTATCAAATGCAACAACAGGCGAAGTGTTTAAGGATGCGGATGTATTGTTCCAATATGTAGGCCCACTGGATGATGTTACACGAGATGAATGTGTTAATATATTAACAGATCCACAGAATGCCGTTGGATATAAGTTGGATGAACTTCCACTTCCTATTGATGAGCGTGGCGGATGGAATTGCCGACATGACTGGGTAGTGGTTGAATCACAGGAGATGGCACGGGCATGAAAGCTCACCAAATAATGGATCTCGGTGACAGTTCCAGGAAGATGGCTGGTGAAGCAGCTAAGTCTTTCATCATTGCCGATGCGAACAAAGGAAAGTTCCAGAACGAAAAGAGCGGGATAAGATATTCAACCAGAGGTAAATCATATACTTATGCAGACTATAAGAAGAATAATATGCGGACATTTGTCCGTGATGCCGGACGGAAGCTGAAAGGATTTGAAGGTGTGTCAACTGATACACAGTCAGGATTCGTGAATGCCAAACTTACCGGCGAAACACTTCGCAGGATTACATCAAAATCAAAGACAAAGAATACATTATTTGAATTGAACTTTGAACGTGGCGAAGTGGTACTGGGACTAAAAGAAGAAAAAGGTGCTGACCTTTACGATCTCAGTGATAAAAACAAGACCAGAGTCGTGAACATCCTTATGAAAGAAGTGGCACGGAAAGCGGATAAATACATGGCAAAGGATATAAAGATAACCATCGGCAAATGAATTTCATAAATAAAAGAAAGGACTCAAGAATATGAGCGAAGTAAAAGTGCAAGATACAGCACAAGAGTTGACCGCTAAAGGTCTGAACACTTCTGGAACTGACAACCGGGAAACAGAATTGTTGCGTGAAGTAATGCAAAAGAAAGAACGGTTGAACAGTGCGATCGAAAGATCAGACACATTACAGTCTAAGTATGATGAACTACAGAAGCAGATCACGGATAAAGAAGAATCCCGGAAGATCAAGCAGATGGAAGAGAAAGGCGAATATGATAAGATCATCGCTGATATGACTTCCAAACTTGAAACCTCTGAGAAGAAGTCAAAGGCATGGGATGAATATCAATCCAATCGGCGTGAAACACTATTGGCTGTATTACCTGAAGATGAACGCACTATTTATGGGAAACTTCCGCTCACAGAGTTGGAGTTTCATGTTTCAAAAGTCAATACGAAACCTTCACCGGCTACGGTGGACAATTCCAAACCAACATCCACAGGCGGATATGCTTCTTTCGAGGAGTGGGCAACTATTGATCCGAAAGGATACCAGAAAGCCAATAATCCGCAGACATCAGGTAAGATCAAAATTGGATATAGCGACTGACTTCTTTAAAAAGAAACTTGATCCGGACAATGAACTCCGTCATAAGAAAGTGAACGGAGGAAAAGACATTGAATGTACATATAAAGGATCAAGTGTCAGTTACGATGATTATCTCGACATCCACGAAGAACGTGGTGAGCGAGTACAGAAAGGCAAGCCATTGAAAAAGATCAGAGTGTTCGGAGGATTCGGTCCTGGAACTATGAAGAAATCGTATGACTGATTTTTTAAATTTTTACTCAAAGGAGTTTAAGCAATGGCTTTAACTAATACCTCCACGATGGCAGGCGGAATCGGCAAAACTGTCGGTAATGCTATACAAGCATTTAACCATGTCAACGTGATGTTTCCAATTGTCACTGTAAAACAGGCGGCAAGAGGATCAAACTCAGTCCAATTTGGTGATTGGACAAAATTAACTTCAGGCAATGTGACAGCAGCCACTCAGGCGACAACGACAACGGCAGTGGCGATCACATCAACATCCAGGACTGCAACGATATCAGAACACGTTATCGCAGCGACAGTTTCCGATCTGGTACTTATGGGATCAGGCGATGACATAGCTGGTGAAGGCGGAGCCGCTCTCGGCAACGCAGTGGCAGCGAAGCTCGATTCGGACTTGACGAGCTTAGGCACAGGCTTTAGTCAAACAGAGTGTGGTGCTGGGACAAGTCTGGCTTTGTCTCATGTCTTCGGTGCGATGCGTCAATTACGTGCAGCATCTGCTCCAATGCCTTATTCGTTGGTACTATCACCGAAACAGGTATGGGGATCCAAAGGAATTATTGCCTTACTACACAATGCGGCAGTTGATACAACTGGTACATCCACATCCAACACAGGTAAAGCGGCACCAGTTGGACTGATGGGCGGAAAAGGTGAGGAAGCATTCCAGACGGGATTCGTTGGTACTCTTGCAGGATTCAATGTGTACTGGTCAGACCAAATTGAAGAGAATGTCGGTTCTGGTGGCGATGCTGCTGGATTTGCAATGTCTTCAGGCGGAATCGGTCTTGGTGTAGGAGCAGAAGGTCTGTTCCGGATCAGAGCCGAAAGAGATGAGATGCTGAGAGCGACAAACTACGTTGCTACCGGTTTCTGGGGCGAAATTGAGATAAAAGATACTTTTGGTGTCTATATTTTATCAGACGTTTCATAATCTTAATTGATTAACTGATGATGGGCGGGATTCATTTCCCGCCCGTCTAAAGGATTAAAAATGGATAAATATTTTAAGAAGTCAAACGGAGTGGTGATCAAATATGATCCGCTGAACCATGACCTGGAGTCATTGAAAGATAGATTCCAGGAATGTGATGCGGACGGCAAGAATAAACCGAAGCCAAAGCCAAAACCGAAGACTAAGAAAAAAGATTAAATAATTAACCGAGATGCCCATGAGAGTTGTCATGCTCGGCAAGGCATCAGAAAAGGAGAAACAAAATGGCATACACAAAAATTAGAGATTTTGGCGTTGTTGAACGGCTCGGCAAGATGGATGTGGATATTATCACAGTCACACCGACCATTGAAACATCAACAATCGATGCGAACGATGTCCTGTTCAATCCAGTAGAAATTACCAACGCTGTATCAGTTCCAGGCGGAAGATCACTATTACATTCTATTTGTTTAATAGATCAGACCAACACATCGGTAGATGCCGGTGTTGAAATTGACCTGGTATTCACACAAGACTCAACCAATCTCGGAACATTAGATGCGGCAGTATCATGTGCTGACACAGTATTGGATGGAATATTAGGAATAATAAACATCGGATCAGGTTCTTATGTGGACATGATCAATGGTCAGATAGCCACTAAAAGTAATGTTGGATTAACACTCATCGGTGCATCGGCTACTTCGCAAAGCGTTTATGTTGGCGGAGTTATCAGAGAAACAGGAACGGCAAGAGCCGCTGATGCGATTGATATTAGATTAGGAATCATCAAAGACTAATGTTTCCATCACGATTAGTTTCAGTTCTTGGCGGTGGTGCTGGTTTACAGAACAACTATTCACTTGAGTTCGATGGCACGAATGATTATGTAGACTGTGGTAATGATGCTTCTGTACAAGTAACAGGAGCATTAACATTATCTGCTTGGATAAAAACATCAAATACAGGAGCAGTAAAAATAATAGTTTCTAAAGATAATGACAGTGAAAGAAATTTCCATTTAGCCATAAATGCGAGTAATTTTTTATCGGGTGGTCTTTTTAATAGTGGAACTGGATATTTTGCAACAGGAGATGTAAATATTTGTGATGGGGCTTGGCATCATGTTGCTTTTATATTTATTCCATCAACAAGTGTGAATGTGTATGTAGATGCAGTATTAGATGCAACCAATACAACTTCAACTCCTGCTGCAATAGACAACGATACTGTCAATTTATTGATTGGCAGATTAGGCGAAGGTAGTTACGATTTTAGTGGCAATATTGACGAAGTCGCAATATGGAACACCGCCTTGAGTGCAGGAGATATTTCTGCTCTATACCAATCAAAAGGAACTTCAGATTTAAACGATGATGGAAATTCAGCGAATCTTCAAGGCTGGTGGAGAATGGGCGATGGTGTTTTGGATGATTTCAATCTTATTGCAGACCAAGTGAATCCGACTTTGGGGAGTGAGTTGGTTACTAATGGGGATATGGAACTTGATGCGAATTGGGCAAATTATGCTGGTGATGGTGATAATCCAACAGCAAATGTTCGTAGTACTACACAGGAGCACGGGGGAACTTATTCAAGAGGTGTTACAACAACAGATGACTACGCTGGAATTTATCAAACAATTACAACAATTTCTGGCTCTGTATATAGAGCATCTGCGTGGATTTATGGAGATGCTACAAATAAGATAGCTTTTCAAGCAAGAGGAAGCTCATTAAATCATTTTTTCGGAGCTTCAGGAGTTGTAGCTGGTGATGTATATTCAGCATCGTGGACTAAAGTAGAAGGATATTTTATTTCTGATACTACAGGCGTTGATATTAGATTTTATGCAGGGGATGGCGAGGATGACACATTTACTTGGTATATTGATGATGTTTCAGTCAAAAAAGTCAATGGCAATCCCGGTCTAATGACAAACATGGCTTCAGATGATATTGTAAAGGACACACCATGAGCCACGACAACAGAAAGTGGGTAATAATCACATTAGCATCTTATAATGATGAGCAGTTGGAAAACTTATGTGCCAATGCTATACAGAGTGGAGTATCTACTCTGAGAAAAACACTGGACGGCACAAAGGCAATTTTAAAATGGGATGGAGATACTCCTGATTGCTTTGACGGAATGACCACTTATAATCATAGCCAAATTCTAACAGAATTAGCTAAGAATACATGGACTGAACCGATTGAATGAGCAGGAAATACAGAATCTACTTGGATCTCAGATATGGTGGTTAGGCGGATTAGCACTTTTATTTTTGATTCGCAGACTTATAGAGTCGGCAATCGAAGGATTAATGATATTCATTGGAAATGATTACAACAACGATGACACAGTATGGATCGATGGTAGACCGGGAAGGATCATTCGTGTGGGCCTGTACAAGACTGTATTCTTTATATACGAACTTAAAACCGATCCGTTCACAGGTAAAGCAGAAGTCTCAGGAGGTAATAAACTGGTGATACAAAATTCAGCATTAAAAGAACTGAGGATTGAAAAGCCATTAGCAAATATTGACATATCAAGATATGACAAGACAATGAATGATCCGTCTTGCCGAAGGAATGGTATTGATAACGGAGATGATTCTTAATGGACAGCCTTGCAGTACAGCCATTAATGATCAAGACTCCAATTTTAGCAGTAGAATCAGATTATGGTAATCCAATGGTGGACTGGTTGATGATAGTTTCTGTAGTGGCAATTATATATGTAGGCAAAAAAGTGATAGACAAGGTTTTCAAAAGAAATGAATCATAAAGAAGTAAACGATTTCCGCAATGGACTGAAGGAAGATATGGTGGCAGTGAAAGGAGCATTAAAATACATGGTTGAATCACAGAATAAGCAAATGGTCCACCTGGAACAGATAAACGGCAGAGTGAGATCAAACGAGAAAGCCATCAGTGCTATCACTGGAGTCGGATCGACTGTGGCTTTATTTTTTACAACATTAATAGGATTTTTATTTAAGAGAGGTTAATTATGGAATGGTTGATCGCAAAATTAGGAGTGTCCACATTGCAATATGCAGCAGGAGGCATTGGTGCGGTGGCAGTGGCATGGATACTAAAGAAGATACCGAACAACAGGATAAAGGCACAATTTGGGATGATTATGTACGGTATAGGAGTTACTTGCACACTTGGTATGGGCAAATGGAAGTACACCAAGAAGTTCTGGAATAAAACAGTTGAGCCGTGGCTGGTGGATGCAATAGACAACATTGCCGGACATGGTATACAAGAATTCATTCGTGGATTAAGAAGCGATAATTAATGGTCACTCTTGAACTGCTTAACTCCATCCGTAAACATGAAGGCTTTCGAGCGAAGTTATATAGAGATACGCTCGATTTTGACACCATTGGATACGGATTTGCGATCAAGGACCTTGTATTAGATGAGGATATTGCAAACATTATTCTGCAAAGAAAACTGGAAGCACTCATCAGAAGTATTGAATTTAAGTTTGGATGGTATGCTGATCTTCCTGGTACAGTCAAGGATGTGATGATTGAGATGTGTTATCAGTTAGGAGTAAATGGAGTATCAAAGTTCAAGAAAACGATTGAACATCTGAAGAATGAAGAATGGGAATCAGCAGCCGATGAGATGCTTGATTCAAAATGGGCAGTACAAACACCGAATCGTGCAAAGGCATTATCGGATCGGATAAGATGCGTTTAGATGAGGTCATTGAAGAACTTAAAAGATTATCTGAGGAAATAGACGGTATTTTGACATACTTATTAGAAATTAAAAGATTAATAAAAGAATTAGACGTTCCTGAATTAATGGAGGAACAGGAAAAGGTGAAAGCATGAGCACAGTTGAAACAGCATATTCAAACACAACCACAGACCTGATCGCAGTAGTTCCTGATCTTGATGTTTACGATCAGAAGAAACTGCTGACGAACTGGGCGGTATTTACAAGCAATAAATATTATACACAATCCGGCTTTGTAAGTCAGTTATACATGAACGGAAATGAACTTGGATCGGCACAGGCCAATCTGGCAGCGTTGACAGAGAACAATGAATGGTTCTATGATTCAGGCCCGGATATTACTTATGTCTATAATTCAAGTAATTCGCCAAACGAAGATCGGATGGAAGCCGGTGTGGATTGGGAAACTTTAAAGACACGGATCAACAACGAAGCCGCAGAACGCATCCGCAGTTTTGTACCGTTTCCAATAGTATCCAGGAAAGGTGTGGGAACGGCTTCAGCATCATCTCGTGATTATGACTGGATCATTATCAAGTCAAACGCACTGCTTACTTGCAGCTCACTTGTCCGACCATTGAACCAGGAACTTGCAGACGAACTTGAAAAACGTGCAATAGATGCTGAAACTGGATTGGGATTATTAGATCAGTTAGTTGCCGGGAAATACAGACTATGGAATCAAGGTGAACGTCAAAAACAATTAAGAGTAATATCAGCGAACGGTTCAACCACTGGCGATATTGTTGATGTTCGTGGGAATCCAGCAGTGGACTGGGACCTGATAAAGATCAAGATCAACACAACCGGAACATTCACCGCCGGGACTGCTTCAGGTGTGAAGTTTGATTCTTATATTGGTGACGGAACATCTTTAAAAATATCACAGGTGGCCAGTGCCGAAGTGATAGACGGTTCATTCCAGAATGTGGGACATGGGATGTATTGTCGTTTTAGTCCTGGCGTGTACAATTCAACATCAGACGAATGGGAACTTGAAGTGTCCGGAATGCAGGATAATCCAAAGATCAAGACGGCAAGGCTGTGGCGATAAGTTATACAAATATAATAAAGACAAATGTCCTGGACTCTATTGAAAAACTGCTTGAAGATGAGTTTAATCTGCCAGTGGGATATAAGAACTCAGGCAATGAATCCATCGCCATCATGCCGCAATCTGATGATATGATAGAATTAATGTCAAACGGCCAGGTCCGAGCTTATTCTGTTTTGATCACTTACGAGATGAACAAAGGCGGAGAATTTGAGAATAATATTGATCATCTATCAAAACGGGCGGAGAGATGCAAAAGATTGTTGCATAACAATTCAGCCTACTCTCCTTCATCGAGTTACAAATTCCACGATGGGCGGATCGAGTCGATAGAATATGAGCAAGATCCGGATGTGCCGGATATTTTAAGAGCAAGTATGGTATTTAATTGTGTAGTTATGGAGTCGATATAATGAGATATAAAAAAAGAATTGTCAATGGATATGATAAATTCAGTTCAATGACAGCAAACAGTGTTCCTTGTTCTTCTGATGAATTTAATTCATTAAATGAAGGAAAGGAAATCACATTAAAAAAAGCCATTGCCGATGAAATGTTAGCAATGGGAATCATCAAAAAAGTAAAGGAGAACAAAAATGGCAATTAGTAAAACAGTCCTTGCTCCAACTACTCCTCTAATTGGAATAAAAGCTGAACCAAATAGTAGCGGCTATGGTGTATCTGTTGATAGTAGCGGTGCAGATGGGACGGCTTATCGGCAGTTGCCAGTTCTTCAGGCAACCAGACCATCCATTGAGATTGTCAGAGAATCAAGATTGTTATCGGGGAGAGGACTTGTAAAACACAAAAGCGATACATACACCAGCTCAAAAGGAGGAACGGTAACAACACCGTTTGAATTCTGGGCAACACCGAAACTTCTGGCTCAGTTTCTTACTCTTGTAGCACAGGAACATTCTGAATCTGGTAGCTATATTCACACAACAGAAATAGGCGGACAAGGCACTATGATTTCAAGTGTTGGTGGAACTATAAGCAGTAATCTTCCTCATTCAGTGAATCTTGCTTATGATACTGGAACAGCGGGTGAAGGTATCCGAATCAATGGGAATATTGTTAATGAATTAACGATGGCATTTTCAGCCGGATCAAATAATAATTTAATGACCTTGAGTGGTAATTTTTATTCAGGTCATAGTTATCAAGGAAGCGGAAATGGATTAAGCACATCTGGACTGGAACAGGATTTTTCAGGCGGGACATGGGTTGCACCAGAGACATCTTATTATTCCATGTCTGATATGGATACCAAACAATTAGATGTTGATGGAGATACTTTGCAGGATTTAATTCTGAAGGATTTTAGCATTACTATTACAAACAATGCAGTGAGATCACCTTCACATAATTCTGTTGGAGATGCGGAATATATTGGAATAACAGAATATGCTGTAACAGGATCAATGGGTGTTAAATATGATGCTGAAATAGATTATGGTGCAGGAATGAATGTGCTTCAGGATTTTGTTGATGGTGACACTATGACCTTAAAACTTATCTGGGGTGATGGTACTGTAAGCTCAGCCGGGGAAATGAATATTCTTGCTGAAATTCAGCACGTATCCATGCCAGACCAGGATTTAAGTGATGCCGGGGTATTTCATACGTTGAATTTTGAATGTGTACAGGCAGGAACAAGCGATGGAGATGAAGCCTTACAAGTACAGTTGTTCAATGGAGAATCACAATCAGCCTGGTAAATTAAAAATAAAAAAGGAAATACATGGAAATTGAAGCTCTAAAAAGAAAATGGGAGGTCAATTCAATCACATTCAAAGATCGCCGGAAACTTCATTCGATACATTCACAATCGTATGCACCAGCGGTGTTGAATCAATCAAATGAAATAGACTGGAATAAGTATTACGATACGATCGAAATGGCTTTATCCATTGCATTCACTAATCCGGAATCAGCAGTGGAAGGATTGACCGATGCGGAGATAGATATGTTAGGTCAGGCAATCATTCAAAATTATCTGGTTATCGAAAAAAAAGCGAATGGCGGTGTCGTTTAAATGTCTGGTTATCGTATTTTGGTCCTCCCGGCTCTGGGTTTATTTCCTTTCCATATAAAGCGACATCGCCAACACTTAACAAAAAAATAAAATATAATGAAGTTGAAGTATGGAATGAATTTGAACGGATCGGAGAAGAAGCTGAACGGTCCAAATGGTCTGCCGGGCAATCGTTATTCTATCAGATTCCATTATTTGCCAATGCAGAACTGTTCCTGGATGAAGAATTCCAGAACTATATCCGTGAATACATGATGGTAAAGCGATTCAACATTCCGGCTGCTCCATCACTGGACGAAGCGGACTGGCACAGGATGAAATACTTTGAATTCATTGAAGAAGAAATGAATGCCTGTATGAAACGAGATCAGGAAAAGAAGAAATAATGGCTAAAGACATTGTATTAAGAACCAAGCTAAAAGGTGCTAATAAGACCAAGAAAGGACTGAAAGGCATTGATTCAGGTCTTAGGTCTTTAGGTAAGTCAGCATTAGCTGCCGGTGCGGCTTATTTTGGTGCCAGAGGAATCATATCTGGATTCAAGGCAGTCATTGATGCTTCAGGACAACAAGAACTTGCAGAAAAGAAACTTGAAACGGCACTTGGCAGAACATCTAAGACATTACTGAATTATGCTTCATCGCTTCAGAAGGTCACTGCATTTGGTGATGAGGCAACTATTGAAGCTATGTCTATGATGGCGGCATTTACAAAGGATGAGGAAGCATTAAAGAGATTAACAGCCGTAACATTGGACTATGCTGCCGCAACCGGAACAGATTTAAATGCGGCGGCACAACTTGTTGGACGGACATTTGGGACATCCATGAATGCCATGAGCAGATACGGTGTTACTGTTGAAGGTGCGGCTGGATCAACAGAAAGACTTGAATCTCTGACAGGTAACCTTGCGAATATGTTCGGCGGACAGGCAAAGGCACAAGCAGATACAATGAGTGGTTCCATTGAACAAATGAAGAACGCCATCGGAGATTCGGCAGAATCTATTGGTGTATTACTTGCTCCGGCTGTTATAAAAATAGCAAAAGGATTCAAAGGTGCGGCTGAAGCGGTCAGTGGATATATTACACAATTAAGATTATCAAATACTACATTAGAAGGAATAGTTGATACAGAAGAACGCATCGCAGTTATTGAAGCAAAATTAATCACTACAAAAGAAACCATGAGCCGTTTGGACAAAATGGGATCACTGGATAAACGTACTGAAGCAATGTTATTAATGAGCATAAAAACTCTTGAAGATGATTTAGCAGTTACAAAAATGGGAAACTTCTTTGAATTTACAGAAGCCGGACAAGCTGAGCTTGACAGACTACAAAAAATAATTGATCACAATAATATGTATAAAGAAGCATTATCTACAGTGAACGCTGAATTTGAAGATGAATTAGATATTCTTGGAGATATAGAAATCAAAGAAGGAGAAATAGGTAGTAAAAGTGAAGCACGGGCTAACGCACAATTAATAATACAGAATAAAATAAACGAAACGAAAAAGCAGCAAGTGCTTGATGAATTAAAACAGGCGGCACTTGTTCATGGTTCAGCGAAAGATGCCATGAAAGCAGTTGTTCGTGCCGAAACAATGGAAGCCGTTGCTGGATATATTTCTTCCGTTCTTAAAACAGTTCCATTTCCATTGAATTTAGTATTAGCGGCTGGTGGTGGTGCGGTTGCTGGTGGATTAATGGATAAAGCCTTATCATCATTCGCAACAGGTGGTGACTTCGTGACTTCCGGTCCACAGATGATGATGGTTGGTGATAATCCTGGCGGACGTGAAAGAGTCCAGGTCACACCAATAGGATCACCAAATATTGAAGGTCCACAAGGCGGAATCACATTGAACATCTCCGCACCATTAGTTGATGAAACAGTTATTGATCATATTATCCCGGCTATCCAAAAAGCACAAAGGCTCAATCTTGCATGAGTCTCACGTTACCTTCCGCATACTCTTCCGCTTCTAAGCAAGGAAATATACAAGAGAACTGGATCGTCCAGTTGTATTATGACGGCGGTTCAAGTTTTACTCCAATATCATTAGCAGATACAACAGTTGATTCTGTATTCTATCATGGAGCAATAACGAACACTCCTTCTGTTCGTTCATCCATTGATCTTGCCAAAAGCACAGCCAAGACAGGTAATATCTCACTTAGTGTGGTGAACTTCCAATATAAAGGTGATGACTTCTCTGCGGAACTATTCTTAGGAACACGAAAATATATCAATCGCAGTGTAAAGATATACTCACAGTTAAATGGAGATTCTACACTTGCCAACTGTCTACAAGTCTATCAAGGAAGGCTTATTGATATATCACATGATGATGCTTCAATCAAATTAACGCTCACAGAGCAACGTCCGTGGGATTTTATTAGTATTCCACAGACGAAAACAACGACCAGTAAAAAATACTTTCCATTAGTTTATGGTGCTTTTACACCAGAGACAAGTACTGTATCAAGTCCAGCTAATTGTAGAGATGGATATGTTTTTCCTGCTCCTGTTGATGTCATAAGAGATAATGAAATTATAGCACTTGCACATGATGACATTACATCTGCTGGTGATGCACGGCTTCATTTTATAGAATCAAATGTTTTAGATGATGGCAATATTGTAATTGTTCCACTTGATGATGTGAATAATAATGGTTTTAGCTATGAAGGCGGATATGCTAATAAAACAAATTTTGATTTAGATAGATCATTTAAGGTTAGACCACTATCAGTAAACGCATCAGATGATTATGCTTTATTGAGTGATAACGGTGCAAATATGATTGATTCTGATACGTCCAGTAAATCAGAACTTGTTGCAGGAGACTTTAATATTACTGCAAACGGAACTACTGTTGGCGGGAATGACACTTTGGTTTTTAAGTTTAATATTCCACAATTTGAACACGAATTGACTGCATTCACTGTTACTGCAAAAATTAAATTCACAATAAGTGCAGAATATATAGTAGCTGGTACTGCTGCTCTTAGTTTTATTGCTTATGATTATACGGCAAATGCAGGAAATACATTACACGATACTACTACAAATACAAGCACTACTGGAGAGCAAACTCTTTCAATAACTAATACAAGTGCAACGGAATATTCAAGTAATATATTTTCAGACTTAGATGGACAGACTCCAAATACTTTAGAATTAAGAGCGTACATTAATGCAACTGCTTCAGCAGGTTCCGGTGCGGCACTATCTACATTATCAGTAGATATTGAATTTTATGATATTTATATTACACCAAGATTAAAAATTCCTGTTGCGGATGCAGATACAGCAAAACA
>Ga0208684_1000783_pt1 | contig 20211 bp, 11 predicted proteins | sample MalvireepMed_b05_FD_184245 | JGI IMG/M metagenome (GOLD analysis project Ga0208684, IMG submission 184245) | Marine viral communities from the Global Malaspina Expedition - Malaspina viral metaG DeepMed_b05 (SPAdes) (version 2) | ecosystem: Environmental > Aquatic > Marine > Oceanic | place... | reverse complement strand
TCCCCATCCAGAAACAACGCCCATCCATCAAGGTGCTGTTGTCTGCATACTTCGGGTACCAGAAAACGAGTGAAAGAAAATTCAGTGGAGAATGGTTTGTTATCTAACGAGTCAAAGTATTGTCCACCAGCATTTGTAAAGGATTTACGGTAGTATAACTTTTCATTTCTTAATTGCTTTTGATTAAGGAACTGCAAGGATAGGTCATCAGAGTTAGCACTGTTTAAAAGAATAGTAAACTTGCATACTATAGAACCGATAGACTCACGGTTGTCCCAACCAATGAAGACATGACGATCTTGAGACATATTTTGTAAAAGCTTTCGATAAGATTATAGTTAAGTTACAATCTATCGTAGGTAAGTGGAGTTATGCAAATATTATTTTTATCTAACGGTGGGGAAGAGAACCGGTCATCCTTTCTATCTCCTTGTACGCTGCGTCTTTTGGACCGAGTCTTTTGCGTTGCTTATATATATCGGGTTTTAATTGCCCATGTTGAAGAGTAATTATTCTATCGCGTATAGCTCTTTTTGTTAAGCGTATTAACTTATGTCTTTCTCCACTCTTTAGATAAAGTCTATTCTGTCTCAGAACTTCATCTCTAATCTCTTGGATATCTTGAGTAAGCTGCCGTCTTGCTGCGGCACTCTTCTCTTGTGACCGTTCATATATCTTTTCTGCTAATTTCGTAAGAATCTTATCTTGAACTGCTTTCCCGGCTCTTTCGATATACTGAAGCCATTGCTTCTGCTTTCTCTCCAGACCAACACGTCCAGGAGTAAAGCCTGTCATCCGTTTGACTCTATCCCCTACACTAAGTTCTTTCCCCGGTAACATGACTCTACCTCTTGATGTCATCACCGGTTTATCGGGGTCAACTAGTCCCATGCCGCCTTCTACAAATGCTCTCATACCAAGGGGCATCGTAGCCGTAACCATCATGGGTATGTTTCCTTGATTAGTGGCTGTTACAAAACGGCGTCCAGCATCAAAGGCCAAACTTCCAGCAGGGCCACTAATTGCTAGTAAGTCCCCCATCATTAAAGTATAGGGGATAGGCTCACCAACACCAACCCTGCGCCGAATATCCATACCAAGTATTTTACTAGCACTGCCATGTACAAGATGATCAACAATGGTAGGATTAAGGAAAGATGACATCGCTTCCCGCATTCCATATTCCAGATCAAATTCATAAGTTCCTGCCCTCTTAGTTAAGTATCTTAGCATCTGGCGAATATTTTCCATGTATGGTAGACCCATTAGCCCTGAGAAGAACACCATTGACAGGGTTAAAGAACCAAGCATCATACTTCCCATACGCCATGTTTCCATATCCCACTTTCCGTTAACCTTCCCTTCTTTGCCCAAGAACATATTTAAAGCTTGTGTATAAAGACCTATATACTGCATCACGAATGACAAGAACTGTGTGGCAACATTCATTACTCCACTTCGGAATAATTGTGGTCTATTCTCCTTACCAATAAAGAATTGCGTTTTATAAACCATCATTCTTGCTGCCTCTTCAGGAGTCATCTTCTCATCACTAAACATAGTGACTTGTGAAAATTTCTGGAAGCGGCTTAAATTTTTATTTGATTTTACAGCTATTCTGTAAGCAGCAAGAGCCGTAGTAATACGGTTTAGTTGTTCAACAGCACCAAACATGAAGGCAGAGCCATCTTGTGCTGCTGCCAGTCCTTTAGCAAACTTGTTTGTAACTTCCTTCCCTTTTAAAACGGACCCTAACTGTTGTTGATATTTAGCTCCTAAGTCTAGATTGACAATAGCCTGAATTGTTCCTCGCTGGTACATCCGGCGTAACATATTCCATTCACCACGGGTCAAATGTTTCGGGGGATTGGGATCATCAAAATTAAATCCATAACTAGCAAGCCTACTCTCCGGTCCTTTAAGAGTAAACTTCATAAGCTTTACGGAATCCTTCCACCCCTTACTTACTTCTTTAATAGCTATGGCATGACTCGTACCCGGCATCCCACCCAAAATCATTCTCAATAATGGGACAGTTGTAACCAATACTTGGGTTGCATTAACAGCAGCGGAAGAGAAATTAAGTCCTAAAGCATAATGAAAGGCAAAGCTTTTAAATAAAGCGCCGGGTTCGTTAGGCTTGTTGATATGCTCCAGCATATCGTCCGCCATCTTCCCTAGTTTTGGCTGCTTATCAATACCTTTCTTGATGTCTCCATCCTTTAAAAGTTCTATACTTTGCCTAAGTGGGCGAACAAATTCTAAGTTAGAAGCTGTATCAGCCGCACTCCTGATGTAGTTACTTAAAACTGTAGGAAGATAGTTATCCCTATTAGCTGAATTATAATAACCACTAATAACATCAGGATCACGAGTGGATAGAAAACGTCCAAAACCAACTTCAGCTAGTCGATCTTTTACATCGTCAAAGAATTTTTTAAGGTCTTTATCCTGAACATCATAGCCAATACTTTTTCCTAATCTTTCTACCTCATGCAAAGTTGTTATATCAAGATGAGTTTTAGATTCTGCTTTATCCCGTGCTATAATATTTGTTACGATAAAACGAGGATCAGAATATTCTTCTAGCACTTCTTCTCGTATTTTCTCCAAGTTCTGTCGCTTCTGTTTGGGAGTTATGGCCCTTGCACTAGGTGTCTCTGTATAATAACCAATAGTCTTTGGTTTGCCGCTGGAATCTTTTTGTTCCGTATCTTGAATCGTAAAGAAGAACTCACCATATCTTAGGCGGGGCATATAAAAAGGATGTTCCTGTAATACTCTCTGTTGCTGGTTAATATTAATCAACATCTGATTCTGGTTCAGAATTGTTTTAAATATCCCAAGAGCATTATCATATACATTTGTATCTGTCTTACTACGGGGTAAAGATTTTTTGAGATCAATTAAGTCATTCAGATATGTAGAATCATTACGAGCATTCTTCAAAGATGCTTTTACATTTTCAGGTATACGACTTTCTTCGGGGAGAACTTTATTAAGCTCGTCAATATATCTACTAGCAGAGTCTAGGATTTTAGCTTTTATATTTGCCACACTATCATCGTGTCGAAGTTCAATACCACTATGGAGAGGTGTGATCTGGAGCATATGTTTAACAAAGGCCATAGTATGAATGTCAAACATTTTTTTAAATGCATCTTGAGACGCATTGAATTTCATAACTTCATCTTTACTCAAGTCTATCTTTTCACCCGGCTCTACTTTAAAGCCTTTTAATAAAGTCTTGTATCTTACCTGATCAAGGACTGGAACTTCTATAGTCACCTCTTCCCCTGTCTTCGGGTCTTTGTCAGTAACCTCAGTCAAAGGAGCCTTCTCAGGAATAACAAGACGTAGTGACGTTATCTTTCCATCTCTATCTCTTCCTATAAATAGATTTTGGTTTTCTCCCTCTATTTCAAAGATACTTTTAGATTTTCTATTACTAAAGAATGCATCCAAAAGTGCCGTAACCTTACTGAGTTTTTGGACAGATTTGGCTGATGTATCCTGATAAAGAGGAGCCGCAAGAAGAGTTCCAATATTATTATATTTCTCTCGTGCCTCTCGCCTCATTAATACCCCTTGATAAAATGATCTAAAAGCTGGGTACTTTTCTGCCATTCGTACCGGATGCCATATGCGTAATCCCATCGCAAAGATATCATCCGCTATCTTCTGGACCGAAAGCTTCTCTATTTTCTGCCTTACAATTTCTTCCTGTTTCTGTCGGTCTGCATTATTAGTAATGACAATCGATTCATTAATAATATTATTTATAAATTCTTCATCTTTTAAGGAAGCCTTTTGGAGGTATTCAGATTCTTCTTCACTAACCTTCCCACGATTTACAGCGGTCATAATCTTCTGTGATGTCAGGATCATATCGATATTGGCATCGATCTCATTACGAAGTAAGTCTCTATCAGCACCTTCCCGGCGAAGTTTAAAGGGTTGAATCCGAGCTTTAATATATTTAGGATATTTTGCAACGGTTTCGTTTACAAACTCCATACTCTCATTAGGAATCCGTGGAGTATATGTTACTTCCTCTCCATCTGGTGTGGTAACTTCAATGTAATTCAAGTCTTCTTCGTTGTTTAATTCTGCTTCTATAGCCTCACCAACCATAGGAAGTTCTGGAACTTCTAACTCTTCAGCAGAAGGAATAGCTGTAGGGGGAGCTATCTCTGGAGCAACACCAGGAACTTCTAACTCTTCAGCAGAAGGAATAGCTGTAGGGGGAGCTATCTCTGGAGCAATCCCAGGAATTTCCAACTCTTCAGGCGAAACAATATCTGTAGGGGGAGCTATCTCTGGAGCAATCCCAGGAATTTCTAACTCTTCATCCGAAATAATATCTGTAGGCGGGGGTATATCAGGAGCGGCAGGAACCTCTTCTACTCTTGGTACCGGGAAGCCGGGAACCTCTTCTTCAATATCTTCGGAAACTATCTGCGTATCTACATCAGGCTCTGAAACATCTGCTTCAGCTTCTATTAAACGCTGTTGAACAGCAGCTTCTTGTTGTGCATCTGCGTAGGCTTGGGCTTGATCAGCAACAGGGCCACCAAATTCTTCGCTGGCTCTTACAACATCAATAACTTCCTGAACTCTAGTATCAACTATACCGCCGCTTACTGCTAACTGTTCATCTATTTTTGCTTTTACATCTGGGTCTAATGTAACAACTTCAGCTTCACTCTCAGCCGCCTCCAAGGATTCTACATTCAACTGTCTATTACGTGCCTCTCCTGCTTCGGTCCACTGATACTGACTCTTCCTACCCTTTACAGGTTCCATGTATCCTTTGTTAAGAAAATACTCTATGATAAGTTTTTTAGAACGGGGCTGCTTTATCTCACCATTAAACCAATTCTTGATATGCTCCCTATCAAAAGCTCTTTCGCCCGCCTTAACCGGAGTATCAAGAGTATTGAAGGCAACCGTTTCATACTGAACAGCTTCTAATTCACCTGTCTCAGGATTAACCGCCCCTTCATTAAGATCAGAATTAACAAAAGCTACCTCTTCATTCCCCTTTCTTGCGCGGAGAATATCTCCTTTCTTCTCTTCCTTTACTTTTAAAGCGGCAGCTTTCTTATCTTTTGCATCTTGAAGGATAAGTCCTAGACCTGTTTGTAGTGTTCCACCGGGTACTTCAGCAATCATTTCCAGGGCGACTTCACCTAGCTTAAACTCTTGGCCGGAAACTTTCTGGGCTACAGCCTCTCCCAGACCTCCTAGTCCCGGTTGCAGGACTAAAGCTTCAGTAGCTAGTGCAGCACGAAAGGGTATTTTGCTGGGAGCTTTAGGAATCTGTGGGATAATTTCCGTAGTTGTTACAGCTTCACCAGTGGGAGTTTTTTTCTTGACCTTGGTTTTCTTTGCCGCCTTCTCCGCTGCCTTCTCCATCTTGGCTATCGTTGCCAGCGCAGCTATACGACTCTTCCTCAGAACATGGGTCAGTCGGCCAGCGATTCCCATTGATGCCGCATCTATAACTGCAATAGGAATACCACGTTTAAGTCCAAACTCCGTAAAGTCTGCCATCTTTTCTTCGTTGCCAAATAATTCAGCAACCGCTTTATTATCATTAATACTTTGCTTATTCTCTGCTAGATAATCCTGCATGGCTGACAGTGTAGACGCACCATATTCAACAGCGAGGCTTCCAAGTGCAGTAATAGCAGCAGCAGCAAGAACACCTCCCCCTGCCGCGACTGCCGCAATTGTTGCTGCTATAGCTGGAGAATATTGAGCTACGGATTCTCCAACAATAGTACCTATAGCTTTAATACCAGGACCAGTAGCGGCGGCATCCCAAAACTCCCCTACACTCTTAGCTTCAGACATAGTGAGAAGGGATTTGCCTACTTCATCCGAGTAAGGAATTTTTGTAAGATAGTTTTCATAATCTTGAATGTCTTTTGCTGCATTCTCTGGATCATCCAATCCTAATTGAACTTGAGCAACATTCGAAGCTTGAGCAAGATGGTATAATCCCCTAGCACCCCACTTAGGAAAGCCAGAGAGAGGATGTTCAGGGTCTTTTTCGGCAGCTTCTAATCCTGAATCTTGATAGGGAAGATAATTATCATTCGCCCACCGAGCAGCAGCCTTACCACCATCAGGATAATTAGCGAGATCATCAGGAACATCAATCGGAACGAGTTCGGTTTGCCCCTTTTTAGGAAAATGCATAATGGTCATTAGCGTTTCTACTTTACCGGAATTCCCAATTGATCACGTTCAAGAATAGCTGTAGCCGGATTGGATTCTGAAACAGTGCCGAAAGCTCCCCAGATTGTATTAAGAGAATCGAGCCTCTCCCTTAACTTCTTTACTCTAGCCTTATTCTCTTCACTCATATCTGTCCACTGCTCTGTACCTTCTTTGCCCTGTAGGGAGGCTAGCTCTGCTTTTGTAGCATCCATACTTGTCTTTACTCTTAATTTTAAGTTAGCAAGAGTACCTTTTCGAGCGGCATCCTTTGCCCAATCTCTAGCCTTCGCTCCTAATCCTTTATAATATTCTATCTGTGCTTTCTCCAACGAATCAATACCAAGTTTCCTAAGACCTTCTGCTCCTTCTGGTGTACCCTGTAATTCAAGATATGCCGCTGCATAAGGAGCAAAGTCATCCCAATTAAAGAGAGTACCATCACCTTTCTTTGCATCTGCCTTGGTACTTGGTGAGACTTCTTCAATAATCTCATCAAAATCTGTTTTTATATATTCATCTCCCATAGGAAAATCTTCTGGGTCATATTGACCTCTATAAAGGTCACCCTCATAATCACGACCACGATCTGCTAGTGGACCGGGGTGAGTCAAATGTTCATCAACCTTCCAATCTTTACCTATTCCAATTGCTTCATATGGACCGGGGTGAGTGAAATGTTCATCAACCGTTGCCCTAACATCTTTAGGATGGCGAGGCCGCACATCCTCAGGGTCTACCGGTATAGGTGTAAAGGCGTCTTTCAGTGCTTCAATTGCCTTCCTATCCACATATGGTCCGCCTTTGCCCATTGCCTTTTGTGCAATACGCTTTTCTTCTGACGTACCATATGCAGCCCAATATTGAAGACTCCTTGTGTTTAAGACCCTGTCTCGTACAGCATCATCTTCCGCAGATGAAGGGGGAGGAACCGGCTCATCGTAAATTGCAGCTAATCCGTTTTGTTTATCCGAGCTTCTTACGGGTGCCGCCCTATGCCTAGACCAAGGTGGCGGCTTCTTGTACATCTGTATCTTCCCACTAGACGGGACATTGAACGGGACATTGACAGCTTCTTCGGTTATACTTTCATCATATATTAGATCAAGGGGAGCAACTGGACGAGGACCGCCTTTCAACAACCTTTGTTTTGCTACATCCCTTATACTCCTTCCCCTACTAGGGCCGCGTTGTGGCTTCTTCTTTTCACTACCAAACCACTCTATTATTTCATCCATAGAAGGTAATCCACCAAGACCGCCCCACCCCCTTATCTCATCCGTGGTCGAAGGAGATTTTTTCTGCCCCGGTAGTTTTTCTAACCGTCTTTGCCTAGCACCGGGGGGAGGACGCCGAACTGAGGAAGGTCTACTATCGACTTCATCATCAGGAAATCTATCTGTAACATAGCCCAGACCCTGTTCTTGAGACATAAGTTCGATCAAATCCTGCTTGCTTAATCCTAGACCCTGTAGCATCCTTTTTAGAGTAGGGACTGTATCTCCTTTTGCATACCGTTCTGGCACAACACTCATCAACCCCCCGCCACGGGCAGACTTACCCAACAACGATGAGCCAAGACCTTTGGATATACCAGCGCCTAATGTACCGGCAGCTAGAAGCTGTTGACCAAGACTAGGCGGTTGTTTGTAAGTTTGCGAAGTTTGATACGTTGTCGGTTGTACTTGGAACCCTCTAAGAATACCGCTTAATTCCTGTAGATTAGTACGGGGGAATTTCTGTTGCCTCGCAAACTCTTCGTAACCTATATCCAGAGGTTGCTGCGCTATAGCACGTTGAGTTTCTCCCGTGCTTTGCAAAGCTCCTAAACCTTTTAATTGTTGACCAAACTTTTCTGCTGTCATAGCTGACCGTTGTCCAGCGCCACGGGCGGCAGCATCACGATCTGCTTGGAAGGTTTCTAAGCCTTGTGTATATGCTGACTCCAACCCTTTCTTACGAATATCATCCAATAACTGGGCATCCAGATTTCCTGCTAAAGCCGTCTCAATACCATATCGACTTCCGCCAAGGGCTGATGCCATTCTAGCAGCTTGCTGCCGTTGTTGTCTCTGTAGTTCTTGGGCCTTTTCCTGTTCTCTTATTTGAATTTCTGTAACGGCACCACTATATGGACCCATATACTTTGTTTTAAAAGACTCAGCAGCACTTGTAATAATTTCTCCCGTAACAGGATCACGTTCTGCTAATTCATCAAAGCCTCTAGCTCCCCGTGCAGCTAATCTCTTTGCTTCTTCAAAACCAGCAGCAGTAGGATCACGGAAACTTCTTTGTCCTGTAGTCGGATCGACTTGAGTAAACAAATCCCGCAATCCGCCAAAAGCTGTCGCTTGTTCTTCTGTTACATCAGCCAGCCGCTTACCAGCAGGGGAAGCAATACCAGTAACAGGATCAATAATGTCAGGCATTTTTTGAACGTCATAAGTAACATTTCCTTCCGCATCTTCACCCTCTACTAATTCATGCCCATATGGAACATAGGGTTTTTCATAGACATCTTGAGCCGTAGCAAATAGTTCTTCAACATACGGTTTAAAATACTCAGGAAGATCAGAAACTTGAGTAACAGTAGTAGACCCGGCTGGTGCTGGAGCAGGAGCAGGATCATCATCATCCCAATATTCCCTAAGACCCGTTACTGTATTAACAGTAGCGGAACCACCCATAGCTTTTAAAACGGCAGCTTCATATTTATTTATATGAGCGAGTTCAGTATCGCCGTTTCTACCATGACCAGCAATCTCTTCATAGAGTTTGTTGAATAATGCTATTTTATTTTTCAATTCTATCGTACTCATTTTTCTACTCTTTTCCTATATTTTCTTTTCAAAAGTATAGCCAGTTACTTTCATCCCCTGTTTTTCTAAATCCCTTTTCCATCCTCTTCTACCATTTCTTACCTGAATTCTATTACAGTCACTATCTTTTGCGAATCTTTCAATTGTCTTGAAGTAATCCATCCATAAATATCTATCTTTTCCAGCACATCCTAAAATTTCAAAGGCACCCCCTTCTACTAATCGAGTGCTAAGAACCATGAGGATGTTATCCTTGTTCTTCTTTTCCCAAGCTATCCAAAGTGTGTTACGTTTTTGTATAGCTAAACTATCAAACATCTCCTCTAAAGAACCATAGCCCTGTCCTTGAATTAACTTCTCAAACAAAGGGGCGATCTTGTCCCAGATATAAATAATTTGATCGGGGGGAACGGCAGAAAATTCTACTTGCATTCCATTCTTATACCATCTTTCGTAGACCAGACATATGCATTTCTTTGGGCTGTTTACTGGTGCCATGTTTCTGTAGGCGAACATCTTTCATAAAGTCATACAGTTTTTCTGCACCAGCCCTCTGGGAACCATCCCCCATCTTCCTTACAATATCTTTGGGTACAACAAACTCATCACTGGAAAGTCTAGCTACTCTCACCCCATCTATACCAGTTTGAATTAGATCATCTAGACCACTTCCAACTCCTTTTACCGGTCCTTTGAGTATACCAGTTCCACCACGAGCATAACCTTCCACTTCTTCCATTTCAAATATGTCTGCTAATCTACGATGACCTGAACTAGATGATCCATCTCCAACATTCGAAACAACATCAGCGGGAAGAACAAAGCTGCCACTCTGCATCTCTTCATCTATCTCCATTACACCGCCTTTGGCTGCTTCAGCAAAGACCATCTCTGTTTCTTCTATATCTTCTACATTCGTAGGCTGCTTCTTCATAAAGGGAATAGGCAATCCTTGAGCTTGACGCATAGAAATTACCTCTTGTAACAAGGCAGGTAATCCACTAAGACCACTCCACCCCTTCTCGTTTGAAGAAACCATTTGATTTGGTCGAACTGTTCCACCTCTTGCAGCACTTGTTGGAGCATAACCAGAAGCAATATTTGGTCTCCATCCACCAACATCAACATTCGGGGGAGCAAAAGTCATTGTTCGCCCCGCACCTCCCGCAAACTTCTTTCGTTGAGCCATAATGTATGCCCGTCTTTGTTCCGGCGTCATCCGAGATACCTGTAATGGAGTTTGTTCCGGTACATCCGGCATTTCAGAGGGAGGTGTCATGGACATGCCACTCATCGCAGCCCCTATCGGTAGTGCTGACTTTGATAAAATATTTTGGTAGGCACCTAGATCACCCGTACTTAAAATATTTCCTAATCCTCCAAAGCTCTGTGTCATTTTATCCGCCCAACCTTGCGGACCTCCTTGCATACCTGCTTGTACCTGTCCCAATATACTTCTTTCAACTGGAGCAGTTGGAGTTTGTAATGCCCATGGAGAAGAAGAATCCAGTGGTATTACATCTTTAGTTTGCGCCGTCATTCGTTTTCCCAATTCAGGCCCAGCCATTTCTTCGGCGCTAAGTCCTGATGCTCCCATTCCTGCACGATACATACCACTACCACCGTATGCCATCAGACCACCTTTAATAGCATCCAGCATACTACGCTTTTTCCCACCCAATGCATAACTAGTCAGCCCACCACCTATCATAGCAGGTATGTGTCCCATTGGGCCTAAAGCAAAGCCAGCCGCCATAGGAGCCAGTCCTCTTAACATACCGCCCCAACCATACTTCTCTATTTCTCCACCACGGTTATAACCCTGTGTAGTTCCAATAATCTCTTCAGGAAAATCTACATTAGCTGTAATATCTTCCGGCATCCTTATATTTATTTCTCTTGGCATAGTGGGAGTTTCCTCTACCGCTGATGTTATTGTCGTTTGCTCAATATCTTCTGGAGCCATAGCCGTTGCCTCTGTTTCAGCAATAGATATAGGCGGAATTATTTCTTCCTGTTGTGGACTAAATGGATTAACTATAGGATATGGTCTTGGTCTCCTGTCCGGTTTAAATGGATTCTTAGTCCCCGGTGGATTGACAAATTGTTTAGGGAAGTTAGGGTAATCTGTCTTACCTCCCTCATGTGTATGAAAATAAGTTTCTGGTTTTAAAGTATCTTGCCTTGGCCTTGGGAATTGAGGTCTTGGGGGCCATTGGGGTCTTGTCGGCCATTGGGGTCTTTGTCCAGGCCATTGGGGTCTTTGAGGATATCCTTGAGTACCCTGTTGTGGCTGAAATGTCGGCATGAAGCCTCTTCTTTGGTCTACCATATTAGCCCTCTGCATCATTCCTGTTAAACCGCCAGCTTGATAAGCTTCTACAGGACCACCTTGGGAAGTCCAAGCCCAGCGGCTAGCGTCCCAACCTCTTGTTGGTTCATCCTCTGCTATAGCTATAGCTGTCGCCACATCGGTAGTAGTAGTAGTAGGTATGGATAGCGGTTGAGTAGTATCACCACCAATATAATCATCAAAGTATGGATCGTCATCACTCGGTGCTGTAGTAGGAGTAGTAGGGGCTGTAGTTGGTCCAGTTGGGCTAAAGGGACTGGTGGAGGCAACTTGTTGATCTTGGGCTGGGGGTGACCAACCCAAAGGGGTCGTCATACTGTCTACCAGATTTTCCGCCCCAGTTGTTATACCAGCCACAACATTTTGTACTCCTCTTCCAGGATCACTTATAAACTCTGCAAGCTCTGTTACACCCTTTTCCACCGCTCCTGGTAATTGAGAAATAGAGGGATTCGCCCATTCTCCCGTTCCTTTGGTAAAATCCATTACATAGCTAGGAGATATAGCCCCTAGCGCCGTTTGCCCTGGAGCAGTTAACTGACCCCCAACAAGACTCGCAATAGGACCACCCAAGAGTGCTGCTACTGCTGCTCCCGGATTAACCTCGACACCTTTGGGTTGGTCTTTACCCAAACTCCAGTCTTTTCCCCACTTATCTTTACCAGATAATTCTATATCAAGAATACCCAACGAAGCTAGATAAGCTAGAGTTTCCAACGCGGATTCCGTAAAGCTCCCCATATCCTCTTTCTCGAAGGGGTCTTCTACAGATAGAATACCACCAGGTTGGAAGGCAGCGTGCATCGGCCCTAAGTCTTTAGTATCAGTTACTAGCCCCAATTTAGAGTCTATACCGGGTAAGTCAACGCCGCCGCCCGTATCGGTAAAAGTACCACCGGACGGTCTCCCAGTCTTTTTCTTAGAAGGCTCTGTCTTCTTCCCCATCAATTTATCTAGTAGACTGCCGGTAGTTGACCCAGTACCCTCACTTTTCTCGCCTACAGTACTTGTTACAGCACCACCCTCAATACCACCACCATCATCATCATCATCATCAGATGGATAATCTCCCCAGCTATATCCAGCACCCTCGCTCCAGTCAAAATAGGCAGGAATACCATCTACTTCCTCACCAGAACCACCCAAAGCTTCAAGAACCTCGCCTTCATCTTCAGTAATATAGGCAAGCTTATGGGGTTGTCCCTTGATGATTTTGGTATCATTCGGAGAATCTCTTAATAGAACCTCCTGATCATCAATTTCTTTTAGTATATCTTTTAAAAGTTTATCCATTGTTCTTAATAAAAATCATTCCAGGATGATCCATTATATCCTTGGTGTTTACTAGTCGTAGTATTGTACCGCATATCCCCCGCCACTGGAGTTACCGATACTCCAACCTCTCCTACCTGTATACGCCCATCTACTTTTATACTTCCTCTATTATCTTCAACAACGAAAAAAATTGTACGGGTATTCGACTCTTCCAATGTTCGAATAAGAGTAGCTGACCATGCTCCTATATCATCCCACGCAACCTTAAAACTATCGTCTGCATCAATCAACGCACGAGGATAACGAGGAAAGTCTGGATAACGAGTACGGATAAATGACTGTTTAGGTGCGGTAGCCATTATTCCCTACCTTGGACCATCAGCCATCATATCCAAATGAACTTTTCCTAACTTCCATTGGGTGTTGGTTGTATCTCCCCGTTCTACTTTCATAGAAGCTTGTCTTCCCCTGCCTCTCATACTAACTTTAGTAGTATTGGCTTCTATTGTGAATGGTCCCTTGGTTACTGTCTCCGCTGTAGAAGTAAGGGGAAATCTTTTAAAAGACAAACTCATTTTAACTTCTCCACCTAATGGCAATTCTACATCAGGAACAATCCGATCTACAAACACCATACTGTTACTTGCTCCAGCCGAATCTAAATCAAAGTCCCCACTTTCAATAAATGATTCAATAGCACTCCCATCACCAGTATACACAGATGCCGGTTCATTATCATAAAGATATGAACCACTTCCTGTAGTCAGGATGGTATCAAACATTTTCTTATCTTCCCATGTAGTCCAGATCGCATCTCCAAAAGACCACCAATCAGCCGCTGGATTATAGGTAACATACTTATCACATTCACTATTTGAACCAGACGGGTAAAGCCACGTTACTTCAGTAAATTCCTTATTAAAACCAGCATATATTTTATCATAGTATTGTGTATTAAGTTGGTTAAATATATATTTTTTTACATCGCATTGAAGAACTTTAAGGGTACCATCAAATATAAAGAAATCTGTTTGGCTCATCCAGAAGGCTCGTCCATCTGCTTCAATAGCTGCATGTAAGCCTACTAGCCCACAATTTGTTCCTATCTGTTGGGTTGTAAAGATGGAAGAACCACCAGTAGCAGTCATACCATAGAGAGCATTGTCGGTCCAAATAAGAATCTGGTTACGTGAATAAACACCTCCTCGTATTTCAGACCCATCTCCTAATCGTACATCCCCGGCTGTATTCGTTGTTCTGGGAACCCATTCATTAAAACCACCTTCATCAGGAGTTCCACACCATCTAACAAACATCGGGTCAAAGATCGAAGCTACAGTCATGGTACCAGCCGCTAATAGGCGTTGATCTAATGGCGCTGCAATGACAACCGTATTCTCTGTCGGGGCTGATGTAATAGAAACAGCACGGGTAGCAGTACCGTTATTCTCTACCCATTGATATATTTTACCATGATATGGGTTAGCAATTAAATCTTCACCCCAATGAGTAAAGGACCAATTTCTGGCATTCGTAGTAAACCCAGCCCCTACAGGAGCCGGTGTTCCATAGCCATTCCCGGCCCCTAATGTAGTACGAGGAGTATCCCAAAGATAGGTACCATATCCCAATCCTTCAGCCGCCTCTTGTTGTCCAGCGGGCAAAAGAAAAGAAAACTTGGTAATAGTGGTTATTACACTTGTTGTAGCATTAGCAAGGGTAGCAGATGAAATAATCCTGAATACAGTTGAATCTGGATCGCCATCCGTAGAAAGAACAATAGAGGTTCGGAATTGCTGACCGTTCAATAAGATTCCGGCAATGCTGGTATTATTAGCAGTACTAACAACAATATGCGTATTTTGTGTTATAGAGAGTGTTCCAAATGCTGGTGAGGTTCCAGCAGTATCAACCGTAATACGACCTGAACCAGAAGTAACTGCAAAACGACGAACCGAATTACTGCTCACACAAGTCTGGGTATAGATGGGAGTCACATCATATAATTTCCCCCCGTTATAAAGATATATAAGTTGGTCCGTCCCAAATGCAGCATAGGAAGACCCCGCTAGAGAAGACCAAGAAGTTAAAGCCCGTGCTACTCCAGAAAATCTTTCGCTAACTTTCTTTTCCCATCCCCTTATATTTTCCGGCTGTCCATCTCTAAAACGTACTCGATTACCGTTATACCAATAACCTTTAGAAGAATATTTTGTTCTCTCCCTGTTAATACCAGCTTGAAATTGGAGGGGAACCATCTTTGTGTCACTAGATGACATAAATAAAAGTCTCCTGTTTCTATGTTATACTAAACCTCTAACCCACTATTTTTTTCTGTTCCTATTAATACCCATAACTTCTGTCCCAATAACTTCCATACTTCTGTGTGTATCTTATTAGAATCTACATAACTATATTCTAATTTCCCTAAATCTACCCTTATCGGTCTATAATAACGTCTGCAATGTCCTTGTGTAGCAAGTTCTAGAAATATTTCTGTAGCGTTGCTGGATGATTTCTTATCAGCATCAACAACTTTATTTATATGCTGTAATGCATTACACGATGCTATAATAATACCGCTTTCTTTAGTTTTCTCTTCTTGTGCAAAAACTGAAGAGTGGAAGATAGAAAGACTTATTATTAAAATAAGAATAAACCATATATTATGCCCCTTCTTATAATTAATTAGATTATGTAGGATGTTTCCCGTTATGCATCTCATATAATTTATCTAAATTTTTATGAACTACTCTCATTTCTGTTTGTAACTCTGCTAAATTTTTACTTAACTTTTCCAGATTGGCAGGAGAAAGTATATCTGAAAACATAGAATTTTGATGTTGTGTTACAGCTTGATTAGCTTCTGTTTTGTCAATTCTTATATTTATCGTGGCTAGTGTTTTCCCTATATTAGCAATATCTTGTATAACTCTCGTTAATTGAGACTTAACAACGGCAAAAGCTCCAATTAGGCTTGCAACTATTGTTGCAAATTGAATAAGTTCCCTGGTACCGAACTCCATTATTTTCCATTCCTTATATTTATTCCTGTAATTCGGGCCAGTCATAAAGTATGCCTGACTTTACTATTCTTCCTACATCATCCACTTTATGTGTTATCCAAAGCTTTGCTATATCATCTACACTAGAAGCTGCATCTATAGCATTCTCCATTTCAGTAGCTTTAGCTCTAATAGCATCTCTCCATGTTTTAATATTTGTAGGAACTTCTTTATCTATATCAGCTTTCCTAATAATAACCCAATCTGTTTTAGCAAGTAGTGATCCTTGTTGAATTTTTACATTATTCTTTAAAGTAGATTTAAGACCAAAAACTTTACTATCACCTGATCCTGAATCATTTAATTCTTTAGCTTTAGAATTAATAGTACCATCTTTATTCATAGACCAAGTATATAATCTAGAGTCAGGTGGAGTTTCAGGAATTATCTCTATGATACCCATACTGTCTTTATGTTCAGCAGACCAGATATTCCAGTTGCCGGGGTGTAATACTCCATTATCATCTTTCCAAGATTTTCCTGGTCTTATGCTTCTGCCGTTATATTTCCACATATCTTAATTCTCCGTTATCTTGCTGTAGCTGGTGCCACACCACCACCAAAGGTGCCGCCGTGGCCCCCAAAGGGATTTATTGCCCAGGACATATAGATATACGTGGCACTAGTGACACCAGAGCCGCCATTGAAAATTGCGCTGACATTACGCAATTTAAATCCGTTAGACAAATAATCAAGATCAATACCACTTGTTTCTGGATCAAGATTGGAGTCCAGAGGCGATCTCAAATCTACTGGATTATAGGTATTTCTTGCCCCGTCAAAAACAATCCATTGGTTCCCAGCATCAAACCTCTTAAAAATAGTTAGAGCAGGTTTAAATCCCGTTATGATTACAGGCCCATCAGCACTTCCATTTGAAGTGTAAGTCCCAAAGGAACTGAATCCTGCAACCTCTGCAAAAGAATAACAAACATATGTACCTGAAGCTAATCCACCTGCCGCATCACCAATTACAAAATTAGTTGAGGTCTGTGTCCCCCAAACATCAGTTATTGTTTGCTCTGCAACAGAGGTATCTACAATTAAATAGTTAGCTGTTTTAGAAGTTAGATCTTTATGGAAAATCCACCAAGACGTAGCAGCATCTGTCTCTTTAAGCATTGCAAAGGCAGGTACTAAACCCATACCATGAGCAATTTCTGTCTCTGATCCTTGAGTATGACTTACACTAGCATTTATCCCCATGCCTGGAGTTGAACCCTCCTGAAAATGATAATCAATAAATTTTTCAGTATTATCATTATAACCACCTGCACCAGTTCCAATTGTGTACCCATCAGTAGCACTAAAAGCTGTTACACCATTACTATCTTGACTTTGTGCATTGGCAGTATCAGTATTGATTTCATAGGTAGCTCCCCTTCCGGTATCAACTACCTTCCATTCATCAGTCTCATCCCTATTTTTTATAATAATCAGATCTGTACCAAACTGGCTGTTGCCTGTCTGAGCAACAGCACCGGCACTACCATCACCAGTACGAGTATTAGGTTGGAAATGGGCAGAGGGATCAGCAATGGTTGGAACAGGAATATTGGTTGTACAAAGAGCTACCGAACTATCTGGAGGCGTATCCTCAAATCCCAGTTGACCATAGTTAATACTAATTGCATCAGCGGCGGAATTGCCATGCATATACATCCGAACCATCCCACCTGTCAGTGTGCTGGCAAACGGTGTGGTGGCAATCGAACCTTGAGATGCTCCATTTTTATAAGGCGTAATGACATCATCATCAAGGTCAACGTGAAATCCAATTCGATCCCCCTGTCCAAAGGTAGCCCCCCACGTTGAAGTTACCGATCCATTAATATCCTTATCACCATCGCCCTGATAGTTTATGAAATTACCGTCAGCATCTATAAGACCAAGAAAGACACCGGCTGCGCTGGGGGTCACTGTCACGGTAAATTCTACCCAGTACTCACCAGTTGCTGGGAAAACCACAGAGGTATTTTGTGGCCGATTTCCTGATCCGGCAGTTAATTTCAGATTACCATTAGAGAGAACAGCATTCGCTCCACCTGGATAAAGAGGGTCCCAAGTTGGGAAGTTGTTAGTCGGAGTGTCAGTTACCTGATCATTCGCAGCTAATCCAGAAGAAGTAAAATCATTATTATTTCCAGATACATCGTTACCTAGATCACTGTCATCTGCGAAATCAAGAAGGAAACCATTATTTCCAAATGTCAGACCAGTAATGTCAATAGGAACCCAAACTCCACTACTATTCGTTTCTCCGAAACTTGAAGCAGTAAGAGTTTGACCATCTATCAAACAAGTCTGTGATAAATATCCGTCAAAGTCATCACCAGCAAGAGTCTTAGCATCACAACCAACCGTAAATGTATAGCCGTCCCGGTTCCATGCTAGAGCCTGATCTGCTGATGGAACAGTATCTGTTGAAAAAGATGTTACTTGAGAACCATTAATATATAGTCTGCAATAGGTACTTGAACTAGCCGTTAAATCAAATGAAATAACTATATGCTGCCACGCATGAGGATCTCTAAAAAGTTGAGTTGTATTTTTCTGTAAAGGTGTAGCTGCCCCCTCTTCCCCAGTTACGGTTAAAGCGTTATCATCACCTCCTCTAAAATAAATTGAAGAACGATCTCCAGAACCACTTCCTTTATAGCTTGAATAGATCGCCGTCCAATTGCCTAAAACTCCACGCTTAACCCAGGTTGACATAGTAAATGCAGTTGTCGATGAAGGCGTTCCTAACGTAGATACTAAATATGTATTATCATCTGGATTAAACCGGCATGAATAATCTATTTCATAGCCCGCTGCCGCTGCTACTCCACCAGTTAAATTAAATGGCTCTTGTATAAACATTTATAATCTTATCCTACGCTGGAGTTTTAAAATCTGTTTTCATTTCGGCATCAATAGCCGTAACTGTTAATGAAGCAGCTACAGTTCGAACATTATAAGAAATAATATCACAAGAATTTATTGATGTTGTAGCTGTTGGCGCTGTTCCCCCACTAAATTTCCAACACGATACATAAGATAAAGTTCGACTTCCAGTTCCATCTTGGTAGACATAGATCAGTCCACTTTGACCTGCTTTTCCCTTTAACGGGAAACCTAAAGTTCTATTTCCAGCTAAAGTAACAAAGAATGTATTACTCTCATCCATAGAAAGGATTACACTAGCCGCATCTAAAACACTATGGGGAACGGCATATGCTCTACCAGAAGAAACTTTAATAGAACTGTTTGATTCCACCAAACTTGTATGAATTTTGCTTCCTGTGATTGTTTGGTCCACTGAAAGCTGATCATATCGTAAGTCAGCTAAAGAAGTATCTGGAATATTAGCAGCACACACACCAACAGTTCTACCAGCTACATTGCCATACGTAGATCGAACAGAAGCGCCATCACAATATAAAAGACTTGCTTCTCCCTGCGTTACTGTAGACCCTGACCCGCCATTACATTTAAACGTAACGGCAAAAGAACCAGATGTACTATTTTTTACAAGATATTCTCGACTTGCTGATGGAATTTGTAAAACTTTAGCAGAAGCTAAAGTTCCCTTTAACTCAATTATTTTATTACGCCCTCGACTTACGGCACCATCTTCAACACTTAAAACAATTGCTCCACTCACATCCACAGATACTGAGGTATACCCTGCTATGGCTTGATCGGCCAGCGAAAAAACTTCAGAGTTTAAAACGCTACCCCATGTATTAGCGTTTGCTCCTGTCGCTTGCTTGTTCATTTTTATTCGACTTGTATAGGCCATTATCAGTTTGCTCCATCAATTAATGTATCAGGTCCACCAGCGGGAGAGTCTGGTTTACTCATATCATCTCTCCGATTACGCCTAGCTTCGTTGACTATAGTAATAATTTCTCGTTGGTATTGCTGATCCCATAATTGGACCGCTGTATTATTTTTATTAAAGTAACATGCTTCTATCATAGTAGCATAAAACAGGGCATTCTCACAAAATGTTGTATAATAATTTGTCTCATTTCCCACACTCAATGTAGAAGGTTGTATAACCAATTCTATTTCTGCCACAAATGCAGAAATTGGTGCCGGGGCTATTAAAACTTGATCTTGCATAAAATGTGTATAATATTTTGGTAATCCTGTTGAAGTTCTTACAGGCCAATAATCTTCCATATACTCTTTTGTTCGCACCAATAAGCTAATTCTAGTATTTGGACTAGCTATCCGTCCATTCTCCAAAGTTGTTGTTGCAGAAGTTAGATAATTAATATTTTTAACAATCAAGTTTGTTGAAGGAATTGCTAAGAAGGCTTCTCCTTTAGTAAAATTACTCGTAAAATACTGCGTCAGTCCATGAGTATCCATCTCGCGTGTTAAACGTAGTTCAGCCCTACGAATAAAGTCAGGAACGGAATTAGAAAATTCTGTACTATCGTCTTCCATGGTATCTTTAATTTGTTGCACGAGAGTACTATAC